>OLNG01001260.1_pt1 | contig 13906 bp, 10 predicted proteins | sample 1643091 | NCBI WGS metagenome assembly OLNG01 (sample SAMEA3136661, study PRJEB25190) | human gut metagenome | biome: human gut; feature: human-associated habitat; material: faeces | place: Austria | collected 2013 | reverse complement strand
GTCATCCAGTTCGGGCACTGTACCCTCTGTCCGTCACAATACTGAGTTAAAATCGGTTGCCGTACCCCCGGTCTTGAAAGATAATTGTCAAAGAGCTCATCTACAATACGGGAGATACTTTCAAAGATATTTCGCCCGTGCATCCATTTGTGGTCGAAAGCAGTAGATGAAGTGATAGTAAAGTCGTATCCCTTGTTTCTGTACCATTCGGTATATACACGATTTAAAGTAAAGGACATAATTGCCAATACATTTGCACGAATGGTATTATCCGGCCAAGTGGCATAAATTTCGCTGCTGGCTACATTTTTGATATAATCTCGATAACGGACATAATAATCCTTTGCGGTGGAGTCATTTGGAGAACCATCATGTACAACCACATATTCCGGAATAACCACACGGCTCAGAACGATTTCTCCTGACGTATCCATAGGCTTGATTTCGTCTTCGGGAATTTTTTCAGGATATTCTCCATAGAGGGTATGAGCAGGAATGACAATATCTTCAAAAGCTCCGGGAGCAGCTTGAGGAGACAAGACAGCTCTTTGAATGGCGGTAGCATCCGGTAAAATTTCTGTTCCGGAGATATCCAAATCATCAAAGCCTTCTTTTGAAATGCGGAAAGTATATTCTGCATAGGGCTGATATTCAGAAGGTGCCATACTATATTCCAGTGGCGGAGCAGGAAGCTGAATTTCCGGTATCATGCCGTTGGCATCTGTTTTCACTTCTTCAATCACAGAGTCAGGATTTCCGGTATAAGAAATTTGAACAGAAGCATCCTCCACGGGCTGGCTACGAATGGAAGAAAGAACATAAAGCTGCAAAGTTCCTTCATCCGGGTGGTCTGTCTGCATAGATTTTAAAGAGGCTGTATTCATAAAAACACCTCAGATTTTTCGTTGCTTTAGTATATGCGAAAGAAAAGAAAAGGTGAAGATATAGTTGAAATTTTTCGGGATTAGAGCTAAAATAGGAGCATAAGAAACGTGTGAAATATAAGAAGGCAGGGAGAAGGGGAGTAAGGCTGTCGTAGGAAAAGGAATTCTTTTCCGGACAGTTTTTTTCGTGTAATGGGAAAATACTTTGTAAATACAGGAGGAAACGATATGGCAAAATATGTAATGGCATTGGATGCAGGGACAACCAGCAACAGATGTATTTTATTTAACAAAAAAGGAGAGACTATCAGTTCGGCGCAGAAGGAGTTTACTCAATATTTTCCGAAACCGGGCTGGGTGGAGCATGATGCAAATGAAATCTGGTCTAATCAGTTAGGCGTTGCTGTGGAAGCTATGCAAAAAGCAGGAGCTGATGCAGAGGATATTGCGGCAATCGGTATTACCAATCAGCGAGAAACGGCTATTGTCTGGGATAAAAATACAGGAGAGCCTATTTATCATGCCATTGTCTGGCAATGCAGAAGAACATCAGAGTATTGCGACCAGTTGAAAGCCAAGGGGCTTACGGAGGTTTTTCGAAAGAAAACAGGCTTGATTATTGATGCCTATTTTTCAGGCACAAAGGTAAAATGGATTTTAGACCACGTAGAAGGCGCCAGAGAGCGTGCGAAAAAGGGAGAATTGCTTTTTGGAACAGTGGAAACATGGTTGATTTGGAAGATGACAAAGGGAGCCGTTCATGTGACGGACTATTCCAACGCATCAAGGACACTTCTTTATAATATCAATACATTAGAGTGGGATAAAGAAATCTTAGAAGAATTGGATATTCCGGAATGTATGCTTCCAGAAGTAAAACCCTCCAGCTGCGTTTACGGAATGGCGGATAGCAGCTTTTTCGGAGGAGAAGTTCCCATTGCAGGTGCAGCAGGAGACCAGCAGTCGGCGCTTTTCGGACAGACCTGCTTTGAAAAGGGAGATGCGAAGAATACCTATGGGACAGGCTGCTTCTTGCTGATGAATACAGGAGAAAAGCCGGTCTTTTCGCAAAATGGTCTTGTTACCACCATTGCATGGGGGCTGGACGGAAAGGTCAATTATGCGTTAGAAGGCTCTGTGTTTGTGGCAGGAGCGATTATTCAATGGTTAAGAGATGAGCTGCGCCTGATTGACTCGGCAGAAGACTCAGAATATATGGCAAGGAAGGTAAAGGATACCAATGGATGTTATGTTGTGCCGGCTTTTACGGGGTTGGGAGCGCCATATTGGGACCAATATGCCAGAGGAACCATTGTAGGTCTTACAAGAGGCGTGAATAAATGTCATATTATCCGTGCCTCTCTGGAGTCGTTGGCATATCAGGTTCATGATGTGATTGAGGCCATGAGGGCGGACTCCGGTATGGAATTGAATTTCCTGAAGGTAGACGGAGGCGCCAGCGCGAATAATTTCCTTATGCAGGCACAGGCAGATATGATACAGGTTCCTGTAAAAAGACCGGTGTGTGTGGAAACAACGGCAATGGGGGCAGCGTATCTGGCAGGCTTGGCTGTGGGATATTGGAACAGCAAAGAGGAAATTATTGAGAATTGGAGTACAGACCGTGTCTTTTATCCTGAGCTTACAAAGGAAGAAAGAGATAAAAAGACAAAGGGTTGGAAGAAGGCAGTAAAATGTGCCTACGGATGGGCAAGAGAAGATTAATTTCAGAAAGAAGATGTCATAATGTTTGGAGAAAATCATGCACATATTTTCATGAATGGGCTCAATTACAGAGCAGCAGTAAACTGTCATAAAAGCGGAGTGGATACAGATGTTATTCATAAACATTTTCGGACTTATCAGGAAAAGGGTGTTTCCTTTGTCAGGGACGGAGGGGATGCTTTGGGAGTGTCTGAAAAAGCAAGGGAAATTGCACCCCAATATGGAATTACCTATCGGACGCCTGTTTTTGCCATTCATAAAAAAGGGCATTACGGAGGAATTGTAGGAAGACCTTTTGAAAATATGAAAGAATATGCCGACTTGGTAAAGGAAGTGAGAAAGCGAGGCGGAGATTTCATTAAAATTATGACAACGGGTATTATGAATTTTGATATGGATGGCTCTGTGACAGAAGAACCCTTGAGGTTTGACGAAGTAAAAGAAATGGTACATATTGCTCACGAAGAGGGATTTTCCGTAATGGCACATACAAATGGGGCAAGGGCTGTTCGGGAAGCAGCTCTTGCCGGTGCAGATAGCATTGAACATGGAAACTATGTAGATGAAGAAGCTATGTGGGCAATGAAAGAACATAAAACCGTGTGGGTGCCTACTATAACCGTAGTGAAAAACATGATTGGCTGCGGCAGGTTTTCCGACGAGGTTCTGGAAAAGATATGGGAAACAGGAAGCCGCAATATACAAATGGGATATGAAATAGGCGTACAGCTTGCACTAGGCAGCGATGCCGGAGCATATCTTGTGCCTCATGGACAGGGTATTAAAGATGAATGGGAATGTTTTCAGGAGATTTTGGGAAAGAATAATAAAGAAGTAACCGAAATGCTTCTGGAGGGGGAAAGAAAAATTCAGGAGAAATTTATACGGAGGTAATAATCAGTAAATGCAGGAAAAGAACGGCTTTGTTTTGAGAGGGAATATTTGTTACAGTGACGGCAGCAAAAAGCTTGTGATTTGTCCAAAAAGTTATGTGGTGTGCCAGGAAGGGATTTGCAGAGGTGTTTATCAGGAGCTTCCAAAGGAATATGAAAGCTATATTGTAAAAGATATGGGGGATGCGCTGATTATACCGGGATTGGTGGATTTGCATACTCATGCGCCTCAGTATGCTTTTCGGGGCTTGGGAATGGATTTGGAATTGCTGGACTGGCTGAATACGCATACATTTCCGGAGGAAATGAAATATGCTGATGCAGATTATGCAAAAAAGGCGTATGCAATGTTCGTGGAGGATTTAAAGAAAAGCGCTGTGACCAGAGCTGTGATTTTTGCTACCCTGCATATAGAAGGAACAAAAATATTGATGGATTTACTGGAAGCGTCCGGACTGGATACTTATGTGGGAAAAGTGAGTATGGACAGAAATGCACTGGAGGGCTTACAGGAGGAAAATGCAGAGGCAGCAGCAAAGGCGGTAAGGCAGTGGCTGCTGGAAACAGAAGGGCGTTATGAGCATACGAAGCCTATTTTAACCCCCAGATTTATTCCGTCCTGTTCCGATGCTTTGATGGCGGAATTGAAAAGTATTCAGGAAAAAACAGGATTGCCTTTGCAGTCTCATTTGTCAGAAAATCCGGGAGAAATTCAGTGGGTACAGGAACTTTGCCCCAATTCTTCCAGTTACAGTGATGCGTATTATCAGGCAGGCTTGTTCGGAGGAGATTGTCCTACGATTATGGCACATTGTGTCTGGTTAAAGGAGGAGGAAATTTCTCTGATTAAAAAGCAAGGTGTGTTTATTGCGCATTGTCCACAGTCGAATACAAATCTTTCATCCGGTATTGCGCCTGTTCGGCGGTTTTTAGATGAGGGGCTTTCTGTCGGACTTGGAAGTGATGTGGCAGGAGGATACAGCACCTCTGTTTTAAGAGCTATGGCAGATACCATTCAATGCTCCAAGCTTCGTTGGCGTCTGGTGGATGCAAAACAGAAGCCGGTGACATTGGAGGAAGCGTTTTATATGGGAACAGCAGGAGGCGGAGCATTTTTCGGAAAAGTGGGAAGCTTTCTGGACGGATATGAGTTTGATGCAGTCGTTTTTGATGACAGTGAGCTTTTACATCCGCAGGAATTAAGTGTAAGAGAGCGGCTGGAAAGACTTATTTATCTGGCAGATGACAGACAGATAAAAAGTAAATTTGTAAAGGGAAATTTAATCTACGAAAAAAATGAAAAAAACTCTTGACGAATAGAAAAACATTTGCTATACTTTCACTTGTCGTTTGAGAGAAACGACAGGTAAGCGGGAGTGCTGGAATTGGCAGACAGGCAAGACTAAGGATCTTGTGTTTGTATAAACGTGTGGGTTCAAGTCCCATCTCCCGCATGTATATACATAATATACAAATGCTTACCAAGAGGTAGGGCAAGCGGGAGTGCTGGAATTGGCAGACAGGCAAGACTAAGGATCTTGTGTCTGTATAGACGTGTGGGTTCAAGTCCCATCTCCCGCACTAAGTTAATCAAGCACTTATGTAAAAGTAAAAGAGATTTTATTTTTGCATAAGTGCTTATTTTATTGCATAGGGAATTGTTTCCTATGCAACAGGAGCAGAAAATAAAGGAGATTGATTATGTTAGAAATTGGATGTCATTTATCTTCCTCAAAAGGCTATGAAGCTATGGCAAAGGAAGCAGAGAAAATTCACGCAAATACTTTTCAGTTTTTTACCAGAAACCCAAGAGGAGCAAAAGCAAAGGAAATTAAGCAAGAGGATGTAGATGCTTTTCTCATAAGGGCAAAAAATCAAGGGATTGACAGAATTTTGGCACATGCCCCATACACCCTGAATGCCTGCTCGGCGGATGAAAGTATTCGAGAATTTGCAGTGAATACTATGAAAGACGATTTAAGGAGAATGGAATATACTCCGGGGAACTGTTATAACTTTCATCCGGGAAGCCATGTAAAACAAGGAGTGGAAGTGGGAATTCAGTATATTGCAGATATGTTAAACGAAATTCTTGAGCCTAAGCAGAGCACAACGGTATTATTGGAAACTATGGCAGGAAAAGGAAGCGAAGTAGGAAGCTGTTTTGAAGAATTAAGAGAAATTATAGACAGAGTGGAATTAAAAGAAAAGCTGGGAGTTTGTCTGGATACTTGTCATGTATATGATGCAGGATACGACATTGCAGAGAATTTGGACGGAGTTTTGACAAAATTTGATAAAGTGATTGGATTGGACAGGTTAAAAGCAATTCATTTAAACGACAGCATGTACGGATTGGAAAGTCATAAGGACCGCCATGCAAAAATCGGCGAAGGAAAGCTGGGACTGGAAGCGATTGTAAGAGTCATCAACCATCCGGCGCTTCGAGAGCTGCCCTTTTATTTGGAAACTCCAAATGATTTAGAAGGATATGCGGGAGAAATCGCACTTTTAAGAAATTCCTATAAAGAATTGTAGAAAATTTGTAGAAATTTTCAAGAAGAAAAAGAGGAAATAGAAGAAATTTCGGAAATAATAAATATGAAGAGTTCTTTTGAAAGTATGCGGTATTACCGCAAGATGTTTTGCCGAAAGGTATCAGAAAGTCAGGTGACTGCCTATGAATATTCGTGAACAAATGGAAAAAAGAGAATTAGAGCTTTTAAGCCCGTACGCTTCTCACAGTATTCATTCTAAGGGAAGGGAAAGAGAAGAGCAGGAATGTGATATCCGTACAGTTTACCAGCGGGACAGAGACCGCATTGTGCACTGTAAAGCATTTCGCCGTATGAAGGATAAGACACAGGTGTTTTTGTCCCCTCAGGGCGACCATTATCGAAATCGCCTGACCCATACCCTTGAGGTTTCTCAGACAGCCAGAACCATTGCGAAAGCGCTGTCTTTAAATGAAGACTTAGTAGAAGCCATTGCGCTGGGACATGATTTGGGGCATACGCCCTTTGGTCATGCGGGGGAAAGAGCCTTAAACAGAGTTTGCCCCTTGGGCTTTGCACATTATAAGCAGAGCGTCCGAGTGGTGGAGCGTTTAGAAAAAAACGGAGAAGGGTTAAATCTTACATGGGAAGTGCGGGACGGAATTTTAAATCACAGAACCAGCGGAAAACCTCATACCTTAGAGGGACAGGTAGTTCGTTACTGTGATAAGATTTCTTATATTCATCATGATATGGATGACGCTCAGAGAGCAGGAATTATTACAGAAGATGACATTCCCATTACCCTGCGTATGCTCTTGGGAGCTACTACAAGGGAAAGGCTGAATACATTTGTCCATAATATTGTAGAGAACAGTCAGGGAAAAGATAAGATTATGATGTCTCCGGAGATTGAAGAAGGACTTCGGGATATCCGTGCTTTGATGTTTCAGGATGTTTATTTAAATCCTGCGGCAAAAAGTGAAGAAAAAAAGGCAGAACATGTAGTAGAAGAATTATATACATATTACAGCAAATATCCGGAAAAGATGTCAGAGGAATATCAAAAGCTTCTGTATCAGGACGAGCCAAAGGAAAGAGTAATATGTGATTATATATCAGGTATGACAGACCAGTATTCTCTGGAAAAGTTCCGTGAGCTTTTTATTCCCAAAGGCTGGAGCGTTCAGGGAAAGGGACAGTAGAAAAGAGGAAGTTGTATGTATTATTCAGATGATTTGATTGAGGAGGTCCGCTCAAAAAACGATATTGTGGACGTGATTTCGGATTATGTGAAATTGCAGAGAAAGGGAAGCTCGTATTTTGGTCTTTGCCCTTTTCATAATGAAAAATCTCCGTCCTTTTCAGTAAGTCCGGGAAAGCAGATGTATTATTGCTTTGGCTGCGGAGCAGGAGGCAACGTTTTTACCTTTATTATGGAATATGAGAATTACAGCTTTGTAGAGGCGTTGAAATATTTGGCGGACAGAGCAGGGGTACAGCTTCCTGAGGCTGAATATTCAAAAGAAGCAAAGGCAGCTTCGGATTTTAAATCCATGCTGTTGGAAATTCAGAAAAAAGCAGCTTCTTTTTATTACTATCAACTAAAACAGGAGAGCGGAAAGCCGGCATTGGATTATCTGAAAGGAAGGCAGCTTTCTGAGGATACGATTAAAAAATTCGGATTGGGATGTTCGCCCAGATATTCGGGCGCATTGTATCAATATTTAAAGGGGCAGGGGTACTCTGATGAATTATTAAAAGAGTCCGGTCTTTTCAATATTGACGAGCGAAGAGGTATGCAGGACAAGTTTTGGAACCGTGTGATGTTTCCGATTATGGATGTAAATAATCGTGTGATTGGATTTGGCGGCAGAGTTATGGGAGATGCAAAACCCAAATATTTGAATTCTCCTGAAACGAAAATTTTTGATAAGAGTCGGAATTTATACGGCTTGAATATTGCCCGTACCTCCAGAAAACCGTACTTTATTATCTGCGAGGGCTATATGGATGTCATTGCCATGTACCAGGCGGGCTTTCACAATGCGGTGGCATCTCTGGGAACAGCGCTTACCTCAGGACATGCCAGTCTTATGAGCCGTTATACAAAGGAGGTTCTGCTGACTTATGACAGTGACGAAGCAGGACAAAAAGCAGCCCTTCGAGGTATTCCGATTTTAAAGGCGGCGGGAATTTCTCCGAGAGTGGTGAACCTTGCGCCGTATAAGGACCCGGATGAATTTATTAAGGCAGAAGGCAAGGAGGCCTTTGAAAAGCGTCTTGAGGAGGCAGAAAACTATTTTCTGTTTGAGATTAAGGTATTGGAAAAGCAATACCATTTATCTGACCCGGAGAGTAAAACACAGTTTTATCGGGAGATAGCCAGAAAACTTCTGGAATTTCCGGAAGAGCTGGAAAGAAACAACTATATTGAAAGTATTTCTGCCAGATATCAGATAAAATTTGAAGATTTAAGAAGAATGGTAAATAACATGGCACTGTCAGGAACAGGCGTTGCGGTAAAGCCCAGAACGGAAGCAGTTTCAAAAAAGAAAGAGGGCAAGGAAGATGCAGGTCATACGGCGCAAAAGCTGATGCTGACATGGCTGACCTCCTATCCTTCCATGTTTAAAACCATTGATGGATTGATAGAACCGGCAGATTTTACAACACCCTTGTATCATAAGGTTGCCGAAATGGTATTTGAACAGCACAAAGAAGGTGAGGTAAATCCTGCAAAATTATTAAATCGGTTTTCTGACGCAGAGGAGCAGAAGGAAATTACATCTCTGTTTCATGCTTCTCTTCATTTGGAAAGTGAGGAAGATGCAAAAAAGGCGGTGCTGGAAACGGTATGCAGACTAAAAAGAGACAGTATTGCATGGCAAAGCACCAATTTACCGCCTACCGACCTTTTCGGACTGCAAAGGATTGTAGAAGCCAGAAAGCGTCTGGAGGATTTGGAGAGAGGCAGAGTGACGCTGCATATTTCTTTTGATTGAGGAAATGATATATACGATTGTTAAGGAAGAATAAGTGAGAGGAAGGAACAGTTTATGGAAATGAACATGGCGAAATTCAGCGAAAAGCTCGGAGAGCTTATGGAGCTGGCGAAAAAGAAGAAAAATGTATTAGAATATCAGGAAATCAGCGATTTCTTTAAAGATTTTCCGCTGGAACCGGAGCAGATGGATAAAGTGTTCGATTTCTTAGAAGGAAACGGAATTGACATTCTGCGTATTCAGGATAACGACATGGACGATTTAATCATTAGTGATGACGATGACTTAAATCTCAGTGAGGAAGATGAAGTGGATATGGAAAATATCGACCTTTCTGTTCCTGAGGGAGTCAGCATTGAAGATCCTGTCCGCATGTATCTGAAAGAAATCGGTAAAGTTCCGCTTTTAAGTGCAGAAGAAGAAATCACACTGGCTCAGCGTATGGAAGAAGGAGACGAAAATGCAAAAAAACGTCTTGCAGAAGCCAATCTCCGTCTGGTAGTAAGTATTGCGAAACGTTATGTAGGACGTGGTATGCTGTTTTTGGATTTAATTCAGGAAGGAAATCTTGGTCTGATTAAAGCTGTTGAAAAATTTGATTACCGTAAGGGCTATAAATTTTCTACTTATGCCACATGGTGGATACGTCAGGCAATCACAAGAGCTATTGCAGATCAGGCGAGAACCATTCGTATTCCGGTTCACATGGTAGAAACCATTAACAAGCTCATCCGTGTATCCCGTCAGCTTTTACAGGAATTGGGCAGAGAGCCGCATCCGGAAGAAATTGCAGAGGAAATGAATATGTCCGTAGAGCGTGTTCGTGAAATTCTCAAAATTTCTCAGGAACCGGTATCCTTGGAAACACCAATCGGTGAGGAAGAAGATAGTCACTTAGGAGACTTTATTCAGGATGATAATGTTCCTGTACCGGCAGATGCAGCCGCATTTACTTTATTAAAAGAACAGCTTGTGGAAGTTTTGGGAACTTTAACAGAAAGAGAACAGAAGGTTCTTCGTCTTCGCTTTGGTTTAGATGATGGAAGAGCCAGAACTCTGGAGGAAGTAGGAAAAGAATTTAACGTAACCAGAGAGCGTATCCGTCAGATTGAGGCAAAAGCGCTTAGAAAGCTTCGTCATCCAAGCCGCAGCCGCAAGCTGAAGGATTATCTGGATTAAGGATGAGTACAATGAAAGAAATACAGATTTCCAGAAGATTGCAAAACGTTGCAGCCTTTGTACAGGAAGGAAAGCAATTGGCAGACGTGGGCTGCGACCATGGGTATATTCCAATTTATCTTTTGCAGAAAAAGAAAATAGAAAAAGCCATTGCCATGGATATTAATCAAGGTCCCCTTATGAGGGCGAAGGAGCACATTCAGGAATGGGGACTGGAAAATTACATAGATACCCGTTTATCTGACGGCGTTAAGGCTTTAAAACCGAATGAGGTTCAGAGCGTTGTGATTGCCGGTATGGGCGGTCCCCTTATGGAGAAAATTCTTACAGAAGGAAACGAGGTTCTGCAAACAGTAACAGAACTGGTTTTACAACCTCAGTCCGAAATCGGACATTTCAGAAGGTTTCTCATTGAAAACGGATATGAAATTACTCATGAGGAAATGATTTTGGAAGACGGAAAATACTATCCGATTATGAGAGTTGTTCATGGTAAAACGGAAGAACAGACAGAGGCGGAATATCTCTATGGGAAAAAACTTTTGCAAAACAGAAATCCTGTCTTAAAAGAATTTTTAGACAGGGAACAGGTAAAAGCAGAGGAGCTTTTGGAAAAACTGAAAAATTCACAGACACCATCTGCAAAAGCAAGGATTTCCGAGTTGGAAAAGGAATGGAAAGATAGAAAAGAGGCTCTTACATATTATGAAGTGTAAAGATATTATTGCAAAAATAGAAGAAAAGTATCCGGTATCCTTTGCAGAGGGATGGGATAATTCAGGCTTTCTTGCGGGAGATGCTTCGTGGGAAGCAAAAAAGATTTTTCTTGCATTAGATGCCACAGATGAGGTCATAGACACAGCCATTCAATGTGGGGCTGATATGATTATTACCCATCACCCATTGATTTTTTCGGGAGTGAAGAAAATTACTGCAGATGATTTTATCGGAAGACGGATTATTAAAATGGTACAGCATAAAATCTGTTATTATGCAATGCACACGAATTTTGATGTGTTGGGAATGGCAGAACTCAGTGCAGACTATTTACAGCTTTCGCACAGAGAAGTATTAGATGTCACTTACGAAGAAGACACACGCAAAGAAGGAATAGGGCGGTGCGGAGATTTGCCGGCTCCTATGACTTTAAGAGAGTGTGGAAAATTTGTAAAAGACCGGCTGTATCTTCCTTTTGTGCAAATTTACGGAAATGAAAATAAAATCATAGAAAAGCTTGCTATATGTACCGGTTCCGGAAAAAGCCTGATGAAGCAGGTATTGAAAAACGGTGTGCAGGCATACGTTACAGGAGATATGGATTATCATTCTTCCATTGATGCAGTGGCGCAAGGGATTTGCATTATAGATGCAGGACATTACGGGACAGAATATATTTTCATGGATTACATGGAAAGAGAGTTAACGGCAATGCTGCCGGATTTAGAAGTGGAAAAAATGCCGGTTTCTTACCCATGCAAAATAATTGATTGAAACTAATTTTGAGGTTGCCACATTATGCGGCAATCTCTTTTTTCTGAATAATAGGAATAAATATATGAAAAATATATAAAATGATAGAAAAATAAAGACTGTTGTAGTAAAATAATATGTATCTAAATCAAAAATTGAGGGGAAGCTTAACAAAGAGATGTGGTGAAAGGAGAAATATTATGGGTGACAGAATGATACAGGTAAACATCTTCGGAGAACAAAAGGAATATCCTTACGGAACCACTTATGGAAAAATTGCACAGGAATATCAGAGTAAGTATGAATATCCCATCGTTTTACTTATGAAAGATAATAAGCTTTGTGAGCTTCATAAAAAGCTGAAAAAAGAAGGTACCATTGAATTTATTACAACACAGGATCAAATAGGGCATGAAACTTATCGAAGAAGTGTTTCTTTATTACTTTTGAAAGCCCTGCATCATGTTGCTGGATACGATAATATAACGAAGGTAACGATGCACTACTCAGTCAGCAGCGGGTATTATTATACGATTGACGGGGATATTGTACTGAACGAGGATTTCTTAAATAAAGTAAAAGCCTATATGCTGGAGTTGGTGGAACGCAAAATTCCTATTTTAAAAAGAAGTGTAGGCACAGACGAAGCTATTGAGCTATTCCATAATCATAAAATGTATGATAAGGAAAAGCTGTTTCGTTTTCGTAGGGTATCCAGAGTAAATATTTACAGTCTGGAGGAATATGAAGACTATTTCTATGGGTTTATGGTAAATCATACAGGATATTTGAAATATTTTGATTTATACTTCTATGATGACGGACTGGTATTACAGCTTCCGAAAAGAGAAAATCCGAAAGAAGTTCCGCCCTTTGTTCCACGACCAAAGATTTTTCAGGTACAGAAAGAGTCTGCCCAGTGGAGTGAAGCAATTCAGGCAGATACTGTCGGCGATTTAAATGAAAGGATTACAAAAGAAGGTGCCAGCAATCTTATTCTTATTGCAGAAGCCCTTCAGGAAGCAAAAATAGCTCAGATTGCAAAAAAGATTGTGGAAGCCGGAAATCGGAAATTTATTATGATTGCAGGACCATCTTCTTCAGGCAAAACCACATTTTCTCATCGCTTATCCATACAGCTGTCAGCGCAGGGGATGAAACCTCATCCTATCGGTGTTGATAATTATTTTGTAAACAGGGAAGACACGCCTTTGGACAGCAATGGCAATTATAATTTTGAATGTCTGGAAGCCATTGACGTGAAACAGTTTAATGAAGATATGAGCGCTTTGTTAAGAGGCGAGGAAGTAGAACTGCCCCGTTTTAATTTCAAGACAGGACACAGAGAGTATAAAGGGGATTTCCTAAAACTGGGAGAAGAAGATGTGCTTGTTATTGAAGGAATTCACTGTTTAAATGATAGATTAAGCAGCAGCTTGCCTTCTGAAAGTAAATTTAAAATCTACATCAGCGCACTTACCCAGTTAAATATTGATGAGCACAACCGTATTCCTACCACAGACGGAAGACTGATACGCCGGATTGTCCGTGATGCTAGAACCAGAGGAGCATCTGCAAAAGCAACCATAGGAATGTGGAACTCGGTAAGACGTGGGGAAGAAGAAAATATTTTTCCTTATCAGGAGTCGGCAGATGTGATGTTTAATTCTGCTTTGATTTACGAATTGGCAGTTTTAAAACTTTATGCAGAACCACTGTTGTTTTCGATTACAAAGGAAGAACCGGAATACGCAGAAGCAAAACGTCTGCTGAAATTTTTGGATTATTTTCTGGGAGTGCCAAGTGAAAGTATTCCGAGCAATTCTATTTTGCGGGAATTTGTAGGAAATGGATGCTTTGATGTGTAAATTTGTTTGCATTTTCACCGCTCTTATGATAGAATATGCCGTGTGTAACAAGTAGAACAAATAATCGCGGCTGACAGAACCGAAAGGGGTCAGGTGAGGAAAGTCCGGGCTTCACAGGGCAGGATGCCAGATAACGTCTGGTGGAGGTGACTCTAAGGACAGTGCAACAGAAATGTACCGCCGGAATATTCCGGTAAGGGTGGAAGGGCAGTGTAAGAGACTACCGCCTTTCTGGTAACAGAAAGGGCACATGTAAACCCCATCCGAAGCAAGACCGAACAGAAAACCATGTGGCTGCCCGTCACGTTTTCAGGTGGGTCGCTTGAGCCTGCTGGCGACAGCAGGACTGGATAGATGATTATTCACGACATAACCCGGCTTATCGTT
>OLNG01001256.1_pt1 | contig 13969 bp, 7 predicted proteins | sample 1643091 | NCBI WGS metagenome assembly OLNG01 (sample SAMEA3136661, study PRJEB25190) | human gut metagenome | biome: human gut; feature: human-associated habitat; material: faeces | place: Austria | collected 2013 | reverse complement strand
GCGCGGAAAGCGGGCTGGCCGAGTTCTGCCACGAGCTCGCGAATATCGTTTTGGCTCAAGTCGCGAATGTCCTGAGATTTAGTCCTGGGATTCATGGAAGCCTTTCGATTTTGGGGAAACGTAGAGGGTATCGCTACAATATGGTATCAGCTGCAGAAATTATAGAGGAGGAGTCTGCCCATGCCGGGTAAAAGCCTAGAGAACATGCACGTAGCGGTCTTGGCGGGCGGTCATTCCGCTGAGCGCGAGATCTCGCTCAATTCGGGAAAGAACGTCGTGGTGGCCTTGAAGGAGGCCGGCTACACTTCGGTGGAGCTGCTCGACACGGCTGCCGATGATTTTATGGTAACCATGGCGACCGGCGGCTTTGACGTGGCGTTTATCGCCATGCACGGCGCCGGCGGTGAGGATGGTGCCATGCAGGGTGCCATGGAGACCCTGGGTATCCCCTACACGGCCTCGGGCGTGCTTGCCAGCGCCTGCGGTGCCGACAAGGAGGTCTCTAAGCTCCTGTACGCCAAGGCAGGCATTCCCATTGCCCCCGGCCTTGCGCTCGAAGTGGGCGATGAAGTCGATATCGATCATATCGTCGAGGTTTGTGGCGAGCGCTGCTTTGTGAAGCCGGCCGTAAACGGTTCCAGCTATGGCATTTCCCTGGTCCATGAGCCCTCCGAGCTACCCGCGGCAATCGCCAAGGCGTTTGAGTACGGCGACAAAGTGCTGGTCGAGAAGTGTATCGAGGGAACTGAAATCACCGTTGGCGTGTACGGTGAGGACGACGTGCGCGCTCTGCCGATTGTCGAGATTCGTAAGCCCGAGGACTGCGAGTTCTACGATCCGGACGTGAAGTATGTCGACCCTACGGACATCCATCGCATTCCGGCGCAGATTTCACCCGAGAATTACGCTCGTGCCCAGGAGCTTGCCTGTGCTGCTCACAAGGCCCTCGGTTGCCTGGGTATCTCGCGCAGCGACTTTATCGTGAGTGAGGACGGCCCCGTTATCCTCGAGACCAATACCATTCCCGGCATGACCGATACGTCGCTGTATCCGGACGAGATCCGCCACACCGACGACATGACGTTCCCGCAGGTCTGTGACAGCCTGATCCGTATGGGCCTTCGTCGAGCGGGCATTGCATGCTAATCGAGGACGCGGTTTCGTCAGGAACGCCGCAGTTTGTCATCGACTCCTATGCCACGCTTGCCGAACGCGCCAAAACGCAGTCCTTTGGTCTTATCGAGGAAGATGTGATTGTCCTCGATACCGAGACCACAGGTCTTTCGGTGCAGGACAATGAACTGATCGAGATCTCGGCGGCCCGTCTTTCGGGCCGCGAGATCGTCGACCGTTTCGATACCTTCGTGCATCCCAAGCAGCTGATTCCCGCCGAGATTACCGAGCTCACGAGCATTACAAATGCCGATGTGGCAGATGCCCCGTCGGCCGTTGAGGCCGTCGCCGCTCTCGCCGATTTTGTCGGTGGTTGCCCGGTGATCGCACATAACGCCACGTTCGACCGCTCGTTTATCGAGTCGGTCAAAGGCGGCGTCAACGTGAGCGATATTTGGATCGATTCGCTGGCGCTGTCGCGAATCGCGCTTCCGCGCCTGGCCTCGCACAAGCTGTCTTTTATGGCCGATCTGTTTGGCTGTGACTCGGTATCACACCGTGCCAATGCCGACGTCGACGCCCTGTGTGGCGTATGGCGCGTGTTGCTCGTGGCGCTCACCGACTTGCCCCAGGGCCTCATGGCGCGCCTAGCCGACATGCATCCGGATGTGCCTTGGTCCTATCGTCCTATCTTCTCATTCTTGGCAGGGCAGAACCCTGGTTCTATCTTCTCTCTCAGCGCCGCTCGTGCTGACGTTCTCAAGGCCGATCGCGCCGACGATCGGGTGGACGCCGACGAACTGCCGGTCCTCAAGATGCCGAGTCGTGAGGAGATTGAGGCAGACTATGCGCCAGGTGGCCTGGTCAATCGCATGTACCCCACCTACGAGCCGCGTGATGAGCAGATTGCGATGGCGCTCGAGGTCCGCGATGCGCTGGTCACGGGCACTCATCGTGTAATTGAGGCGGGCACGGGCGTCGGCAAATCGATGGCCTATCTGGTGCCTTTTGCCGAGGCAGCACGCCGTAACAACATCACGGTTGGTATTGCGACCAAATCGAACAATCTCGCCGACCAGCTCATGTACCATGAGCTGCCAAAACTTGCCGAGCAACTGGACGGTGGTCTGTCATTTTGCGCTCTCAAGGGGTATGACCACTATCCGTGCCTGCGCAAGCTTGAGCGCATGAGCCGCGGCCAGGTCGAGATTACCACCAAGCGCGATCCGGCGGACACGCTCACGGCGGTCGCGGTCATTATGGCGTACGTCTGCCAATCAGCCGATGGCGACCTCGACTCACTTGGCATTCGGTGGCGCAGCGTCAACCGTCCCGACTTTACGACGGCGTCGCGCGAGTGCGCCCGTCGCCTATGCCCGTTCTTCCCCGATAAATGCCTGGTCCACGGCGCCCGCCGTCGCGCGGCGCATGCCGATGTGGTGGTCACCAACCATTCCCTGCTGTTCCGCAACGTTGCGGCCGAGGGCAGAATCTTGCCTCCGATTCGTCACTGGGTGATCGATGAGGCCCACTCCATCGAGCGCGAGGCGCGCCGTCAATGGGCGCGCGTGGTGTCGGCGGATGAATCGCGCGTTCTGTTTGAGCGTCTGGGTGGCTCGAGCGCCGGTGCGCTGAGCCAGGTTTCCCGCGATTTGGCAACCTCGGAGGGTTCTACGCTTTACCTGGGTCTTACCGCCAAGGCGACGTCGACGGTTGTACGTGCGAGCATGGCGATTGCCGATGTGTTTGACGGCGTTCGCGAGCTTGGCCGCCGTGCCCGCGGGGGCTATGACAATGCGAACCTATGGATTGGCCCCGAGCTGCGCGAATCTGACGACTGGCATGATTTCTTACCGTCGGCCTACACTGCCATCGACGCATTGGAACAAGCTGACAAGAGCGTCGACGCGCTGGTACAAGCCGTTGCCGCCGACAAGCCCGAGGTTGTTGTCGACCTGGGTGATATCTCGCGCCGCCTACACGAGTTGGCCGAGAACCTCAAACTCATCATTGACGGTACCGACGAACACTACGTGTACTCGCTGCAAGTCAATCGCAGATTGCGCGCCGGCGGCGAGTCGATGACCGCGGAGCGCATCGATATTGGTGAGGCCTTGGCAACCGAGTGGCTGCCCGAGGTCCACACGGCTATCTTTGCATCGGCGACCATGACGGTTTCCAAGAGCTTTGAGCACTTTAACCATGCCGTCGGCCTCGATCGCATCGGTGCCTCGACATCATCGTCGCTGCACTTGGATTCGAGCTACGACTTCGATTCGAATATGGCCGTGGTCGTGGCTGGGGATATCCCCGATCCGCGCGATCGTGAGAGCTATCTTTCGGCGCTCGAGCGTGTGCTGGTCGACGCTCATCTTGCCATGGGCGGCTCGGTGCTCACGCTGTTCACCAACAGGCGTGACATGGAGGAACTGTACGCTCGCGTCGAGCCCAAGATAGCTCGCGCGGGTCTGGAACTCAACTGTCAGCAGCGCAACTCGTCTCCTCGCCGTCTGCGCGATCGCTTTATCAACGAACCAACCTCGTCGCTCTTTGCGCTTAAGGCCTTTTGGGAGGGGTTTGACGCCAGCGGCGAGACGCTGCGCTGCGTCATCATCCCCAAGCTGCCGTTCTCGAGCCCCACAGACCCGCTCTCATGCGAGCGCAATCTGCGCGAAGACCGCGCTTGGGCGCGCTATTCGCTGCCCGAGGCCGTGCTCGAGGTCAAGCAGGCCGCCGGCCGCCTCATTCGCTCATCGACCGATTGTGGCGTACTCATCTTGGCCGACCCGCGCCTGGTGACGAAGGGCTACGGCAAGAAATTCTTAACGTCGCTGCCCACGAGTTCCTATCAGCGCATCGAATCGGCACAAATCGGGCACTATCTACAGCTGTGGCGCGCACGCCACGAGCGGCGCCGCTAAAGCGGACAGACGAGGGATTTTGCCATATCGCACAGACGCTCTGACAGGGCGGGGTCATCCAAGATGCGGATGGCCCCGCCCGCTGCGATTACCTGGCTTAACAGCCAGCGCTCGGAGCCGTAGCACACGTTCACTGTTGAGCTGTCCGCCCCATTGGGCTCAATCGACATGATGCCGGGCCAGTCTAGGCGCTCTGCCAAGGCGCGCGGCATGAGAAGCTTCGCACTCCGATCCGCCTGGGCGAGGGAGTCATGGAGGGTCGCGGGCTCCGGTGCGTGGCGCACGACGGAGTCGTCGGTCAAGACCAGGTTCTCGATTTTATCCATACGATAGGTACGCTGTTCGTCGACCGCGACATCCCAGGCAATCAGATACGTTTGGTCGCCGTTTGTTGTGATGCGCAAGGGGTCGACCAAACGCTCACGCGCTTGTGCGTCATCCATCGAGCGATACGAGATGCGGCAGCGAACGCCGTCCCGAATGGCGCAGCTCAGCTGCTGCCAGTGCGATCCGTGGGCGACGGTGTCAAAGACGCGCTGGTTGTAGCCGAGCTCTTTGGGAAGAAGGGCGCGCCGTATTCGAGCCGCCGCTTGGGGTTCGATCCCCAGTGATTCAAGTTCATGGTTGAGCACAGCGCCCTCGGCGGCACTCAGACGCAGCGGTAGCACGCGCCCCGCATCACCGGTGAGGACCACGCACTCGCCGCGGCGTTCGCAGATAATACGTGCGCCCGATTCTCGGTCCGCAAGTGTCGAGACGATCTCGAGAATCTCGTCGAGCGATGCCCCCGTGATATCAAAGCGACAGCAAAGCTCGTCTCGTGTCATGCCATTCTCGCCGGCGGCGTAGAGGGCCTCCATGATGTCGATGGCGCGCGAGAGTCTTTGCTCGCTGGTGAGTTTACGCACGGACATGCTCGTGCACCGTCCTTTCGATGAGGTGATTCCACGCCTGCTTGAGAGAATCGGGCGCGACGGGCCTCATGCCATCCATGGCATGGGCCATGCAAAACGAGGCTGCAGCTTCAAAGTCGCGCACGTCAACGGTCCAGGTCCAACCTGCCTCGGTGCGTATGAGTTCGCCTCGTCCGCGTGTGAGACCGCTGATCATATCGGCCTGCGCTTCACGCGCGAACGAGAACGTAGCCGCAACGGGTGGGCGGTCGGCAAAATCGAACTCAAAGAATAAGTAATCGTTGAGGTTGAAATCCGCAGGAATGGCGTAGCCTTTCGAAGGCCTCCAGGCGCGAATGATGCGGTCGCAGCGGAATGTTCTGATATTGTCGGTGGCATTGTCGAGGCCGCAGAAGTATGCCGTACCCTCGCGCTCGAACATGCCGTAGACGCAAACGGTCCGCTCGCGTTGCTCGCCGCGTCCGTTTTGGTACAAAAAGCGCAGCGCGCAACGCTCGGCAAAGGCACTCCATACCGCATCGACGGCGGGAGAGCGGCGGATCGGTGCCTCTCCTGTCGTCGACATGCCGGTGAGGTAGGCAATCTTGGAGCGAATGTCGGCAAGTGGCGCGGCAAAGGTGGATGAGCCTGCCGCGAGTGTCTGGTCGATGGCATTGAGCAGGATGTCGGCATCGTCTGCGGTGATGAGACCGCCCGCGGCAAACGTGTGCTCGCGGTCGATCGTCCACGCGCTCTCTTCGGTTTCCTGCGCCCCGGCAGCACGAACCTCCCTGATAACGATGCCGCGTTCGAGCAGCTTGTCGCGATCGCGGCGGAACTTGCGTTTGTCTGAGTCGATATTGCCCGAGCCGTACCCCAAATCGGAATCCAGGACGATTTGCTCGGTCGTCAGCGGTTCGGGAGAACTGTTGAGTACAAAGAAAAGGTTGAGGATGCGCTGAGCCGTTTTATCGAAACCGGGCTCGGGTGCCCCCTTTTTAATTGTCGCGGTCGCGTCGCTTGCCGTCATAGAATCCTCGCATGAGAAGGTCGTTTGATGCCATGATTTTAGTCCGATATGGAGATTAGGCTATATCCTTGTCCGCTCGCGGCGTTAAGATGGCCCGAATTCGGTCGTTTGCGCTCGCTCGGGGTATACTTTCGACTATATACGGTTCTAATGTGCATGCATTGGGCCTATTTGTCGGATTATGGATGTGGAGCGCACATGGCGAACACCCAGAACTATATTAACCACCTGCTGCAGAACACCGGCATTACGCCGGCGTGCAGTGAAGAAGAGCGCCTGGCTGCCGAGGATATCGCTCAGATTTTCCGCAACCACGGCTTTGACCCCGAGGTGCAGGAATTTAATGCCCCCGCGCCCAGCAGGTTGGCGTTTGCCGTTACCGGTATTCTGGCGTTTGCCGGCGCCCTGCTGATGGGCATCGGCGGCGGTATCGGCTTGGTCGGCACCTTGCTGGCCATTGTCGGTGCCGTGCTCTACGTGCTCGAGCGCACGGGGCATCCCGTGGTTTCGCGCCTGGGAAAGACCGGTGTGAGCCAAAATGTCATCGCCTATCACAAGGCCTCGGGCCCGCTTGCGTCTCCGCGCAACCGCCCGGTCGTCGTGGTGGCCCACTATGATTCCCCCCGTGCCGAGCTCCTTGCTCGCGAGCCCTACGCTCCGTATCGTGCGCTCATCGCCAAGCTCCTGCCTGTCGCCTCGATCGCGCCCGCGGCTGTCGCCATCCTGCGTATTCTGCCGCTCCCCGGCGTGCTCAAGGTGCTGCTGTGGGTTGTCGCGATTCTGGCCTCCCTTGTGGCGCTGGCCAACGCCGCCAATATCATCTCCAACCGTTTTGTGCTTCCCTACACGTCTGGCGCGGTGTGCAACAAGTCCTCTGTTGCCGCCATGCTCGGTGTCATGGACAACGTTGCCCCCTATCAGGGCGAAAACGAGTTCCCCGACGACATTCCGTTCGATACCTATTTTGGCGAGCAGAAGCGTCGCGCCGAGGAAATGGCGCGCGCGGCGGCCGAGTATGCCGCGGCCCAGCAGCAAAACGACTACGGTAACACCATTGAATATGAGGAGCCTTCCTACGACGAGGACGAGTTTGGCCAGCCGGTTGCGCCTGTCGACGCACCCGAGCAGGACGAGACTTTTGATGGACAGATCGATGGTTTTGAGGGCGCCTCTGCCGACGAGACGCTGATCGGCGTTATCGCGCCCGAGGCTCAAGACCAGACTGCCCAGGCCGAAGCACCCACCGAGGAAAAGTCCACCGCCGAGCCGGCGGAGGAGCCCGCGGTGGTCGAAGCCGCCGAGCCCAAGCTCTATCGCAATGCCGCCGGCAATATCCGCTTTGGTTCGGATGCCATCCGAGCGCTCGGCATGCTTCCCGAGTCCTGCACGCTCGATTACGAAGAGGGCGAGGAGCCGACGTTTGAGCCGGAGCCTGCTCCCGTTGCACAGGAGCCTGCGCCCGCGGCCAATACGGCTGTTGCTCCCGCCGAGCCGGTCGCTGCCCCTGTTGCTGCCGCGGAGTCTGACGCAAAGCCCGCGCTCGATTCTGCAGCCGGTCTGGATATTCTGGCGCCTGCCGCTCCGGCACAGGTTGAAGCCGAGACCGCCGACGAAGACTATGACGAGTACCCGCAGCGCGTGTCCTATGAGAGTGACACCGATTTCTCGGCCGAGCTTCCCTCGACAACGCCCCATGCCGATATCGCTTCCGCGTTCTCCTCGATTGGTGCCAGCGCTTCTAGCTTCTTTAAGGGCGCCCTTGCGAAGGGCAAGAAGTTCGTCGACGACTTTGAGGAAAAGCGCGCCGCTGCCCGCGAGGCCGCCGAGCGGGAGGCCATCGCCCAGCAGCAGGCCGCCGAGGCCGAGCGTGAGCGTGCGGCACAGGAGTTCGAGCAGAGTGAGGCCGGGCAGCCGAAGCCTGTCGATGTCGCCGACGCCACGACGTCCTTCGAGGCTCCGCAGCCGACATCCGCAGACGTTGCCGAGGCTACGACGTCCTTTGAGGCGCAGCAGCCGGTCGATGGCACCATGTCATTCGATGCCACGATGACGTTTGAGAAGCAGGGCACCGCAATTGCCGAGCCCCTTCCCATCTCCGATGATGCCCAGGATGCCGCCGATGATTCGGTTGTCGACGAGGCCGATTCCGTTGAGGCCAGCGCACCCGAGCAGGCCGAGGCTCCTGCTATGGAGCAGGAGTCCCCTGCGATCGACGAGGCTCCCAAGACGGATGAGTCCAGGCCTTATTCTACGCAGATCTTTACCATGCCCGCGCCGAGCGACCCCGGTGCCACGGTGGCCAATGTCGCTCCCACGCAGGACGAGACAGTTGACTCCCTCATGGCGCAGATTTCGTCTCAGGTGCCTCCGCGCCAGCAAATGAATATCCCCGATCCGGCCTCCGCGCCCGCACCCTCTTCGTCGCCGCTGGCCTCGGTCCCCGATCCGCCGCTGCCTTCGATGCAACAGGCCAACGTCGCGTCCCGCACGTCGCTGTTCGATCTTCCCGATCCTTCGGCACAGACAAATGATCCCTTTGCGACGGCGCAGGGCCCCGAGCCCACATCGGCACCGGTTGCGACCCCCATGCCCATCTCCTCGGGCGCACAGCCGCTCGAGACCATCTCGGCTCCTGCTTCGACGGGCGCCAAGCCGCAGAAGCGTGGCCTAGGTGGCTTGTTCGGTCGCAAAAAGAAGAACGAGCAGGACAGCATGAGCGACTGGCTGGGCGTCGAGGACGATTACGATGCCAAGAAGTCCGGCCGCGGCATTGGCTCGTGGGATAACTTCGAGGATGACGACGACGGTTGGAAGGGCGGTGCCACCTCCTCCGATGGTGCTTCTGCCGAGGATATGCTCTCGGCCGTTGCCTCCATGGGTGACGATGAGCTGCTCGGCCACGATATCTGGTTCGTCGCAACGGGTGCGTCCGATTGCGACGGCGCCGGCATGAGGGCGTTTTTGGCCTCGCATCGTGACAAGCTCCGCGGTGTGTTCTTCATCAACCTCGAGTCTATCGGTGCCGGCAGGCTTTCGGTGGTAACGGTCGAGGGCGAGCAGCAGCTGTTTAAGGGCGATCGCCGCATCATGAACCTTGTCAGCAAGGTGTGTAAGTCGTTCCACGTCGATTGCGGCACGTTCGAGATGCCCTATGCAAAAACCGATGCATCCGCAGCGCTCGAGGCGAGCCGTCGCGCCCTTACGATCGCCGGTGTGGACGGCCCGCGCCTTGCCTGCGCTCGCACCGAGGATGACCTGCCGTACAACGTCAATCCGACCAATATCGCTACGGTGTCCGAGGTCGTGACCGAGGTCATTCGTCGTTCGTAGACAGACCCGCTAAGGAGTCAGCGTGTTTTCGTACATCAAGCGCCATTGGCCCATCTATCTGATTTTGACCCTGATCGCTATCGCATTGGGTTTTGGGGCCGCGTATGTCGTTGGCGTTAAGGGCTCGACGCCCGAGACGACAATGAACGAAGAGGTGGAGCAAGAGCAAAGTTTGGGTGCCGACGGTATTTCCGAGTCCGATCAGGCAGCCATCGATGGCGGTTCGTCATCTGCTGAATAGCCGATTCATCGTTTATGCCCAAGGCGGGCGAGCCGGGAGACTGGCTCGCCCGCTTTTTTATCGTGCTAGCGCTTCTTTGTGGCTGACTTAAGGCGAGCGAACCATAGGGCCGCAGTGCCCGAGGTCAGGAGTGCGGTGATGCATGCGGCGACGGTAACAGACCCCGTTGCCGGCAGGTTCTGAGGCAGGGCGCATCGTTGGATGACGCGGTCCTCATCATGCGCCTCGAGTTTATCGCCACCGCCGTTGCGGCAAAGATCGACGCGCGCGCTGTTGGCAAGTGCGGCTTGGGGCGTATAGGACGACGTTGCCTGCATATGCACGACTGCGCCTCGGGCATCCGAGTTAAGGGCCGCCTTGGCATCGTCAAGATCGTCGTGTTCGTCTTTAAGGTCATCCCTGGTCCAAGAGTCCGCCTCGCTTCTGGTTGTAAAGTCGGCGGCTACCGCACCGTATTCAAAACGGATGCCCGTGATGACGGCGTCGCCTGTAAGATCGATCTCTTTCGTATCGAGCGTGACGGACTTGTCCGTCGGGATATCCGCTTTCCATAGGTGCCACCCGTCGTAATCGACGAGACGCACATCGTCGCCCAGCAGCTTTGCAACCTCTTCCGTTTCGAGCCAAGGATTGCGATGCCCGTCGTCAAGCGTTGCATTGACCTGCTTGCCCGTATCGCTTGTTCCTGCCGGAGACGTTCGATACCACACGTTGCACAGCCCGTTTAGATCACCGATCGCAATAGGGGTTTCAACGGCAACAAGTTTCGCTGCGCCATCCTTGGCGCACTCAAGGTCGTCGGTGATGGTCAACTCGTCGACCCAGGTGCTCGACTCATTTTTGGCGTCGATGGTATAGGAGAAGGCGCCCTGCGTATTGGCCCGTGCTTTGGCTCGGTTTTTTCCGTCGCCGTTGGCAACGAGTTTGCTTACGACTGGCTGTGCAATCTCTTGGCGCTTATCGACGCTTCCCCTGATCTCGATGGGGGTATCCTTCATGGCTACGGTTTGAACTTCTCCCGTGGCTTTTACTTCAAACGTTATATCTTCGGCGAGGTCGTAGGTACGCGGAGACATCGTTTCGCGCAGGGTGTAGGTGCCGGGTGAAAGGTGCTCAATGTGGTGCGGTTTGCCGGATGAAGTCCAAGAATCGATTTCGTTGCCATTGGAGTCGCAGAGGACAAGCTCGGCGCCCGTCACTTCCTGACCTTCGCACGCGTCGACTTTGGAGACATCGAGCTTGGTGTAGTCGTTGGAAACGTCAAGGCGCACTTCGATCACGGGCGTTTGCTGGTCAGCGTACGACAACTTCACAGTGTGTGGGGTCGGGTTGAGCAGATAACCTTCGGGCGCTTGTGTTTCGACGACCTCATAGGTGGCGGTACCGCATCCCAGCGAAAGATGGTCGACTCGCGCTTGCCCCCGTTCGTCGGTCGTAACGGTGGCGACGGTTTCGCCATCCAGGGCGACGATGCTGCCGTCGGTTCGCACGATGTCGCCGTCAGCGCGGATGTCAAACGTGGCCCCAGCGAGGGCGCGCCCATCTACGGCATCCGCCTTAATGATTTCGATGCTTCCGGTTGCGGCGTCGTCATAGAACGAGGCGACGGCGACCGGTGTCAGATTTCTGTCGGCGGGAATCGTTATCCCCAGGTCTTCTCCGCGCAGATACGGTTCCTTGGCCGATACCTCGTGCACGTAGTACGTTCCGGGATTAAGTGATTCGGGCAGCGTGACGGCGCCGGCTGTATCGGTTGTGAAGGTATTCATTATATTGTGGGCCGGATACCAACATGTTTGCGAGACGGGCTCGTGGTGGCTATCGAGCAGCTGGAACGTAAAGCCGGCAAGTGGTACGGTGCCGCCGGTCTGAGCATCGCGCTTTACGATTTGAAGGTGTGTCGATAGGGCATGGTTGTCAATGATGTACTGAAGCTCGGCGCCGTCTGCGGTCTGCTCTGCTGTGATGGTCCATTCACCTGCCTGCTTAAATCCTTCAGGGACCGTTTCTGCAACCTCGCGAACGGTGTAGCCCGCGCGGTCGTAGGGAATGGCACCGTGAGCGCCGGCGGGTCGCTTGCCTGCGCCAAACCATGCTTCGGGCTGGTCTTTTGTGGAGGCAAAGCCGTAAACGTTTGTGGTCAACGTGCCGACGACTTGTTGTGAGCTATTGCTGACAACTTCAAAGACGACGCCTCCCGCCGGCTGCTCAAGGCCGGACTCATCGTTATCGCCATGGTCCTTAAACTTCGAGATTTCAAGGTCAAAGGCGATGGGGATGTTGGGAATACGGCTTTCGAGCTCAACGATGCCCGTATCTCCGAGTTGCTCGGCACCGACGGTGTAGCTCCAACAGTCGTTTGAAATCAGGTAGCCCTCGGGCGCTTTCGATTCGTAGATGGTAAAGGTGCCCAGAGGAATGTCATTGAGGATCGCCCGTCCGTTTTCGTCGGTCGTAAGGGTGCGAGTCCAGCCGGGAGTTGATTGCGAGACGCAGGTAAATTCAGCGCCCGCAAGCGACGCCCCAACTTGGGCGCCAGCATCCGTGGCGGCATCGATTTTTGCAATACGCAAGGTGATGGTGCCGGGCTGCTCGTTGATAGTGACATGTTCGCCGCTGTTTTGTGTGGTGAAGGTTATTCGGTCGCTTCGAGGGATATAGCCTGCCGGGGCTTTGGTTTCGACCAGGTAATATGCCGTATTGGGCAAAAGTGTTGCTTGTGCACGCCCGTTTTCGTCCATCTGGATAGCGCCGACACGTGCATCGCCCGCACTTTCAAAGATATCGAAGGTTGCGCCACCGAGTCTGTAGGTGTCGTTGCCGGCGGTGATGTCAGCCTGGGACGATTGTTTTTGGAAAGATACGGAGACGGCGGGCAGAACATAGAGCATGTCCTGGCGTCGACCCTCGCCCGAGACCGGGCCGTGATAACGCCTGGCTCGATGTGGGGCTGCCTTAATGGATCCGGACTTGGCGCTGTCGTAGAGCCAACGTGCAGCCGCTACGGCCTCGGCGTTTTCGTAAAACCTACCGCTCCTGGCAACTCCCTTGCTGTTTGTATACGAATAGGTGCCGTCGGGGCGCGTGGTTCCGTTGAGCATCCACACGGCAATCTGGGTGGCGGCGCGGGCGAGATCGGGCGACAGATTGTGGCCGCCAAAGGATGTACTGGAGGGGTATCCGTGGCAGACGATGGCGGCAAATTCGTCATCGAGCCATGTCCAGCCCTGGTTATATGTGCGCCATGGCCCTCCCGGCTTGCTGGGGCCGGGGCAGTCTTGATTCATGCAGTACGAAATCGAAGTGTCCTGTGCCTCGTATTTACCGACACCGAAGGGGCCACAGCCGTCGCTTATGGTGCGGAAATTAAGGGCGTCACTCCCGTCGACGGCGAGTGCGGTCCCTGGGGCCAGGCAGCCGATCAGAAAAAAGAGGAGCAGGAGCAGCGGACCTGTTGCGATTGCGCTGTGGACAGAGTGCGTGGGTGCGTTGGACATGGCTGCTCCTTATCCCTCGTGCGCCGCACGGGGAGGCCGCGGCGCTTGGGATGAGGCTACCGCCATGGTTCATGCGGGTAAGTACCAGAAGCTGACCAAAAGCTTGCCCGATTTCTGACAAATCGAGTTCAAATACAACAATCAGATAAAAGCGCAGGTAGAAGAAGGCAAGAAAAGAAAGACAAAGGTCCTCATCTCCACAATTGGCGCGGTTTTCAAACGATTCTCCACAGCTAAAACAAGCATCGACACCCTTGTATCGAACAAGACAACCGCGTTATACTAGCCAACACACAAGCGGGCATCGCCAAGTGGTAAGGCATCAGCTTCCCAAGCTGACACTCGCGGGTTCGAGTCCCGTTGCCCGCTCCATCCGAATTTCAGGCACGGTAACGTTTCGTTACCGTGCTTTTTTCAATAAAGTGCCGGGACTCGAACCCGCCAGGGTGCGAGCGTTAAATAAACGCGAAGCGTTTATAGCGAGCAGGCAAGGTCGCCGATAGGCGACCGCAGCCGGTGCGGATTTGCGAAGCAAATACGCAGACGTCCCGTTGCCCGCTCCACCGACCAGGGTGGATTTTGGGAAAAGCGGATTCAGCCGACGTTACCCCCGCTTCCCCGGACCGTGGCTTGCCGACCGCAGCCGGTGCGGATTTGCGAAGCAAATACGCGGACGTCCCGTTGCCCGCTCCACCGAGCACGGGAGGCATGGGGACGGCAAATCCAGCAAAGTCTTCCCCACCGTCTCCGTGAATCCGAGGAGATCGCCTGAAGCCGCTCTATGCTACAAAATGTTAGGTTAATGCCTGCTGCCCATACTCGCGCCCGCGCACGGTACAATGGTTGGGTTACGACCAACGTGCCAATAACCAAAAAGGAGCCGCTATGATCGATCGCTATACCCGCCCGGAGATGGGACATATCTTCTCCCTCGAGAACAAGTA
>OLNG01001253.1_pt1 | contig 14007 bp, 9 predicted proteins | sample 1643091 | NCBI WGS metagenome assembly OLNG01 (sample SAMEA3136661, study PRJEB25190) | human gut metagenome | biome: human gut; feature: human-associated habitat; material: faeces | place: Austria | collected 2013 | reverse complement strand
AGTTCGATGTCGGTGTGGGTGGCGATGAATCCAGCACCGCCCGTAACCAGAACAGTAGTCATATCTCCTCCTTTGGAAGGACTTGCCTTCGGTTTTCCTTCAGTATTGAGCTTACTTCACTTGACCTGTTTCACCTAGCGGCAAAACCAAGACTTTCGAGGAATGTTTGCGTGGTGGCTTTCTGCTTGAAGACGGCCGTGTTGCCGAGGATGCGGTAGCAGACGCTGCCGAGCTCGTCACGTACGGCTTGGTGGATGGCCTCGCGGTCGCGGTTTCCGGCCAATGTTTCAGCGAGTTCGCCCCATTCGAGACTGAATTCGCTGACTTCATCGGGCAAATCGCGGCCTTCGGCGAGCGCCTCTTCGACGATGCCGAGCTGGTCGACGAGCCGTCCGGGCAGGATGAACAGGCCTTGGGCTTCGATCAGTCCGATCGGCTCCTGCTTGACCGGCCAGTATTCGGGGTGTGCATGGAAAATACCTTCCGGGTACTCGTCGCTGATCGCATTGTTGCGGAAGATGAGACTCATCTCATAGCCACGTTCGGTGATGATCGCGCTGGGCGAGAGGGCGGATTGGCGGTTGCCGTCCGCGTCATGGCTGGCGATGCCGTTCGCCGCGTCGTCATAACCGACCCATGCCTCGCGGATGATGTCGGATACGTCGATGATGCTCTGGCGGTTTTTCGACACCACACGCACGGCGGTACCGGGCCAGTCGAGGATTTCGACCACGGCGTCCGGATAGTCGGCGAGCGTGAAGGCGGCCCAAGTGGCGGCCTTGTGCATCGGCAGCAGTTCGCCGCCGCCCTGGTAATGGTCATGGGCGAGCACCGAGCCGCCGATGCGAGGCAGCGCGGCGTTGCATCCGAGGAAGTATCCGGGGAAGCGGTCCACGAAGTCGAGCAGATGGCCGAAGGTGTCGCGGTCCACATGCATCGGCGTGTGGTCGGTGTTCACGCAGATGCCGTGCTGGTCGAAGTAGCCGTAGGGCGAGAACTGCCAGAACCATGACTCGCCGCCGAGCGTGACCGGCAAGGTGCGCAGCGTGCGCTTGTCACGTCCGGCGAAGCCCTCGTTCTCATGGCAGATCGTGCACTTCGGGTAGCCGCCGGCCACGGCGTTGCCGGCCGCCGCCTTCTTCATGTTCTTGAATTCGGGTTTGGCGAGGTTGATGGTCACCGTCAGCCCGTGCGAGTCGAAGCGCGGGTTCCGGTCGAGCTGGGCACGCTTGACATAATTGTTGGCCACACAGTAGTCGTAGAACCATTGCATGGCGGCCATGCCGCCATCCCGGTGCTCGACGAGCAGGAATCGGTCGTCGAGATCAGCGGGGTTGGCGGAGAGGATGCCCATGATGGTGTCGGCGTAGGCCGGGCCTTCCTCCGGCTTGAAAAGGCCGGCGGTTGTGGCGGCGGCGCGGAAGGCGGCGAGCAGGGGGTCGGGGATCTTTTCGCCATAGGGGGCCTGGCTTCGGCTGCCAACAATGTCTTGGACTACGTCTGACACTGACGCCGCCGACGTTGTGGTTTTGGGTCCGGGGTAGGAATCTAGGCGGAAGAGGGCGAAGATTTGGTTGCGGGTCCAGTCTGCGTTGCGTGGGTCAAGGTCAAGATGGGCCAAGGCATAATCGATCAGGGCGTCGATGCTGGCGTATACCTCGGTCAGCTGATCGTTCATTGCTCTGCCTCCATCATGCTGGTTCGGGTATGGTTCGGCTGACGGCTCACCTGGCAGCCTCCATGATGTCGGCTACGATGGCGCGGGTTTCGCTGGCCTTCTGCTCCATCTCCTGCACGAGTTTGATCTGGGTGCGGGTGCGCACCAGATTATGCTCGGGGTACTTGGTGGCAAAGTAGATATCGCCTTCCAAGTAGTCGGCGAGAAAGCGCATGCCGCATTCCATGGTGAGCAGGTTGCCGCTGAACGGCAGCAGTTCGGCCTCGCGCGCGGTGATGCTGCCGCGTAGTTCGCCCACGAAGCCTTCCGTGTAGGCGCGGAACAGCTCGGTGCTGAAATGCACCTTGCTGAGGTCCTTTTCGTCTTCCAGAGCAGTGGACGCACCAAAGCGTATGGAATCGCCGAAGTCGAACAGCATGGAGCCGGGCATGATGGTGTCGAGATCGATGATCGCACGCGCCTTGCCGGTGGTGGCGTCCATGAGGATGTTGTTGAGCTTGGTGTCATTGTGGGTCACGCGCAGCGGAATCGAACCGTCCCTGAGCCCATCCATCACGACGGCATACTGGTCGGCGTGACTCAGATAGAAGTCGATTTCCGGCTGGCATGCGGCGGCGCGGCCGAGCTTGTCCGCGGCGAGGGCGGCCTTGAAGTCCTCGAAACGATGCGGGGTGTCGTGGAAGTGGGCGATGGTTTCGGTCAGCTGGCTGGCGTCGAATTCGGACAGGAAGTTCTGGAAGTCGCCGAATGCGCTGCCGGCTTCGCGGAACACGTCCGGGTTCGGCACGAGGTTGTAGGACACGGTGTGTTCGATGAACTTGTAGACGCGCCATGCGCCGCCATCGATCTCGGCCCAGGTGGCGCCTGAGGTGGTGGGCACAATGTCCAGCGTCTCTTTGCCCTGAGCCTTGAGAGTGGAGGTGACCAGTTCGACATTGCGCATCAGATTCACCGTATCGGGGAAGATGCTGGTGTTCATCTGCTGGAGGATGTAGCGGGGGCCGTCCGTGGTCACCAGATAGGTGGTGTTGATGTGGCCGTCTCCGTAAGGTTCGATACCGGTCACGGCACCTTCCAGCGCAAAATGCGAGGCGATGCCGAATAAAACTTCATTGCTTTCAGTCATGATGGGTCCGTTCTCCAAAACGTGGGATCAGGCTTCACGCCAGGCGATACCGCTGTCAGGCAGGTCGAAGTCCTCGGTGGTGCCGTCGGCCAAAGTCACCGTGGTCTTCTGCGGCTGATCGGTGTTGTTGATTACGCAATACAGCCCTTGCTCGGGGAAGTGTGCCACTTCGCATTCCGGATTGGACGAGCTCCAGGCCGCATACTTGTCTTCGTTGTGGGAAGCGTAGAACAGCACGCGTTCCAGCAGTCGGGCGTTGGCCGCCGAATAGGGCAGGCCGGAGATGTACACGCCGCGGCCCTTGCCATAATCGTTGGTCGCGAGCTGTACCTGGCCGCCGTCCGCGCGCAGCAGGGTCACGTTTTCATTGACCGGATACGTGTTGAGCACGGGTTCGCCGAAATCGATGCCGCCCAACGGCTTGATGGACTGGCCGCCGCCGCAGCCGCTCAGCGGGATGCGGTAGCCGGCCTGCTCCCAAGCCTCGCGGGCCGCCGGGTCGACCGGCACATCGGCGGTGATGAAGTGGTCCGGCACCACCGGCGGGAAATACTTGTCCACCGAAAGGGTCTGATAGCGCTCCTCGTCCACGCCAATCACGTCGGCCAGCTGGAAGAACCGGCCCGTTTGGAAGCGCGGTGCCGAGCTCGGCTCGCCCACGCCCACGAACGCGCCGCCGCCACGCACCCAGGCGCGCACGGTTTCCACGAGCTTCGGGTTGGTCCACACATCGCCGCCGGTGAATGCGGTGTCGACCGGGCCGCCGTTGATGATTACGTCGATATCGCTATCGATGCCATGCGCGAGTACGTCGTCGAAGCTGATGAACCGCACGTTCACGCGCATGCCGGACAGGGATTCCAGAATGCCGTAGTAGGAGTAGGTCTGCTTGTTGGGCAGGGCGTGTGCCACGGTGAACGCCATCCAGGAGCGCATCTTGCCCCAGGAATTCAGAATCGCCACGTTGAGCTCACCTTCGGCGGCCACCCCACCGGTGCGGTCGTGGATGTCGCGGAATTCGTTGGCGATATGGGTCACCGTGTCCACGAACTTCGGGAACTTGGCGGCCAGGGAGAGGTAGCCGCCGTAGCCCATGCGGCTGATCGGCGAGCGCAGGATCGCGCGGCGGGCCTTGCGCCAGTTGTCGAGGCCTTCGATGCTCGGATCGTTGCCCTCGTAGAACGTGTCGGGGAAGAAGTACGGCAGGAAGCGGCCTTCGGTGTACTTGACGCCCGGAATATCGGCGATCATGCGGGTGGTGGTGCCGTCGCCGATGGAACCGACCACGGCGTCCAGGCCGAGTTCGTCGAATCCGTCCTTGTACGGTTCGGTGCCGATCCACTGGTCGCCGAGGAACATCATCGCCTCTTTGCCGGCGGCGTGGGACATGTCGGCGAGCTGCTTGACGTTTTCGCGCACGAAGCCGGAGAGGAAGTCGATCCAGTCGCGCTGGGCTTTTCTGGGCACGCGCCATGCGGAGTTGTAGGCACCGCCGTCCACGAAGTCCTCCGGGCGCAGGCGGTAGCCATACTTGGCTTCGAAATCATCCAGCGCACGCGGGCTTACGGTGCAGGCGCAACCAAACCAGTCGACGACCTTTTCGCGGCGCTTTTCATCGAACAGGAGCGTGAACTGGTAGAAGAACGTGGTGAATCGCACCACATCGGTCTGCGGGCTGTCCTTAAGCCACTGCTCGAACGTGTCGAACACGAACTTGCGGGTGGCCGGATGGTAGATGTCGAACGGGATCTCGTGTTCCTTGTCGCCCCAGTCGTTGGTCAGATGGTTGTACATCTCGACCGGGTCCCAGATGATGTAGGCCAGGAAACTCACCGTGTACTCATGCCATGCGGCAACGCCGCTCACATGCACGGTGTCCTCGTCCGCGTCAAGCGTCCAGTTCGCCGAATCGACGACCTCGCCGGTGGTGCGGTCTACAACCTCCCAATACTTGTGAGGGTCGGCATCACGATTCGGCTTCAGCTGCTCAGCGAAGAAGCTTTCCATCAGCGGAATATCAACCGTATCCGATTCGGCGAGAATGCGATCGGTCAGCAGATACACCTGTGGCGTCTCATCCATATGCAGCGTAATCCACTCGTTATGCGCGCGAGTCGGGAAATACGCACTGTAAATCTTCTTGCCCAAGGCAAGCACAGCCTCATCCAGATGCGTGCCATCGGAGTTACGAATGGCGTCCGCTCCCCACAGTTCGGCAAGCTCCTTGGTCTTCTCCGCAAAATTCTCCTCGCTAGGCAAGGTGAAGCGGCCGGTGCTAGTCATAGTCTCTCCTTTGAGGACATTGATTATTTTTTTGGATAATTAAATTGTAAACAATATATGCATATAAAACAAGAATCCGACACAACCGTCGGGCGTCCAGGATCCTGACTGTATAAATCCTTGAGAGTAGCCCCACGGCAACGCCGGAAGAGCGAATTGAACATCACCGGAGCTTCCCGGTCAGTTTCACCGACAATCTCATGACAAGAATCAGGAAGGCTCTGGATCGGTATGGTTGCGTGCTACTTATTGTTGAGAAGCCGTCCGGCGCCGGAAGGAGTAGCACGAGGCACCGGACGGCGGGAATTATTGGTCTTAGGCTGTCCGCTTAACGCGTCGCCTTCGGCCCCTGCAATTAAGGACTCGCCTACGGCGAGACTCAATGCTGCCTTCGCTCGGCTACCGCCTCGCTCGGGCCGACGCTACAGACAGCCCACCGGGCTGTCCGCTTAACGCGTCAGCCCTTGACCGCACCAGCGGCGAGGCCGGCCTGCCAGTAGCGCTGGAGACCGAGGAAGAGCACGATCACAGGCAGTACACCGAGCAGAGCACCCATCATCAGAGCGCCACGATCAGTGAAGGTAGCCAGAGAGACCATGCCGTACAGACCCAAGGTCACCGGCTTCAAGGTGTCGGAAGAGACCATCATCAACGGCAGCAGGAAGTTGTTCCAAGTGGCCACGAACAGGAACAGGAAGATCGTGACCATTGCCGGAGCCAGAATCCTCAACACAATGGTGAAGAAGATGCGAGCTTCGCTTGCACCATCGATACGCGCCGCCTCAAGCAGCTCGTTCGGCACTGAGGTCTGCGCGTATACGCGGCCCAGGAAGAAGCCGAACGGAGAGACGCAGCACGGGATGATGATGGAGAGCATCGTGTTGGTCAGGTGCATGGCATGGAAGATGGAGTACTGCGGAATGGTCAGCAGAGCGGCCGGCATCAGCATGCAGCCCATAATCACGCCAATGGCAAGGTTCTTACCCTTGAAGTTGAACTTTGCGGTAGCGTATCCCGCCATCACAGCCACGAGCGTACCCACCAGAGCGGAAACACCCGAGTAGATCAGGGAGTTCAGCACCCAGCGCCAGAACTGGCCACGGGTCCAACCAATCAGCGTGCCATAGTTCTTGGCGATGGCGGCAGGCAAATCGCTCAGACCCACGGCGAACCACAGACCGTTGCTGCCGGTCATCTGGCTCGGCGTCTTGGTCGAGGCGATGATGGCCCAGTAAATCGGGAACAGAAAGTAGATCAGCGCGAAGACCAGAACAACGATGGTGATGGTCTTGACCAGCGCGGAAGGCTGCATGGAACGAGGCAGGTCGTTGGCATGCTTGTCGCGAATCCTGTCAGCCTTCTTACGAGCGCGTGCGACCGCGCGGGATTCCTTATCAGTAGCTTCTACGGTGCTCATTCTGCGTTCACCTTCCTTTCAACGAGCGTGTAGACCACGGCGAGTACGCCAGCGATCAGTGCCATAACGATGGCCACAGCGGATGCAGGTCCGTCACCACCCGGGGTCAGCGTGCCCTGCGAGGTATTGAGGGCCATCATCATTGGCGTGTACGACTTGGAAATGCTCGGATCGGAAATCGACATCACCTGCGGCTCGTTGAACAGCTGGATGGTGCCGACGATGGAGAGCAGCATGGCAAGCAGGGCGGCTGCACGCACGTTCGGCAGCTTGATCTTCATGGCGATCTGGAAGCCACTGGCGCCATCGATGCGTGCGGCCTCGTACAGATCGTGCGGAATGGCCTGCAGTGCGGCGAGGAAGATCAGCATGTTGTAGCCGGTGAAGGTCCAGGTCGTGATGTTGGCCATAGAGCCGAGGACCACATTGTCGCCGAAGAAGTTCACCTTGATGCCGATGGCGGCAAGTCCCTTAACGATAGGGGAAATCTGGCCGTTGTAGAGGTACACCCAGATGATGGATGCGACCACGCCCGGAATGGCGTACGGCAGGAAGTAGCTCAGACGGAATGCGGTGATGTGCTTGACGATATAGGAATCGATGAGCATTGCCAGAGCAAGTGCCGCGATGATCATGACCGGCACCTGAATCACGGTGTAGAGCACTACCCTGCCCACGCCAGCCCAGAAGTTGCCGGAAGTAATAACGTATTGGAAGTTCTGAAGTCCGACGAACTTATCGACCAGTTCCCCGCCGCCGTATGCGCCACCTCCCGTGGTGACCTGGCGGAAGAAGCTGGAATAAATAGCCCAAATGATGGGAAGAATAAATACCAGAGCGAACAGGATGCCAAACGGTGCCATGAAGGCCCAGCCGGTACGATTCTCACGCTTCACAGCATCAGAAGCCTTTGGCTTATCGGCACGCCTGGCGACCCCCGTCTTCGCCGTTTTTGTTGTTGCAGTCATAGGGAAACCTGTCTTTCAAAAGAACAGTGAGAAATAGAAAGTACGTAATGCAGTTCGAATCGATGCAGTCAGATCAAACACAATTAATGACGAACCGAACTCGAGTAAAAGGAAAGGCCGGAGTGTTGAGCTCCGGCCTTTCGATGTGTGGTTGAGGATATCAGCGGCTGGAAGGAACCCTAACCGTTAATGTCACTCGGAAACAGACAGGCCGAAGTTCTTCAGCGTATCCACAGAGGTGGTCTGTGCGTCGGAGAAGATGTCTGCAACCTTGCCGGAGCCATCGGTGGCCTTGGCGGCGGTTTCGTTCATCTTGGCGGCGACTGCGGAGAAGCCAGGCATGTAGGTGAAGTCACCCATGTTGTTGTTAGCGGTCTTGAATTCCTTCATGATGTCCTGACCACCGAAGAAGGTGGACCACTCGGAAGGAGTCTCAGCGTCTTCAGTGGTAGCAGCCGGCACGAGGCCCTGGGAAACCAGATCAGGAACCTGGGTGTTGAACCAATCCAGGAACTCCATTGCTTCCTTCGGGTGCTTGGAGTTCTTCAGCACGGCCACGGCGGAACCACCGTCAGGGCCGGTCTTGCCAGCGTTGCCGAACCAGTCACCGAGCTGAGCGACCTGCCATTCGCCGGAGCCGGTGCCACCGGAGGAGGTCATGAACAGCGGGGCTTCCCAAGCGGCGGCCACAGTACCGATCAACGAGCCATCCTTGATGGATGCATCGAAGGACGGATCCCAACGCGGGTTGGTGGTGGCTGCCTTGGCGTCGAGCAGCTGCTGGTAGAAGTCAGCGGTTGCCTTGGAGCCATCGGTCTCGGTGTTGACGACCCAGGAGTCGCCCTTCACCTTGTACCAACCACCGGAGGCGCCAGCCAGACCGGAGATCATGTTGCCGGCCTCATCAGGCTGGTAGGACATGATGTACTTGCCAGCGGCGGCAGCGGTCTTGGCAGCGGCGATAAACTCATCGGCGGTCTGCGGAATCTCGGTGATGCCGAGCTTCTCGAACTCAGCCTTGTTGTAGAAGTAAACCAGCGGGCCGGTGTCCTGCGGCAGGCCGTAAGCCTTGCCGCCAACCTGAACCAGGCTGTACGGGCCGGATGCGAAGTCGTTCTTGTACTGCTCGGCATACTGGGTCACATCCTGCAGCAGACCCTTGGTGAAGACCTCAGGCAGCTCGGCGTAACCGACCTGAGCCAGATCCGGAGCCTCGCCGGACTTGACGTCGGTCTCAAGCTTCTTGATCATGTCAGAGGCCTTACCATCGAACTTGGTGGCCTTGACCTGAATATCCGGATGCTGCTTATTCCACTTGGCAACGATGTCGTTGACCAGAGTCATGCCCTCGGAATCCGGCAGACGGTGCATGTAGGTGATGTTGACCACGCCACCATCATCGGTGGTCTTCGTGTCGCCGGCAGTGTCGCTGCCGCAACCGGCCAAGCCCATTCCCATTGCTGCTACCGCGGCAAAAGCAGCCACGATGCGCTTATTGCGAGATACCATATCTCTACTCCTTCGTAGTGAAATCATCATCTCAGTGTGATGACTGATTACTAATGTATGCCCTCATTCTTTTATTGTCAACTTAGCTAACAATTACCGCGCGTCCCGTTGAGGCGAGTAGCATTAAACCGGTTCGATGCTCGATTGCGCGGATTTGTTTATTTCATTAACTCCCCTTACAAAGCAACGTACTTTTGGTCCGCCGGTAGACCTAATGAGATATTGGATAGCGGCAACAATCCAAGACGTTAGCTTGCAATCGTCCACCGCAAATTGCAAGCACTTGCCAACATTATCGGTTTTCAGGTCGCCGGCGCGATACCCGACTAGGGAGGCACCGCGCCTTAATGAGACGCTACACGAGCAGTCTCAGCAACTGGTAGAGCTGCCACAGGCTACGCACGTTGAAGTGCGTGCCGTCAACCGTGGCGTTCGCCTCGCCATCGCCCACATGGACGATCACGGTGCGCCCGTTCACGGTCAGACTACCGTGCATCGTGATATGATTGCATCTTGCAACCTTGTTGATTAAAGGCGCAAGCCGGTAATCAACGCAAAGGCCCGGTGCTGCAAACGTCGGGCCTTTTCTTATCGGCTCACGCCGATCGGCCCGTCATATCAACGGGGACACCGCATGTTACGGCATCACAAACCAATATATCAGCACCCCGGTGGCAATCAAGAAGACAGGTTCCAGAAAAAGAAAAAAAGGCCTGGGCATGTTGCCCAGGCCTCGGTTCGCGGACAGGGCGAGATTCGAACTCGCGGAGGGTTGCCCCTCAACGGTTTTCAAGACCGTCTCTTTAGGCCGCTCAGACACCTGTCCTGATGCGCGTTCACACGCGCAAGTATTCATTATACAGAAGGGAGGGATGTTGATATTCGGCAGTGCGGTCGGTCTTGGATTCGCCTGCTGGCTATCAGCGATCTCTCCCTCAGTAATCTCTCCCTCAGTCAGCTACGCTGACAGCTCCCTCATCAGAGGGAGCTAAAGCACGATGAGACTCAGGCCTCCCACTTCGTGGGCTCGATAACTTCCTTGCCGCCCATGTAGGCGCGCATGGCCTTCGGGATCTCGATGGAGCCGTCCTTCTGCTGGTGGTTCTCCATGATAGCGACCAGCCAACGGGTGGTGGCCAGCGTGCCGTTCAGGGTGGAGACCGGGCGGGTGCCGCCGTCTTCCATACGCTCGCGGATGTTCAGGCGGCGAGCCTGGTACTCGGTGCAGTTCGAGGTGGAGGTGAGCTCGCGGTAACGGCCCTGGGTCGGCACCCAAGCCTCGCAGTCGAACTTACGGGCGGCGGAGGAACCGAGGTCGCCGGCGGCGGTATCGATGATGCGGTAGGGCACCTCGACCTTGGCGAGCATCTCCTGTTCCATGGCCAGCAGGTGCTCGTGCTCCTTGTAGGAGTCCTCCTGCTTGGCGTAAACGAACATCTCCACCTTGTCGAACTGGTGGACGCGGATGATGCCGGAAGTATCCTTGCCTGCGGCACCGGCCTCGCGGCGGTAGCAGGAGGACCAACCGCAGTAGCGCAGCGGGCCGTTGCCGAGGTCGAGGATCTCGTTCTCGTGCATGCCGGCGAGCGCCACTTCGGAAGTGCCGACCAGGTACTGGTCATCGGGCTCGCGCAGACGGTAGATCTCGTCGGCGTGGGAGTTCAGGAAGCCGGTGCCGCGCATGACCTCGGGGCGCACGAGCGTCGGGGTGATGGCCAGCGTGAAGCCGTGCTCTTCGGCCTGGTCCACGGCCATGGTGAGCATGGCAATCTGCATGCGGGCCACCTGGCCACGCAGGAAATAGAAGCGGGAGCCGCCGACCTTGACGCCGCGGCGCATATCGATGCCGGCCACGCCGGTGCCGAGGATCAGGTGGTCCTTGGGCTCGAAGCCTTCGGCCGCGAAGTCGCGAATCTGGCCAACCTTCTTGACGACCACGTAGTCATCCTCGCCGCCTTCGGGAGCTTCGGGCTCCACGATGTTGGAGAGCTTCCACATGGCGGTGGTGTATTCCTCGGCTGCGGAATCGGCCTTGGACTTGTATTCGGAGACCTTCTGGGACAGTTCCTTGGTCTCGGCGATGAGCTTGGCCTTCTCGTCCGCCGGGGCGGAGGCGACCTTCTTGCCGATTTCCTTCTGCTGGGCGCGAGCCTCTTCGAAGGCCTTCAGCGCCTCACGACGTGCGGTGTCGGAGGAGAGCACTTCGTCGACGAGCTCCACGGACTCGCCGCGCTTGCGCTGGGATTCCTTGACGATATCGGTGTGTTCACGGATGAATTGAATATCAAGCATGGGCACCAGACTAGCCGCGTAAGCAGACACCGACAATGGCCGAATGCGCGGGAGTCACGCGGAAATCACAGGGAAGCCCGGGAAAGTCCGCGGACGGGTCCACCCGGCCAATTTCGTCAGATGAGACGCGATTGAACCATAATCGCGCCCCACGGGGCTGTTGCGTGCAGGAAATGTTCACGTACGGCGCACCATGGCCGCAAACGACCTCCCCACCGATAACAATAGGAGCCATGCCTCAGCCTGCCCTCACCGTGTTTCTGATCATCGCCGCAATCGCCATTGTGGTGGTGCTCATCGCCGTCATCGTCATCGCCCTGCGCGCGCAGCGCCGCCGCAAGCTGGCTCAGACGCTGGAGAAGCGCCGGGACGACGAGGTGCAGTACGCCTTCATCGTGAATCCGTCCAAACCGCAGGCCGAAGCCCGCAGGCTGCATATCCAGAGGTTCTGCGAGGCCAAGGGGCTCAATCGCATCCGCTTCTACGACACCCAGCTTGACAAGGACGGCAGGGTCTGCGCGCTTGAGGCGCTGGAGGACGGCGCCGACGTGGTGATCGCGGTCGGCGGCGACGGCACGGTGCGCACGGTGGCGAGCGCCGTCTCCGGCACCGGCCATGCGCTGGGCATCATCCCCATCGGCACCGGCAACCTGTTTGCCCGCAATATGGGCGTTCCCGTGGACGATATCGACGCCGCGCTGACCGTGGCCACCTCCCACGGCTCCCGCCTGGTGGACATGGGCCGTCTCACCCTGCTCGACCACCCGGAGGACGACCACGGCCACGCCTTCCTCATCATCGCCGGCATCGGCTTCGATGCGGCCATGATCGATGACACCAACCCCGAGCTCAAGGCGAACATCAGCTGGCTCGCCTACTTCGTGGGCGGCGTGAAGAACCTGTTCGCGCCGAAGTTCCGCGGCACGCTGACAGTCACCAGCGCCGACGGCTCGACCCACACCATCAAGAATCTCGATTTCCGCACGGTGATGGCCGGCAACTGCGGCCAGATTCCCATGTTCTCGCTGATGCCGGCGGCATCCTATGACGATGGTCTGCTGGACTTCGAAATCATCGACACCACCGGCGGCATCCTCGGCTGGGCCAACCTGTTCGGCGACGTGGTGCACCAGACGATCATCGGCAAGCCCGAACAGAACCCGCTGTCCACGAACTCGACCATCGAACAGGTCCAGGGTGTCAGTGCCGAAATCACATTGGAAAAGCCGGCCAAAGCGCAGGTGGACGGTGACATGCTGCCGGAAACCCGCCACATCCGTTTCTCGGTGGATCACCGCGCGCTGATCGTGCGCGTGCCCGACGCCTCCGCGCTGGAAAAGACCGCGCAGGCCGCTGCTTCAAATGCCACCTCGAATTTCGCCGAAATGACCGGTACACTCGAGCCGATTCGCTGATCCGCTACGATGCGTGGCCGGTGACTCGGGCGACGTGCATTGCCAGATAGGCGGTTTCGTCGTCGCTGATATCCGTGTCGAGGCGCAGTTCGAGCAGGGAGGCGATGGTTCGCGCGCATCGTAGCGCGGCGGGATAGGACTCACGAATCACCTTCATCACCGGTGCCGGCTCATCCGTCAGTTGCTGGTGCTGGTGGATGCGTACGAACAGGTAACGCAGATGGGTGATGAACCTGCCCACATTCACGGAACTGCGGTCCAACGTGATGCCGTAGCTGTGGTCGATAATGTCAAGCAGTTGCTGGATCACGCCCGTCATCGTATACGTATAGGACAGGTCGCCGGTGGCGAAGCCGGCGTTGACCAGATGCATGGCAAGCGCGGTGGCCTCGCCGTCCGGCAGCGTGACGTCGAGCCGCGCATTGAGCGATGCGAGCATCGCACGCCCCTGCGCGTATTCCTGCGGGTACAGGTTGCTCACCTCGCCGAGCAGCGGGTAGGTAATGTCGATGCCGCGCCGCACCCGCTCCACCGCATTCGCCACGTGATCCGACAAGGCCATGACCAGCGTGGTGCTGCCGGTCTCACGCTCCCCCAGTCCGGCTTCCTGCATGGATTCGACGACCACGCGGATGATTTCGGGCGGAATGTCCGCCAGCATCTGCGCCAGATGGTCCGGGTCACGCCCGTCCGACGGCACGAAGGTGCGCACGACTTTCGACTCGTCGACCGTCTGCCCCGGCTTGGCCTGGAACCCCAGTCCACGGCCGGTGAGAATCACCTCACCGCCGTCGCCGCCTTTGGCGAGCACGACGTTGTTGTTGAACACTCGCAGTATTTCCATGGCATCCTTTCGCAACGTCATTGTTCCACATCGATGATCGGGCTGCCGGCTGATACGGTTTTGCAGTCACCGCCGTTGTCGTCGCCGCTACCGTCGCCGATCAACGGCGTGACCACGGTCAGTTCAGCGGCGTTGACCACCGTCACCACCACCACAACGCTGTGCCCGGCCGCCGCGACTTTGCCGAAATCCACGGTGGCCAGTGGCTCTCCCGCCGCGATCCGCTCGCCTTTAGCCACGACCACAGCGAATCCCTCGCCATCCATATCGACGGTGTCAATGCCGATATGAACCAGCACCTCGATGCCGCCATCGGTTTTAATGCCGAAGGCATGGCCGGTTCGGGCCACGGTTTTCAGCATGCCACTGACCGGTGCGAGCACGGCTGTCTCACCGGTCGTCTCCGGCACGACGCCTACACCCTCCCCCAGCGCGCGGGAGGCGAACACCGGATCGCCAGTCGCTTCCAGATTCA
>OLNG01001251.1_pt1 | contig 14022 bp, 12 predicted proteins | sample 1643091 | NCBI WGS metagenome assembly OLNG01 (sample SAMEA3136661, study PRJEB25190) | human gut metagenome | biome: human gut; feature: human-associated habitat; material: faeces | place: Austria | collected 2013 | reverse complement strand
CCGGTAGTCAGTGTAATGTTACAATGAAGGAAACCGGGAAACTGTTCTCAGTTTCCCGGTTTCCTTTTTGTTAGGGCAAGCCGGTGGTCGTGATTGTATACAGAATATGATCCGGTCAGGTATTGCGAAAATGGCTTGGTGAGACGCCATACTGTGCTTTGAAAGAACGGGAAAAGTTAAATGCATTTTCGTATCCGACCTGAGCAGCGATCTGCTGAATCGAAAGTCCCGGATCTTTAAGAAGCGTTAATGCCTGTTCCATCCGGAGCATCCGCAAATATTCCTGAAACGACATATGAAAAGTCTTTCGGAATGACTTACTCAGATACGAATAACTGATAAAGAAACGGTCGGCGAGATCCGTCAGCGTAAGATTTTCCATATAATGAAGATCTATGTAATTTCGGATCAGAGTCATGGAATCAAGGGTCTGCCGGGTGTGTATCGCTGTTTTTGCATATTCATTTAGCCGGTTATAAAAATATTCTTCCAGTTCTCTGTAGGTGGCAAAGTCAAAAAGAGAAACTTTTGGAGAATTTTTTCTGCCGGTGTTGGAATTTAAAATGGTCAGGTTAAGTATTTCATTAAAATACTGAAAAAAATTCCGAAGATCCGGCAGAGATAATTTCTCTATTTCCCTGTAAAAAGTAGTACGCTGCGCATTGCCGGAGATTAAGGAAGGATTTTCCAGAAACTGTGTGACCAGATGTTTTAATCTTGGGGACAGTTCCGCGCTGTGTCCCTGTTCCATCGTGGTAAAAATTTTTCCATAGCCATAAAGAAGCCGCAGAGCGAGCAGTTCTTCTGCTGTCTGGTACAGCTCTGCAACCTGCATGACCGGATATGCTGCGGTGACACTGCAGGCAAGTGTGGCAGAACTGCTGACAGAGGAAGAGAGAAAAGCCAGCAGCGATTCGTAATCTTTTGCATCACAGAGAATGCAAAGTTTGGATTCTGCTATCGTGTTGCACAGTACATGGTGAAAATTGTCGTAAATCTGGTTGCTATACGTGGTTGCTTCATCGGAATTCCATGGTGTCAGGGAAGCAACAAGAGCGATACAGCAATTCGGACTGATACCGATCTGCTCCATGTTGGTAATAAGTGAAGCAGGAACTGGAGCAGATATCGGCAGGGAAACTATTTTTCGAAGTACATCGGCGGAAAACTGAAAGAGAGTTCCCCGTTGTTTTCCGGGGTCTCGATAATTCGCGTCCAGTGTGGAAAGTGCGGCAGCGACTACCCGTGTCAGATCATCGTTCAGAACCGGTTTCAGAAGATAGTCGATAGCGCCATTTTGAAACGCACCACGGACATATTCAAAATCATCATATCCGCTGAGAACAATGAACTGAACCGGATGGAGAGTTTCCCGCAGAGCATGAATCAGTTCAATTCCATTGATGCCGCTCATCTTGATATCTGTAAAAATAATATGTGGTTTATAAGTTTTGCACACGGAAATCGCTTCCTCACCGGAAAGGCAGGTGAGTATTTCACCGATGCAGGGATGGTTCAGCTGAACGAGTTTTTTGTGCAGCCCTTCACAGATATAGTACTCATCATCAACAATTAAAATATTATGTAAAGCCATGTTGTCACCTCGATATATTTTGTATGGTGTTATGATTGCAGGTTGCCGGCAGTCTCTGAAAAAATCGCAGGAAAATGCAGGGTGATCATAGTTCCGCACTGTTCTTCACTTTCGATATAAAGCTGCGCAGACTGTCCGTAAAACAGTTTCAGGCGCCGGTAGATGTTCTGAAGACCGATAAAAGAGCCTTTGGAAGAAGCCGGAAGTTCTTCGGAAGGATGCTGCATGTAGTTCAGAACTTCTGCAAGACGTTCCGGGGACATACCTTTTCCGTTGTCAGAGAGTTCGATATCAAGAAAGTCATCCGTAAGACATATGGAAAGAAAAATATCCAGAGAAGTACCCGGCTGATCAAGACCATGCAGGATGGAATTTTCCAAAAGCGGTTGCAGTAAGAATTTGATGATACGAAACTGTTTCAGAGCCGGGGGAACATCCACGGTGAGTTGAATCTGATTAAAATAACGGATATTGTATACATTGATCAGAGAGTATGCACAGTGTAACTCGGAATCAATGGAAGCATACAAACTGTCATTTTTAATATTATAACGCAGAATCTGACCGAAAGAAGCGATAGATTCTGCAAGGGTATCCTGTCCGTTTTGCGAGGCGTATCCGGAGAAAACACTGAGGGTGTTATAGATAAAATGCGGATTGATCTGATATTGCAGTGCTTTCAGCTGCGCATGTGACTGAGCAGTTTCTTTCTGTACGGTTTCCTGAATCAGGGCATTGATCTTATCAAGCAGAATATTGTATCGGTGAGCAATCATACCGATTTCATCAGTGCGGACTTCCGGGATTTTTTCGTGAAATCCATCGACGATGATCCTATCCATAAGCGTCAGATCCTTGTGCAGCTGATCAAAGGATTTTCGGATGAAAATGGTCAGAACTGTAAGCTGAATCAGAGCGGATACAGCCAGTATCAGAGAAAGACTGAAAGCAGGAAGCTTATAGGCATCTGTAAGCAAAGGCTGTGTACTGAAGACTGTAATATCAAAATTTTTCAATGAGCATCCGATGTATTGCTGGTGATCTACGGTAATAGAAAAAGCAGAAGTATCGGGGGAATGTTCCGGTAATTTATCTGTATCAGAAATACTTATATTTCCGTAACTTCTGTGAGAAGTTTCAAACCAGGCAAAATAATTTCCGTTCTGAGAAGAAAATGTGGATGGAAAGATTTTCGCCGGGGAACATTCGAAAATCAGATACCCCATACAGAAATCGGAGGAAGAGTTCAGAATCTTCTGAATAATCAGAATAATATCTTTGTCTGCAGAGGCAGAGGTGTAACCACAGACTTCATGAAAGGCTTTGGTATCTTTCGGATTCAGATAGTACAAAGCAGAAAACTGTTCGGATACTGCAAATTCCTGAAAAAAAGGAAGATCAGCCAGACGATGGAAGGACCAGAAGTAGTCGCCCTCCTGTTCGGGGGTCTGTGTGGTAAAGATATTGGCTGCACTGATCCCGAGATTTTGGAATTTCAGAGAATATTTTATCGAAGAGATTACTTCATTTAATTGTTTTTTTGCCCAGATCGGATATTTTTCAAGACCGACACGATACTGCCTGGAGACAAAAGTAAACAGAGGATCACTGTATGCAAGATCATGTGACAATTCATTGATAGAGTACAAAACAGAATTGACAGAATTAGCGGTCTGTTCAATAGAAAGATTCTGCTCTTTTAACAGCTGACGATAGAATTCATTGGACTGCCGTTTATACAGATAAAAAGAAAAAAGCAGGGAAGGTATGGTAAGACAGAAAATAGAAATCAGACATATTTTATGCACCATGCTCCGGTTCTGGAAAATATTCATAAAAATCCCTCCAAAAAGTCAGATATATAGAATATGGTTATTATAACACATAAAAATGGTGAAAAGAACGATTCTATGTGCAAAATGACAAAAAATGATAGGGAATGGCAAACTGGGATATGTAGATGAAAGGAAGGAAATGATATAATTTCTGTAACAAATGGAGGAAGGAAGTGAAGGGATTCATGGGAAAAGGAAAAAAACGAGCTGTAAAAGAAAAATATTCGCGAAAAGAAAATATGATGGGTTTTCTTTTTATCCTGCCGGCAATGATACCGTTACTGGTGTTCTGGATCATACCGATCATCTGGTCCGGAGGGCTTAGCTTTACAGACTGGGATATGATGTCAGAAAATATTCACTTTATGGGGTTGAAGAATTATACCAGTTTGTTAAAAGATCCGAACTTTGGAAAAGTACTCTGGAACACACTGGTATTTGCGCTGGGAAGTACCGTGCCATCTATTGTGATCGGACTTCTGGTAGCACTGGCAATGAATGGGGCGAGAAGAGGAACCGGAATCTATCGAACGGTAATATTTGCTCCCTATATCACGCCGATGGTAGCGGTCAGTGTTGTATGGTCTTGGATCTTTGAACCGCGTGTTGGTATTCTGAACTTTGTATTGGAACTGTTTGGATTACCGGGTTCTCAGTGGACACAGAGCAGTGAGACAGCTATGCTGAGTGTTTTGATCGTGACAGTGTGGAAGTCCATAGGATGGACGATGATCTTCTATATGGAAGCCATCCGGAAAGTTCCGCAGAATCTGCTGGAAGCGGCAGCAATCGACGGAGCAAACAGTTTCTGGAGATTCTGGAAAATTATTATTCCAATGATTTCTCCTACTACATTTTTCCTGGTTATTATGTCAACCATCAGTTCGCTTCAGGCATATGACCAGATCCAGGTGCTGACACAGGGAGGACCTGCCGGAGCTACGAGAACTCTGTTGTATTATTACTATCAGGAGGCATTTCGTAACTTTAATACCGGAAAAGCATCTGCGGTTGCAATTGTGCTGGTATTGATTACGGTTGTATTATCTCTTATAGAAACCGAAGTATCCAAGAAGACAGTATTTTATAATTAAAGGGGGAATCAGGATGCAGGGAAGAAAAAAAACAAAAAATTTTGCAGTGCATCTTGCACTGATATGTATCAGCTTCATTATTGCATTCCCCTTCTTGTGGATGTTTACAAACTCCATAAAAACAAAAGATGAGATCTGGGCTGTGCCGCCGAAAGTGTTACCGGCGATCGCACAGTGGGGAAATTATGCGGATGCTCTGGCAGATGGAACCTTTTTACGATATATGTGGAACAGTGCCTACACGGCGATTATTATTACCGTAGTGGTCCTGTTTAACTCAGCAATGTTCGCTTATGCGCTGACACATATCCGGTTTCGCTGGAAAAAACTGCTGATCACACTGATCATGGTGACTTATATCATGCCGGCTACAACAACGTATGTACCGTCTTATGTAATCCTGTCGAAAATGGGACTCATGAATTCTCATGCGGGATATGTGGTGTCGAGCTGTGCGAGTATTTTTAATATCTTCTTTTTAAGAACAACATTTACTCAGATTAATCCGGGAATTGTAGAAGCTGCAAGAATCGATGGAGCGGGGCACTGGAAGATTCTGTGGTGGGTGGTTGCACCGATGTCGGCATCTTCTTTTGTGACACTTGGACTGCTTTCTTTCCTGGGATGCTACAACAGTTATCTGTGGCCGTCACTGTTGTTACATAATAAGACGCAGTATCTGGTAAGTATGGGATTACAGTCTTTCTTTACTTCAGAAGGTGCGTATGGTCTGAAATGGGGAACGATCATGGCGGCGTGCTGTGTTATCGTATTCCCGCTGTTATTACTGTTTCTGATTGGGCAGCGTTGGATCCTGAATGGAATTACCAATGATGCAGCAGTGAAAGAATAAACGATGTAAGGAGGAAAAAGGATGAGGAAAAAAATGGCAATGCTACTGGCAATGGTGACACTGGTAACTACAGCGGGTTGCGGCGGATCCGGTGAAGGGGGAAATTCATCTGCCAAAACAGACAATGGAAACGAAGGAACAAACGGAGCGGTAGAAATCGAATTCTGGTATGGTCTGGGCGGAATACTTGGAGAGACCATGGAAGAGACAATTGCAGAATTCAATGCATCACAGGATGAAGTGGTTGTAAAAGGAGTCGTACAGTCCAGTTATGATGAGACTTCAAAGATGCTGCAGGCAGCAGTTGCCTCCGGTGAAGTGCCGGCATGTTATCTCGCAAACCATCAGTTAGCAACGACCTTTGCGGAAAAAGGCGTTGTGGAGTATCTGGATGATTATATTGCTGCAGATCCGGACTTTGACAAGGATGATATCATTGATGCATTCCTGGATTACTGCCGGGATGATGAGGGACATGTATACAGTCTTCCGGCATGGGGTACTACCCAGGTAGTTTATTACCGGAAAGATATGTTTGAAGAAGTGGGACTGGATCCGGACGAAGTCTTTGCAACCTGGCAGAATGTAGCTGACGCAGCGCGCAAACTTCAGGAACATTATTCAGATGTAGATGATTTCTTTGGATTCGAACCGATGTCCGGTATGGACTGTCTGATGGATATGGCATACAGTAACGGAGCTTCGATTGTAAGTGAGGACGGAAAAACCGTTACGTTTAACAGCGACAAATTTGTTGAGGCGCTGGAGACAGCACGTCAGTGGATCAACGAAGAAAAAATCATGGGTATTCATTTCGGTGGAGATGGATGGGAGTATTGGTATAAAACCATTGATGATGTAATGCGGGACGCGCAGGCGGTTATGTCGGATCCAGTGGAGATCAGGGAGATCTGGATTTTGATATTATTGCGGCACATGTACAGCCTGGATTTAATGATCATGAGCCAAATCCGTATGTAGACCCAATTGCGATGGCAATTGTAAAGAAGGCTCCGGAAGAGGAAAAACAGGCTGCCTTTAAATGGCTGACTTATCTGAACAAAGTGGGAACAAAAGAATTTTCCATGAAAACAGGATATGTACCGGTTCGCAGTTCTGTAAAAGAGGATGAAGAGTATAAAGCATATCTTGAGGAAAATCCACAGGCGCTGATTCCGATCGAACAGGCGGAGATCGGTCGTAAAAAATGGGTCGATCCGACAGGTAAAGTGGAGCAGGCGTTGTCAGATGCATGTGATCTGATCGAGATTGAAAATGTTCCGGCAAAAGAAGCATTGGACGAAGCAGCAGAGATCGCACAGCAGGCACTGGACGAATACTGGGCAGCACAGTAGAAATAGATTGCAGGGGAAAGCTATATGCAAAAACAAAAAGTATTGGAGAAGACCGGGCTGAGTGATAAGGGAAGTGTGATATTTTTTGGAGTCGTGTGTTGGGTTACATATTTCTCGATCTATCTGGGAAGACTGAATTTTTCAGCCAGTATGAGCGAAATGGCTCAGACCGGTATCTGGGGAAAAACACAGTTGGGAAGTGTTGCGGCGGCATTTTACCTTGCATATGGACTGGGACAGTTTCCCAGTGGCGTTCTGGGAGATCATTTTTCCGGAAGGAAGCTGGTCATGCTGGGACTGGTGGGGGCGGCGTTGGCAAACGCCGCCTTTCCTTTTGTAGAAAGTATCAAAGGAATGCAGGTAATCTGGTTTATCAACGGACTCTGTCAGGCACTTGTATGGCCGCCGATGGCGAGACTGGTTGCAGATATGACACATGGAAAACAGACCGTATCGATTGTCCTGGCGTTATCATTTACCAGCCCGGTCGGGATGCTGAGTGCGTATCTGTTCAGTGCGGTTATGTTAGAGAAAAAGGGATGGCAGTATAGTTTCTGGTTTGCTGCAATCTGGCTTCTTGCAGTGGCTGTTTTCTGGTTTCTGTCCATCCTGAAAATGGAACAGAGAGCTGGTTTCATACACAGGAAAGCTGTAAGGACAGCAAAACCGCAGGAACAGCAGGAGAGAGAAGAAGCCGGAAAGAGAATCCTCGCTTCCGGTATTCTGTGGATAGGAGTGGCTACGTTTATTCATGGAGTTTTAAAAGACGGACTGACAACCTGGATTCCAACGTACCTGACAGAACGTTTTCTCATTGCACCATCTTTTTCGGTATTGCTGACGACGATACTTCCGATTGTGAATCTGTCAGGGGTGTATCTTGCAGATTATACAAACCGAAAAATTTTTAAAAATGAAACGGGAACAGCCGCTGCCGGATATGCGATTGCCTTTTTATTTCTTGTAACTATGATAACAGGAATCGGAAGTTCTGTTTATGGAACGGTTGCTGTATTTGCAGTTGTGACAAGTATGATGACAGCGGTCAATACCGTATTTATCAGTTTGTTGCCAATTCATTTTCAAAAAGAAGGAAAGGTGGCGACCGTGTCTGGCATATTGAATGCGGTTACTTATCTTGGCAGTGCTGTGGCAAGTGTTCTGTTCGGATGGACTGCAGAAAAAGCAGGCTGGACAGGGACAGAGATGGTCTGGTGTTTTTGCGCTGCGACAGGAATGATTGTATGTCTTGTTGTGTTAAAAAGATGGAAAAACAGCCGGAGAGATATTTATACCGGTTCATGAAAGGGAGGAGAAAGAATGAAAACAACACTGGAATATTATGATATTTTCCCGAAAATCCTGTGTACGGAACGGGAAGCGGAGATTACCATCCGTCCACTGGGAGTGCATGCGGCATTTGATGAAAAAAAGAAGTATCGGGTGAAGATCATACCGATGAATGAGACGCTGCTTAATTGTTCAGATAAAGGTTATGAAGCGCTGGATGTACAACACTGCAACGGGAATTTGCAGTTTCGGTATCGGTTTACACAGGAAGAACAATATGTAGTACTGTTACAGACTCAGGAAGACGGTGTCTGGACAAATTGTTGTGAATTACGGGTATATTCTGTAAAACCGGATTATTTTAAATTGCGTCCGTATCGTGGAGATATGCATTGCCATACGTGCCGGTCGGATGGAAAGGAAGGACCTGCGATTGTAGCGGCAAATTACAGAAAGTCAGGATTTGATTTTCTGTCGATTACAGACCATGGACAGTATGAGCCTGCGCAGGAGGCAATCCGGGTATTTTCGGATATACCGATGAGTTTTCAGTTGTTCGCAGGAGAAGAAGTACATCCACCAAAAAATAACTGCCATACGGTGCATTTTGGCGGTACATACAGTATAAACCAGATCTTCCGGGAGGATCCTGAAAAATATGAGCGGGAAGTAGATGAAATAGAAAACAAACTGGAGATCCCGGAGGGGCTGAATACCCGGGAATATGCTTCTCTGCTGTGGGTTTACCGGAATATAAGAGAAGCAGGCGGTATGGCGATTATGGCGCATCCCTGCTGGATCCAGGACGAAGCGTATCATATCCGTCGGGATATGTACCGATATCTGTTACAGACCCATCCGTTTGATGCGCTGGAACTGACCTGCGGACAGTCGCTGGAAGAAAATCAGCTGCAGATCAGTCTGTGGCAGCAGATGAGAGAAGAGGGAAATGTCGTACCGGTTGTCGGAAGCAGTGATTCTCACGGAACAGTAAATTCCCCTTGGTTTGGATTGTCAAAGATGATCGTGCTTTCAGAAGAATGTACCAAAGACGCATTGATTGATGCTGTAAAAGCGCGCCGTGCGGTTGTACTGGAACAGTATCCGGGGGAACCACTTCCAAGAGTATATGGAGAGAACAGAGCACTTGAGTTTGTATTATTTCTTGTTACCGAGTATATGCCGTTACATGATGAACTGTGTTTTGAAGAAGGAAGACTGATGAAAGCATATGCCTGCGGAGATCAGGAGGCAGGAGAAGAGTTGCGGCGGATCGGAAAGAGAACGGATTTTCTGACAGAAAAATACTGGGCAAAAGAAGTCTGAATAGAAGAGTAAGGAGAGCTTTGAATATGAAAATAAAATATCTTGGGACAGCGGCTGCAGAAGGGATTCCTGCATTGTTCTGCCGATGTGATATTTGTAAGGAAGCCAGAAAAAGAGGCGGGAGGGAAATCAGAACCCGCTCGCAGGCGATCATTGACGAAAAGCTGTTAATTGATTTTCCGGCAGACAGTTACCTTCACATTCTGCACTATAATATGGATTTTTCCAGTATTGAGCATCTGTTGATCACACATTCTCATGATGATCATTTTTATCCGTTTGATCTGCTGATGCGTATGTCCGAGTATGGGCATGATATGGGAGCGAAAGTGTTACATATCTATGGAAACTCTGTTGTCGGAAATCTTTTAAAAGAATTTGCCGACCGATTTTCTGTTCCCGAAATCTGGAACTATATGCAGTTTCATGAACTGACTCCATTTGAAAAATTTAAGATAGAAGATTATACCATATATCCACTGCCATCCAGACATATGCGGACAGAAACAGCACTCATCTATCTGATCGAACATAACGGGAAAACAATCCTTTATGGAAATGACAGCAGCATGTTTTACGATGAGGTCTGGGAATTTCTCAAAGGCAGAACGCTGGACTGCGTCAGTCTGGATTGTACGATGGGCAGGACCCCTTCGAATTTCAGCCATATGAATTATGAAGACAATGTTGCTGTGAAAAAAAGACTGGAGGAATTGGGATGTACAACTCCGGATACCAGATGGATCTGTGTGCATTTTTCGCATAACGGTCAGATGCTTTACCGGGAAATGACCGAACTTGCAGCTGTGGATAATTTTGAAGTTGCATGGGACGGGATGGAAGTGGGTTTTTAGGAGAAAATCGCTGTCGGATGAGTCGGATAGATGCTATAATTGCTACAGTTACAAACAAATTGTATTGGGCAAAGTTACTGTGGGGGTAAAAGTATGCGAAAACCTGAATTTTCATTTTTAACGACAAAAGAGATAAAGCCGGAAGGATGGTTGAGGCGTCAGCTTGAGATCCAGGCGGAAGGGTTATCTGGGCATCTGGATCTGATCTGGCCGGATATCAGAGACAGCAAGTGGATCGGCGGGGATAAGGACGGATGGGAGAGAGTGCCTTACTGGCTGGATGGTTTTATTCCGCTGGCGTATTTGCTGGATGATGAAGAACTGAAACAACGTGCGAAGAAATACGTGGATGCGATTGTGGATAGGCAGCAGGAAGACGGATGGATCTGTCCGTGTGAGGAAGAGGAACGGGAAACCTACGATATCTGGCCGGCATTTCTGATCTGCAAGGTTCTGGTTCTGTACTATGAATGCAGCGGAGACGAACGGATCGAGGATGTGGTGTACCGCGCGATGTATCAGCTGCTGCAGCATATCGCGGCACATACGATATTTAACTGGGCGGCGACACGCTGGTATGAGGCTCTGATCCCGCTGTTCTGGCTGTATGAACGAAGACCGGAACCGTGGATGCTGGATCTGGCACATCTTCTGGATGCGGAAGGCGTAGATTTTGAAAAAATATATCAGCATTTTGATTTTGAGCGTCCGAAAAAAGGAAAATACTGGACGCAGATTAATCATGTGGTAAATACGGCAATGGCATTAAAATCCCGCGCGCTGATGTCACGCATTACGGGAGAATATCCGGATTTGTTTGCGCGGCAGATGTATGCGACGGTGATGAAAGATAACAGTATGGTGACCGGTCATTTTACCGGAGATGAGTGTCTGTCCGGGGATCTACCGATTCAGGGAAGCGAATGCTGCAGTGTGACGGAAGCGATGTATTCTTACGAGATTCTTCTGGCGGAAAGCGGCAATACGTTCTGGGGGGATCTTCTGGAAAAACTGACATTCAATGCCCTGCCGGCTACAACCACGCCGGATATGTGGGCGCATCAGTATGTACAGATGACGAACCAGATCTTTGCGGGAAGAATCCCGGATGAGGCAGTGCCGTTTAATTCAAATTCTGGAGAAGCCAATATGTTCGGGCTGGAACCGAACTTTGGGTGCTGTACGGCGAACTTTAATCAGGGATGGCCAAAATATGCACTTTCTGTGGTGATGGAGAGTGACAAAGGACTGGCGGTCCAGGTGCTGGCTCCGGTACAGGTTCAGGCAGAGAAAGATGGTGTACCGGTAACGCTTCGCATCGATATACAGTATCCGTTTAAGGATGAGGGAAGTCTGGAGATTGAGACAGAAGCACCGGTGGAGATGGAACTGGCGATCCGGGTTCCCGGTTTTGTAAAAGCGGCATGGATCGACGGAAAAAAGGCAGTGGCGGGAAGTTATGTCCGCATCTGGAAAAGATGGGACAGGAAAACAACGATTCCTGTGAGATACGAGTTTGAGACGGTATTTGTGAATCGACCGAATGAACTGCAGGCAGTTGTCCGCGGACCGCTGGTATTCGCATTGCCGATCGAGGCGAGAGTAGAAAAACTGGAATACATCCGGGACGGTGTGGAAAGAAAAGCACCATACTGCGATTACGAAATGTCCCCGGTTTCGAACTGGAATTATGGATTCTGTTCGGATGAATTGGAACTGATACAGGGAGAGATCGGTGAATATCCATTCTCTGTCGAACATCCTCCGGTGAAACTTCGGACGAAGATGGCGAAGGTTTTATGGAAGGAGAAAAACGGAATCTGCGCGGTAGTGCCGGAGGGAAGAACGGCGCTCGGGGAGGCAGAAGACAAAGAACTGCAGCCGTATGGATGCACAAATCTGCGGATGACGGAGATGCCGTGGGTACACAAATAGAGTAATAGAGGGAAAGAGATATCTGGTATGCCGGTAAATAAACATTCCAGATATCTTTTTTGTTACGCAAAATATGATAAGCTTAATAAAATGGAATTGTAATATCCAAAGTGTTAAGTAAATAAAGAAAATATATACAATGCATTGATAATTTTGTGCAAATACTATACAATAAGAATATAAATAAGAAAGGAGAAGTTATATGGCGAAATCTTCAACCAGTAATGTCTGTATTCGTATGGACAGTAAGGTAAAGGCTGCTGCGGAAGCTCTTTATGAGGAACTTGGTATGAATCTCAGCACAGCGTTTAATATTTTTGTTCGTCAGTCTTTGCGTGAAAGAGGAATACCTTTTAAAATAACAGAAGGTTCCCCGAGTCAGGAAACCGTCTCAGCAATGCTTGAGGCAGAAAGGATTGCAAAAGATGCTACAGTGAAAGGGTATCATGATGTAGATAAATTTTTTGCAGACCTTGATGAATGACCAGATACGAAATAAAAAACACGACACAATTTAAAAAAGATTACAAGTTGGCCAGACGGCGAGGACTGAACATGGATCTTTTAAAAGATGTTGTTACCAGACTCGCCAATGGTGAGCCATTAGATCCGAGACATAAGGATCATCCTTTATCCGGTGAATGGTCTGGACACAGAGAGTGCCATATTCAGCCGGATTGGCTTCTGATTTATCGTTATGAAAATGATATTCTCGTCCTTGCACTTACCCGCACGGGTACACATAGCGATTTATTTAATCTATAGAAGTTTTAGTATCACATTTTAAGAGACATATCTTTTGCTTTATTCCATATTTCAAATAATTTTGTAAAGCTGTGAACGCTCTTTTGCATAAAAACAATGTGAAATTTTTGTCAATTATGCCAAATTGACCAACAGTCACCCACCATGCTACAATAATGGAAACCGGGAAACTATTTTGGGTTTCCGGGTTTCTTTTCGCTGACATATGATTGTATTCAAAACAGGAGAGAAAAATGAGAGAAAAAATCATTGATACGGCCATCGAGGAATTTACGAAAAATGGTTTGAAATTTACGATGAATGATGTAGCGAAAGCGTTGGGGATCAGTAAAAAAACCATCTATACCGTGTTCGAGAGCAAGCAGGAAGTTCTGGTGGCGATCGCGGATCGATATGCCGGGGACTTTACCGAGATGAGAGAGGAGATCGAGCGGGATGGCAGTCTGGATACGCTGGAGAAGCTGGAGCGGCTGTTTTGTGCGCTTCCTACGAAATATTATAATATTGGGCTGAGCAGGATCTTCGAACTGGCACAGAAATATCCGAAACAGTACAAGTACCTGATGGAAGCAGTCAATCAGGGCTGGGCACTTGCTGAACAGTACTTGGAGAAGGGGATAAGAGAAGGAAAGATCCGGAAGGATATCTCGAAACCGGTCGTTATGGCGATGATCCGGGGAACGGTAACCTGCTTTCTGGAGAGCGATATTCTCTACAAGAACGGACTGACCTACGAACAGGGAAAAGAAGAGATGGTACAGATTATCATGAAAGGGATAAGAGAAGCGTGAAAGAAGTAAGAGTCCTTGAGATCAAGGAGAGCGTATTTGCAGACAATGACCGGCAGGCGGACGGGCTTCGCCGGGAGTTAAAAGAACAGGGAGTATTTCTGATGAATCTGATGTCTTCACCGGGATCCGGAAAGACCACAACACTGAAAGGAACGATCGAGCGGTTAAAGGATCAGTTCCGCATCGGTGTGATGGAAGCGGATATCGATTCCGATGTGGACGCAAAGGCGATCGCAGAGACAGGTGTCAAATCGATCCAGCTGCATACCGGAGGCATGTGCCATCTGGATGCGGAGATGACCCGGCAGGGCGTGGAGGGTCTTGGCGTGG
>OLNG01001250.1_pt1 | contig 14064 bp, 10 predicted proteins | sample 1643091 | NCBI WGS metagenome assembly OLNG01 (sample SAMEA3136661, study PRJEB25190) | human gut metagenome | biome: human gut; feature: human-associated habitat; material: faeces | place: Austria | collected 2013 | reverse complement strand
ATCCATATACTGAACACCAGGGCTCCCATTTCATTTATTTACATGGCAGATGCTACTCTGAGACAATCACAGACTTGGGCGGATCACCTTTGGTCTGCATCCTGCATCTTCGAGAGCTTTAACAATCTCATTCTTATGATCTGTGCCAAAAGCCTCCAATGTAATCTTAAGCTCCACAGCCGCATTTCTGTTCGTGCTTACAAACTGGTTATGATCCAGCTTGATAACATTGCCCTGCGCCTTGGCGATCACGCTTGCCACACGTACCAGTTCACCCGGCTTATCTGGAATGAGCACAGATACTGTGAAGATTCTGTCTCTCTGGATCAGACCATGCTGAACAACAGAAGACATGGTAATAACATCCATGTTTCCACCGCTTAAGATAGAAACAATCTTCTTTCCCTTCACATCCAGATGACGAAGCGCTGCCACTGTCAGAAGACCGGAATTCTCTACGATCATCTTATGGTTCTCAACCATATCAAGGAAAGCAACGATCAGTTCATCATCCTCGATAGTGATGATATCGTCCAGATTCTTCTGGATATACGGAAAGATTTTCTTTCCGGGTGTCTGTACTGCAGTACCGTCAGCAATCGTATTTACGTGCGGAAGAGTCACAACCTCACCCTTCTTCAGAGAAGCTTTCATGCAGGCAGCCCCTGCCGGTTCCACACCGATGACTTTGATATGTGGATTTAACAGCTTCGCAAGTGTGGAAACACCTGTTGCAAGTCCGCCTCCACCGATCGGAACCAGAATATAATCAACAAGCGGAAGCTCCTGAACGATCTCCATTGCAATGGTACCCTGTCCTGTGGCAACTGCCGGATCATCGAAAGGATGGATAAAGGTATATCCCTCTTTCTCAGCAAGTTCCAGTGCATGTGCACATGCCTCATCATATACATCACCATGCAGGATAACCTCTGCACCGTAACTCTTTGTTCTCTCAACCTTGATCAGCGGAGTTGTGGTAGGCATAACGATCACTGCCTTCACTCCATATTTATGTGCAGCATAGGCAACGCCCTGTGCATGATTTCCGGCAGATGCTGTGATCAGACCTTTATTTCTCTCTTCATCGGAAAGAGTGCTGATCTTATAATAAGCACCACGAACCTTATATGCACCTGTGCGCTGCATATTCTCCGGTTTTAAATAAACCTTGTTTCCTGTAAGTTCACTGAAATAGCTGCTCTTGATCAGCTTTGTTTCCTGTGTGACCTGTTTTACGATCTCTGATGCCTGTTCAAAACTCTCTAAAGTAAGCATTGTTTTTTCCTCCATTTTGTCCTAAATGTACTCCCGGAATCTTTTTGTACTTGATTTGACTCCGAGAGTGCATCCTAATCTTGAGCGTCCGGGTTTTCTTTATGGTCTACATCAAACAACGCATTTACAAATGCATCTGCATCGAATTTCTGAAGATCGTCAATACTTTCTCCTACGCCAATGTACTTCACCGGAATATCCAGTTCAGACTGGATGGCAACTGCAATACCTCCCTTGGCAGTTCCGTCCAGCTTGGTAAGGATAATACCGCTGACATTTGCGACCTCCGCAAATTGTCTCGCCTGTGCAAGGGCATTCTGTCCGGTGGTACCATCCAGCACTACCAGTGTCTCCAGATATGCATCCGGATACTCTCTCTCCAGGATCCTGTAAATCTTGCGGAGTTCTTCCATAAGGTTCTTTTTATTATGAAGACGTCCTGCTGTATCACAGAGAAGTACGTCTGCATTTCTTGCTTTGGCTGCAGCCACCGCATCATAGATAACAGATGCAGGATCTGCTCCCGCCTGTCCGCCGATGATCTCCACACCTGCACGGTTCGCCCACTCAGTAAGCTGCTCTCCTGCTGCTGCGCGGAAAGTATCGGCTGCTGCAAGGATAACCTTCTTGCCCTGGTCTTTTAATTTTCCTGCAAGCTTTCCTACTGAAGTGGTTTTTCCGACACCATTGACACCGATCACCAAAACTACGGATCTGCGGTTCTCAAATTCATACTCTGTGCTGTCCACACGCATCTGATCCTTGATCTCATTGATCAGAAGCTGTTTACATTCCATCGGTTCCTTAATATGACGTTCGGAAACCTCTTTCTTTAAATTCTCAATAATAGAAGTGGTCGCATTGATCCCGATATCACCCATGATCAGAATCTCTTCCAGCTCTTCATAAAAATCTTCATCAATACTGGAAAAACCACTGAAAATACTGTCAAATCCGGCTACGATATTGTCTCTGGTCTTTGCCAGTCCACTGACTAATCGTTTAAAAAAACCTTTCTTTTCTTCTGCCATGTGAAACTCCTCCTGTTACTGGGTAAGCTGATTCTCCACCAGATCGACGGAAACCAGTGTGGATACCCCTTTTTCCTGCATGGTAATACCATAAAGCCGGTCTGCGGCGTTCATAGTTCCACGTCTATGGGTTATTATAATAAATTGTGTGTTTTTCGTCAACTTCTGTAAATATCCGGCAAATCGCCCAACATTGGAATCGTCCAGCGCTGCCTCGATCTCATCCAGCAGACAGAACGGTGACGGCTTCAGATTCTGGATCGCGAAAAGAAGTGCGATAGCTGTCAGAGCTTTTTCCCCGCCGGAAAGCTGCATCATATTCTGCAGTTTCTTTCCCGGCGGCTGGGAAATGATCTTAATTCCTGCCTCCAGGATATCTGCCTCTTCATCCAGCTCCAGAGTTCCTTTTCCGCCTCCGAACAATTCCTTAAATGCCTTGTCAAATTCCTTCTGGATCTCACCGAATTTCTCAGAAAACTGTTTCCGCATTCCCTCATCCAGCTCCTGAATGATCTGTTCCAGAGTTTTCTCCGCTGTGACCAGATCCTCATACTGGCCGGACAGAAAGGTGTGTCTTTCCAGAAGTTCCTTATAATCCTCAATAGCATTTACATTTACAGGTCCCAGCTTTCTGATATCATCTTTAATCTGAGCTGCCTGTCGCTTCATCTGCGAAAGATCAGTAAGTTCCTCTTTTCTGTAGGAAACGGCATTATTGGGAGTGATCTCATACTCGGACCACATATAGGCAATCCGCTCTTCCCTGTTCTCCTCCAGCTTGTCCATCTGTCCCTGCAGACGGTAACATTCCTTATCCAGAAGTCCGATCTGACCGGACAGATAATCTCTTTTCTCAAAAAAATCTTTATGCTGAGAAGTTCTGCTCTCTTTCTCCTTCTGCAGATTTTTCAGCTGCATCTGTGCCTGTTCTTCATAAAGGACAGACTCTTCCGACTCTTTTTTCAGCTGGGTGATCATCTCCTGCTTCTTTTCCATCTCTTCACTGCTGTGAGCAAGAGACTGATAAATATCCTCTTTCTCAGTCATAAAAGCTGTGATTTCTGCTTTCAGACGGCTCAGGTTTTCCTGGTCAAATTTCTCTTTCTGTTCAAGAGCGGATGACTGAAGACGGATTTCTTCTAACTCCCGGGTGATTTTCTTCTCTTCTTCTTTCCATTCATCCAGTTCTGACTGCTTTGCCTCAATAAAACTCTCCAGTTCTTTCTCATCCTGCTTTGAATTCTCCAGTTCCCTGGCAATCCGGTCATGATCCTGCCGGATTTCCATGACCTGGCGTTTGATCTCTGCCTGATCTCTGTTGATCTGAGCATATCCGCTTCGGATCTCCTCAGCTTTCTTTTCCTGCTGTTTGATATTCATTCTGGCAGTATTCTGTTCTATATATTTCTGACGGAGTTTTTCCTGAAATCCTGCAATGGCATCACGAAGCCTGTTTCTCTGATTTTTATTTTCCTCAACAGCATTCTGCATTTCGGTCAGATTCTGCTTCAGCTGACTTACTTTTGTTTCCAGTTCCTCTATTTCACGCCGTCTTCCAAGCAGATTGCTGTTGTTTCTGAAGGCACCGCCGGTCATGGAACCTCCCGGGTTTAAGGATTCACCCTCTGTTGTGACCATTCTCAGACTGTGTCTGTATTTTTTTCCTATTGCAATGGCATGATCAATGTTATCAATTACCAGCACTCTTCCAAGAAGGAATTTCGTGATCTGCTGATACTGAGAAGCTACGGACACCAGTTCGCTGGCAATCCCCACAACGCCCGGCTCTTTCAGTGCTTCTTTCGGTGTAAACTCACCTCTGGGACTTATGCTGCTCATGGGAAGAAAGGTCGCACGTCCATAACGATTCTTTTTCAGAAATTCGATCATGGTTTTGGCAGTCTGCTCATTATCTGTAACAATATTCTGAATGCTCCCACCAAGAGCTGTCTCGATAGCGATCTCATAATCTTTGTTTACCTGGATCAGATCTGCGACAACACCCTGGATTCCCGGAACACGTTCTTTTTGTTCCATAACTCTCCGAATACTGTTTCCGTATCCATCATAGCGCTCCGCGATATTTCTGAGAGAATCCAGCCGGGATGCCTCTCTGTGATAGGCTGTCTGTTCTGCTTCCAGCTTTGTGTTCTGTTCCTTCAGCTTTTCCTGAATCTTCATCACACTCAGATTCAGATGTTCACATTCCTCATTGGCATTTTCAATCTGGGATGTAATCTCATCATACTGTTTCCGGGCTGTAGTCAGAATAGTCTGCTGCTCTTCCTCTTCACTCTTCAGTCTGAGAATACGCTGGCTGATCTCTGCCTTACGGATTTCTGCCTGTTCCATCATTGCATCAAATCTCTGGGCTTTACCCTTGACATTGGCACGGCTGTTCAGAATTTCAATGATCTCATTTTTGCCATTCTCCACTTCGAGAGTACAGGCTTCCATATTCTCCTGCGCTGTCCTTAATTTCTCTTCTTCCTCAGAAAGTTTCTTACGGACAGCCTTTAACTGTGCATAAATATCCGTTTTTTCTTCTTCAAGTTTCTTCTTTGAATCTGTTCTTACTGAAAGTTCAGCCTCAATAGTCTGGATACGTCCCTTATAATGCTCTTCATTCTGTGCCCCTGCCAGTATCTGCTCATTTAATACATTGATCTGGCCTTCCAGCTGTTGTTTACGGATTGCCTGCTCCTGACCGGAAATGCGAAGTGCATCCATTTTGGAATTTAAATCTTCCAGCTCCTGTTCCAGACGTTCATATTCCACCTTGGTCCGGTCATAGGAACTCTGGGTATCCTTCAGCTGATTCTGCGCAATTATGTTCTTCTCTTCCAGTTCCTTGAGTTCTTTGGCTGCAGCAGCATACTCCATCAGGAACATATTCACATCCAGTTCCTTAAGAGTCTCTCTTTTGGAAAGATAAACTCTTGCTGTCTCTGACTGTTTCTCCAGTGGTTCCAGCTGTCTGGTAAGCTCCGAGAGGATATCTGTCACTCTGACCAGGTTCTGGCGTTCTTCCTCCAGTTTTTTGATCGTGGTATTCTTTCTTCTCTTAAATTTAACAATACCTGCTGCCTCATCAAAAAGCTCTCTTCTCTCTTCCGGTTTACCGCTTAGGATCCTGTCGATCTGTCCCTGTCCGATAATGGAATATCCTTCTTTACCGATACCTGTATCATAAAACATCTCATTGATATCTTTCAGTCTGCAGGCACTTCCGTTGATCTTATATTCACTCTCTCCTGAACGGTAAAGCCTTCTGGTAACCGTAACCTCGTTAAAATCAACCGGAAGCTTATGGTCTGAATTATCCAGTGTGATCGCCACCGATGCATAACCCAGGGGTTTTCTTGTCTCTGTACCGGAGAAAATAACATCCTGCATATTTCCTCCTCGCAGAGATCTGGCACTCTGTTCACCCAGCACCCATCTCACCGCATCACCGACATTGCTCTTTCCACTTCCGTTCGGACCTACAATACCGGTGATCCCGTTATGAAATTCAAAATTGATCTTCTGGGCGAAAGACTTAAATCCCTGTACCTCTATATTCTTTAAATACATAATTCTCCTGTTTATTTTCTGAGTACACGAATCGCCTGGTATGCTGCGGCCTGTTCTGCTGCTTTCTTTGTATGACCGCTTCCCTGTCCCATCACTTTTCCGTTTACTCTTGCCTCCACAGTAAAGTTTTTGTTATGATCCGGGCCTTCTTCTTTTGTCAGAATATATTCCACCGGCTGTGTTCCGTTTTCCTGCACGATTTCCTGCAGGATGGTCTTGCTATCATAAAAGAGCTGTTTGTGTTCAATATCATTCAGGATAAAATTCAGCACAAACTCCTTTGCATTAGCAAAACCACCATCCAGATAGATAGCTCCCAGTAAAGCCTCTGTTGCATCAGAGACGATAGAATCCCTGTTTCTTCCGCCTGTCATATCCTCGCCCTTTCCAAGCAACAAAAACTGCGGCAGTCCGAATTCTCTTGCACAATAGGCAAGGCTTGGCTCACACACCAGGCTGGCTCTCTTCTTTGTCAGCTCTCCCTCCGGTATCTGGGTAAATCTTGCATACAGATAATCACTGCTGATCAGCTCCAGCACAGCATCTCCCAGAAACTCCAGTCTCTCATTGCTGCCCAGCTTCCCCAGCTTCTTCTCATTTGCATAGGAACTGTGAGTCAGTGCCTGTGTAAGATAATGTTTATTTTTAAAATGATATCCTATGATTTCTTCTAATTCTTCTGTCTTTCTATTCATTCCTCTAACCCTCTCCATATGCGCAGGGCTGTCATCTGACAACCCTGCGACATCATTTTTTGCAACTGCTCAGTGTGCCTGTATTATGCTCCTGTCAAATTTCAAACTGCCGGACAGTTACATTTTTATTTAATTGTCCGAATTGCTTCAACAGCATCACCGACTGTCTGAATCTGTTCGACAGATTCATTATCCAGCTCAATGTCATACTCCTCTTCAATCCCCATAATAATCTGAAAAATATCAAGAGAGTCTGCACCAAGATCATCTACAAATGTAGTGTCTTCTGTGATCGAATCTGCATCAATATTCAGAACCTCTGCTATGATAGCTTTTATTTTCTCCAGTTCCATCTTCAACCCTCCTTCCTGTTTCTGTTCCTGTCCTGCTCTATTCTGCTCCGGACTTCAGTACTTCCTGATCCTCCAGGATACGCTCTGCGATCTTCTCGTTGATCTTCTCCTGTTTAAACTGTACACACTGGAAAATACCATGTTTGATCTCAATGGCTTTGGCACTTCCATGCGTCTTTACCACAAGTCCTTTAAGCCCCAGAAGCGGTGCTCCGCCATATTCCGTTGCATCAAAGGATTTCAGAGTTTCTTTCAGTGCAGGCTTTACCAGAAGTGCACCGATCTTACTTCTTGTGCTGGTCATCATTCCTTCTTTGATCTTCTGGACCAGGGCAGAACCAACTCCCTCATATAATTTAAGGATCACATTTCCCACAAATGCTTCGCATACGACCACATCCGCATATCCTGCCGGGATATCTCTGGCTTCTATACTTCCGATGAAATTAATGCTTTTGCATTCTTTCAGAAGGGGGAAAGTTTCTTTTACAAGTGCATTTCCCTTCTCCTCTTCCGCCCCGTTATTTACAATGGCAACTTTTGGATTTTTAATACCGACTACGTTCTCCATATAAATAGAGCCCATCTTCGCAAACTGCACCAGATGCGATGGACGTGCATCCACATTGGCACCACAGTCGATCAGAAGGGAAACACCCTTCGTGGTAGGGATCAACGGTGCAAGAGGCGGCCTCTCCACACCTTTACTTCTGCCTACCAGTACCTGTCCGCCAACAAGAACAGCTCCTGTACTTCCTGATGAAACAAAGGCATCTGCCTCCTGTTTCTTAACCATATTCAAACCTACTACGATTGATGAATCTTTTTTCTTACGGATCGCAAAAACAGGGGGTTCTGCTGTCTCGATCACCTGGGATGCATTGACAACCTGGATCTGGTTCTTCGGATATCCGGAATATTTCGCCAGTTCCTTATCTATCACTTCCTGTTTTCCTGTAAGAATTACTTTTATGTCCTGTCTCTCTGTTACAGCTTCCACTGCAGCTCTGACAGGTTCTGCCGGGGCATTATCCCCGCCCATTGCGTCCACTACAACTCTGACCTGTTCTACCATATTTTTATATCTCCTGTTCACTTACTGTTCACTCACAGATGTCAGAATCAAAAGATATTTTCTGTTACTGACCCGGCATCCGCAAATTGCCCCGCTGCAAAGCAGCTCCTGCAATCTTCCATAATCTGTATCATACTAAAGAACCCTCTGCAAAGTCAATAGCATCTGAAAAAAATCACTTTTCACTTTTTTGTGCCTCGATTCGCTCCGCCAGATCATTCAGATAAACCCACCTGTCCATCTTCTCATCCAGATCTGCCTGTGCCTTCTCCTTCTGCTCCATGATCTCACGAAGCTTCACAGAATTGGTGGCATTGGCCTCCATATCCTTATCCAGCTTCTCCAGCAGTTCCTCCAGCACCGCAATATCATCATCGATGGTTTCAAATTCCCTCTGCTCTTTATAGGTAAATTTCAGCTTCTGGGGACGATTCTGCTTCCAGTCTGCCTGAGCCGACTTCTTCTTTTCCGCGCCAACTGCAGTGCTCTGTCCTTCAGATACTGCCCCGCCTTTTCTCGCCAGCGCCTCTGTATAATCCGTATATCCGCCCTCATACTGGGTCAGATGTCCATTCCCCTCAAAAGCAAAAATCCTGTCCACAATATTATCCAGAAAATACCTGTCATGAGACACTGCGATCACAATCCCTGCAAAAGAATCCAGATAATCCTCCAGAATGGTCAGTGTAGGAATATCCAGATCATTACTTGGCTCATCCAGAAGAAGCACATTCGGCGCCTCCATCAGAACCTTCAGCAGATACAGACGCCTCTTCTCACCACCTGACAATTTGGCAATGGGTGCATACTGCATGGCAGAATCAAAGAGAAACCTCTCCAGCATCATTGTTGCGGAAATCTTCCCGTCTCTGGTCGGAATATACTCTGCCACGTCACGGATATAATCGATCACACGCTGATTGGTATCCATATCCGGCACTTCCTGTGCAAAATACCCTATGCGGATGGTTTCTCCAATTTCCACTTCTCCTGCATCCGGCTGTACCATCCCATCAATAATCTTGATCAAAGTTGACTTTCCGCATCCATTGGGGCCGATAATTCCCAGACGCTGATTGCGCAGCACAATATAATTAAAATCATCCAGGATCTTCTTCTCACCAAAACTCTTGCTGATATGGTGAAGTTCGATCGTCTTCTTTCCCATACGTGTCTCAACAGAATCCAGCTCCACATTCGCATCCCGCACCGGAGCCTTTCCGTTCTTCAGTGCCTCCAGGCGTTCCAGACGTGCCCGCTGCTTGGTACTTCTGGCTCTGCATCCACGCTTTGCCCACTCCAGTTCCATGCGGAGTACGCTCTGTCTCTTCCTCTCACTGGCAAGCTCCATCTCCTCACGCTCTGCCTTCAGTTCCAGAAACTTCGAGTAATTAGCCTCATAAGCATAAAGGCCGCCATGGGAAATCTCCAGAATCTTATTAGTAACCCTGTCGAGGAAATACCTGTCATGAGTAACCATAATCACAACGCCCTTAAAACTTCTCAGAAAGTCCTCCAGCCAGGTCACCATCTCATTATCCAGATGGTTGGTAGGCTCGTCCAGAAGCAGCACATCACAGGGATTCACCAGAGTCCTTGCCAGTGCCACCCTTTTCTTCTGTCCCCCGGATAAATGATCGATCTTCTCATCATGGTCTGTAATTCCCAGCTTATTCAGAACATTCCTTGCCTCGCTCTCAGTACTCCAGTCCTTCTGCCACTTTCCTTCTGCCACATAATCCAGGACAGAAGCTCCCTGCGGAAACTCCGGCATCTGCGGAAGATACGTGATTCTCAGGCCATTTTGAGTGATCACCTGCCCCTCATCCGGCTCCTCCAGACCGCCGATGATCTTCAGAATCGTAGACTTCCCGGTCCCATTAATCCCGATGATCCCAATCTTATCTCCCTGATGCACCCCGTAGGAAACATCATCCAGCACCACCTTCTCACCAAACACCTTGGAAACATGCTCTATATTCAGAATATTCATAAATTCAAACCTCTCTCGTAATTTTCGCTTCCTGTCTGTTTCTGCTCATCTGTAACACTTCCACAAAAACTATAGAATTCGCTCCTCATTATACCATCTTCCCAGCCATTCTAAAACCCCCGGCACAGAAAAAACACTCCCCTCCGAATAAATCTATCCGAAGAGGAGTATCCTCAAAATCACATATTTTTGTTCCTGAAAAAGAATTGCTTAGTTCATCTCAGTTCCATTCTCAACTGCATACTTCAGTCCCTGAACGGCAACCGCCAGCGTAGCTTCCTCTACAGTAGCGCTTCCAAGATCACCCATATCCAGTGTCAGTGTATCATCATCATTCACTGCCACGCCAAAAGTAAGTGCCATCTCAGAAACTTCATCAGTAATCGTCACAGTACCATTCTCTTCATCAAAAGTACCTTCGCCAACAAAGCTTACATAGTTATCATCCTGATCGATCACAAGTACTGAGCAGAAAGTTCCATCCTCATTAGCTGCATAAATAAAAGTCTCACCTGCTTCTGTCTCACCGGAATAACATTCTGTCAGGATATCACCCATATCCTGATAAGTCTGATTGTAATCCGACTCATCACCGTCTGCCTCATAAGGCTCCAGGGTTGCAGTCAGGTCCAGACTGTCCGGATCATAAAGTTCCAGAAGATTCTCTTCCTCATTTGCCTGCACCAGATAAGTTACCATATTTTCATCATCATACGTGCCGTCGTCATTTGCGAACTGCATTACCAGAGCTGTATATTCTCCGTCTGAACTCAGGGCATATACACCAAGAACATCCTGCTCTTCATCCTTCCACTGACCAAAAAACGAATTATCTTTGTAGAATCCGTAGATATCTCCTGCGCTGTCCTTCCAGAGTCCTAACATTGCCTCTGATACATCCGCGACATCTCCGTCATCTGCTGCTTCTTCTGTAGTCTCCTCTGCTGCCCATACCGGAACAACCATAGAGCTTATCATTGCAGCAGTACAAAGACCTGCCATTATTTTTTTCCAGTTTTTCATATTTTTTTACCATCCTTTCTTAAAATGTGTGTACATATTTCTAAACTGAATTTCTATGTTCTTACTATAAAAAATTTCAGTCTTATTTTCAAGATACATGGGATTAAATGACATTTTTCATGAAATATGGAAAAATGAATAAATACTTATGGTATTACTTGCTTTCAGTAAGGAATCCGTACTTGAATAACTCATGAAAATACGCTAAAATACAAATTATGTTTAAGTTAATTTAGGAGGTACTCCTTTTGAATATTGCAATCCTTGACGATTCAAAGGAAGATCTGCGTCAGGTAAAATCTGTCATTTCTTCTTATTATGAATCCCAGAATACATCCGCAGACATCCATTTGTATTCCAGCGCAGAAGCTTTTTTTACTAAATACATACCCGGATTTTACGACCTGATCATTATGGATATTTATATGGGCAGTATGACCGGTATGGATGCAGCCAGAAAGCTCCGCGAAGCCAGGGATACAGCTGCTCTGATTTTTATTTCAAGCAGTGATTCCTTTGCTGTGGAAAGCTATGATGTACAGGCATCCTACTATCTGCTGAAGCCCTTTGACCCGGAGAAGCTTTGCCGGATTCTCTCAACAATCCAGTTCAAACAGTCACAGAACTCCAGATATATAGAACTGATCTCTGACCGTACCCCTGTAAAGATCCCTGTCAGGAGCATCCTGTACGTGGATACCTACCGCAATGCAGTTCAGGTACATACCACAGATGCAGGCATTATACGCTCCTACATAACCTTCCAGAAATTCGAAGAGCTTCTGGAGGGAATGAAATGTTTTCTCTCCTGTTACAGAGGCTGTATCGTAAATATGGATCACATCGAGAAATCCACAGATGAAGGCTTTGTTATGGACAATCAGGAGCTTGTTACTGTACGCAAGCGTGGCTCCAACGCAATAAAAAAAGCATATCTGGAATACTTATTCTCTTCAGACTCTGATAAATAAGTATTTCCGATATGCCTCTTCCCCTCTGGGCAGTAACTATTTATTTACTGTACTGTTTTCACCGGCAGAAAGATATTTACTTTAAAAATACCCTCTTCTGTATTAAAAACTACATATCCGCCCATTCGTTGTACCACTTCTGCTACAGACGCTGTTCCGATTCCAAAGCCTTCATGCTTTGTTGAATAAAAAACTTTTTCTCTTCGCTGGATTTCATTGGAATATGGATTTGAAATCTCTATCAGAAGCTTCCTGTTCTTAACCTTTGTAAGCATCTTTACATAAGGCTTATTTTCCGGTAGCAGATCTTTTACTGCATCTACGGCATTTTCCAGAAGATTTCCATATATTTTGCACAGATCTGTATCTGAAATGCCAATATTCTGCGGCAGCATCATATCACATTCAAAAGGAATCCCTTTCTCTCTCAGTTCTCCTGCATAAAAATGGATCACTGCATCTACGGCCATGTTTCTGCAATAACAGATTAGCTTTTCCCCTTCTGTTATAACGGATGCATACTCCTGCAGGTATTCCATCATCTCCTGATATTTTCCCTGCTGGGTGTAAGACATGATGGTGCGCAGATGGTGTCTCATATCATGGCGCATCCTGCTGATCTCATCCATCTTTTCTGTAAGTTCCTCATAATTCTGTTTCTGTATCTGCAGTTTCTGTTCCATCTGACGGCTGTATTCTCTATAGGTAAGCTGAAATCTGTAAGCATTGGCAAGATCCATCCACAGAGTCAGTCCCACACTGGCTACAAGCACTGCTGCACCAATTTCCGTAAACCACCCGCCAATGATCGGCTCATATAATCTCCATATCCTGTCTGCTGCCAGAGACGCTGCATAAACAACAATTCCCACTAAAAGTACATTACTGTACTTCTGTTTTATCTCCTTTACACTTCTGAAAAGCAGATAACCGGCTGCTGCCCACTTCAAAATCTCTGTAAGCTTAGAGATCAGATACAGCCCTGTTGCAGACTGGGCTCTGCTGCACAGCATTTCTGCCACAAAAACCATCACTCCGGCTGTGGCGGCCACACCTGCAAGAATTTCCGGAATCCTTTCCTCACCTCCCAGGATCTTCTGTTGTACCAGCATAACACCGGCAAACATCAGATAATAGAACAATGCCTCCATTCCATAACAAGGCTGTACTTTTACTGCAACAAAGGAATGCAGGATCGGATAAGAACCATATCCCAGCACACAGATACAAAGCAGGGCAAAAAGTCCAAACTCCACTTTTTTAGTTCGCATATACATATACACTGAAAAAATCAGGACAAAAAATGTAAAAGCCATAAATACCACAGCAATCATAAGTGACAACCCGCGGATAATATTCACTTTAAAAGGAGAAGCTAAAACCGGCACATACTGAATTCCCGATGACACCGAATGTTTGTCTGTCACTGCGATCACAATCTCTGCAGTTCCTTTTCCCTCAAAGGTAAATACCCTGTTCTGAATCTGCTCCTGGTAATTGTCCGGATCCGGATTTCCCATCTGCCCCATCAATTCCCCATTAATATACAGCTTGTAAGCAGAAAAAATCTCTGTCAGGCCAATAGCATATTGTTTTTCTTTTTCAGGAAGCACCAGGGTCATCCGATAGGTACCACTTCCAAAAGGAGATTTATTTTTGTCGCCCAGGTCCATTCCACCGTACTCGCCAATGGAAACATAACGGCTGTAGTAGTCCTCCTTCTGTTCCTTTATTTCCTGCGGTGTCAGCAATACATCCGGATAATATTCCCATTCCCTGGCAAGATAATGCACAGAATCATCATCAGGCACATAGAGGATTCCCTGAATGGCCTGGTCCCCCCTGGCCGTATATTTGTTATCAAAGCAGTAAAACAGAAAGAATATGCCCATAGCCAATGCAAATACAGCTACTATAAGTAGTAATGAATATTTCCAGTTCTTCTTCATTGCTGACACCTCCTTCTGTTTTCAGGTGCTTTGTTTGCCTTTCCACTGTCGCTTATCTGCGTTTTTTACGAATTGCAAAAATAATGGCAGCCACCAGGATACATACTGCCGGTAATGTAA
>OLNG01001231.1_pt1 | contig 14320 bp, 10 predicted proteins | sample 1643091 | NCBI WGS metagenome assembly OLNG01 (sample SAMEA3136661, study PRJEB25190) | human gut metagenome | biome: human gut; feature: human-associated habitat; material: faeces | place: Austria | collected 2013 | reverse complement strand
TGTACAGATCATTCAGGTCAGATGTTGCAAAACGTCCACCATCCAGCTGTACCATAGGACGCAGATCCGGCGGAATAACCGGGATTGCAGTCATGATCATCCACTCAGGACGGTTTCCTGATTCGCGGAAAGACTCTACAACTTCCAGTCTCTTGATGATTCTGGCACGTTTCTGTCCGGTTGCATCAACAAGTTCAGCTTTCAGTTCAGCAGCGTCTTTTTCAAGATCAATTGCTTTGAGCAGTTCCATAATGGATTCTGCTCCCATACCTACACGGAAATTATATCCATATGCTTCACGAGCATCCTGATACTCTTTCTCTGTAAGTACCTGCTTGTACTGAAGTCCGGAATCAGCCGGATCCAGTACGATATAGTTAGCAAAGTATAAAACTTTTTCCAATGTTCTCGGCGACAGATCAAGGATCAGTCCCATACGGGACGGAATACCCTTGAAATACCAGATATGGGATACCGGAGCAGCAAGCTCGATATGTCCCATACGTTCTCTTCTGACAGATGCTTTTGTAACTTCTACACCGCATCGGTCGCAGACAACACCTTTATAACGGATTTTTTTATATTTACCACAATGGCACTCCCAGTCCTTACTTGGCCCGAAAATTCTTTCACAGAAAAGTCCGTCCTTCTCCGGTTTCAGAGTACGGTAGTTGATGGTTTCCGGTTTCGTTACCTCACCTCTGGACCACTCTCTGATCTTCTCAGGGGACGCCAGTCCGATCTTGATGGCATCGAAAGTCATTGGCTGATATGTTTCATTTGCTGTGGTTGATTCTGCCATGTATTCTTTCCCCTTTCTACTCGTTGTCTTCATCATCGTAGGACTCGTCGAAGTCAATGAAATCATCATCGTCTTCCTCATCCTCTTCAACATCTACAAGTTCTTCACCTTCGAATTCCTGTTTGGTGTAACCATGTTTTCCGAAGGACTCTTCTTCTCTGTGATGTCTGCTGTCACCTTCGATTACAGAACGAAGGTCTGTATCACCATAATCTACTGTTTCCAGCAGATGTACTTCTGTATTGTCATCTCTGAGGACTTTGACATCCAGGCCCAGAGACTGAAGTTCTTTCAGAAGAACTTTGAAGGACTCAGGGATACCTGGTTCAGGAATATTGTCGCCCTTGATGATTGCTTCATAAGTCTTAACACGTCCAACAACGTCATCGGACTTAACTGTCAGGATTTCCTGCAGTGTATACGAAGCACCATATGCCTCCAGAGCCCAAACCTCCATCTCACCGAAACGCTGTCCACCAAACTGAGCTTTACCACCCAGAGGCTGCTGTGTAACAAGTGAGTAAGGACCTGTAGAACGTGCATGGATCTTATCATCAACCAGATGATGCAGTTTCAGGTAATGCATGTGTCCGATTGTTACACGACCGTCGAAGTATTCACCTGTACGTCCGTCACGGAGCTGTACTTTACCATCTCTGGAAATCGGAACACCTTTCCACAATTCTCTGTGATCTTTGTGTTCATCCAGATATTCCATAACATCAGGTGCAAGTGTATCCTGATATTTTGCACGGAATTCTTCAAAATCTTCAATATTTACATAATCATTTGCCAGTTCCAGAGTATCCTGGATATCAATTTCACTCGCACCATCAAATACCGGTGTGGAAACGTTGAATCCAAGTGCTTTGGCAGCAAGACTTAAGTGGATTTCAAGGACCTGACCGATATTCATACGTGAAGGTACACCCAGTGGGTTCAGTACGATATCCAGTGGACGTCCGTTCGGCAGGAATGGCATATCCTCAACAGGAAGTACACGGGAAACAACACCCTTGTTACCATGACGACCAGCCATCTTGTCACCAACAGAAATCTTACGTTTCTGAGCAATATAAATACGTACTGCCTGATTTACTCCAGGAGACAGCTCATCGCCATTCTCTCTTGTAAATACTTTGGCATCTACGATAATACCATATTCTCCGTGAGGAACTTTAAGGGAAGTATCACGAACTTCTCTTGCTTTCTCACCAAAGATTGCACGCAGAAGACGTTCTTCTGCTGTCAGCTCTGTTTCTCCCTTAGGAGTAACTTTACCAACAAGAATATCGCCGGCACGAACCTCTGCACCGATACGGATAATACCACGCTCATCCAGATCTTTCAGTGCGTCATCACCGACACCCGGAACATCTCTTGTGATCTCTTCCGGTCCAAGTTTTGTATCACGTGCTTCTGCTTCATATTCCTCAATATGAACAGAAGTATAGACATCGTTCTGTACCAGTCTCTCACTTAACAGAACGGCATCCTCGTAGTTGTAACCTTCCCATGTCATGAATCCGATCAGCGGGTTCTTACCAAGAGCAAGCTCACCATTTGCAGTAGACGGACCATCTGCGATAACCTGTCCTGCTTCTACATGTTCACCCTGGAATACGATCGGCTTCTGGTTGTAGCAGTTACTCTGGTTACTGCGGAGGAATTTTGTAAGATGATAATCATCTTTTGTTCCATCATCATTCTTGATACTGATATCTGTAGATGTGGAACGAAGAACGGTACCGGACTTCTTAGCCAGAACGCATACACCTGAGTCAACAGCCGCTTTTGTTTCCATACCAGTTCCTACTACAGGAGCTTCTGTTGTAAGAAGCGGTACTGCCTGACGCTGCATGTTGGATCCCATCAGCGCACGGTTAGCATCATCGTTCTGAAGGAAAGGAATCAGCGCTGTCGCTACAGAAAATACCATCTTAGGTGATACGTCCATGTAATCAAACATACGTTTCTCATATTCCTGAGTCTCTTCACGGAATCGACCGGATACGTTTTTGTGGAGGAAATGTCCCTCTTCATCCAATGGCTCATTCGCCTGAGCTACATGATAGTTATCTTCCTCATCAGCTGTCATATATACAACATCATCTGTTACGATCGGATTTGACGGATCTGTTTTATCGATTTTACGATAAGGAGCCTCAATAAATCCATACTCATTGATTCTTGCATAAGATGCAAGGGAGTTGATCAGACCGATGTTAGGACCTTCAGGAGTCTCAACAGGGCACATACGTCCATAATGAGAATAGTGGACATCTCGTACCTCGAATCCGGCTCTGTCTCGTGACAGACCGCCAGGTCCCAGTGCAGAAAGACGTCTCTTATGTGTCAGCTCACCAAGAGGGTTATTCTGATCCATGAACTGTGACAGCTGAGATGAACCAAAGAACTCCTTAACTGCTGCTGTTACCGGTTTGATATTGATCAGGGACTGTGGAGAAATACTCTCTGTGTCCTGAGTTGTCATACGTTCACGTACAACTCTTTCCAGTCTGGAAAGACCGATACGATACTGATTCTGAAGGAGTTCACCAACAGAACGGATACGACGGTTACCCAGATGGTCGATATCGTCATCATTTCCGATGCCATATTCCAGATGCATATTGTAGTTAATGGAAGCCAAAATATCTTCTTTGGTAATATGCTTCGGAATAAGATCATGGATATCTCTCTTGATAGCGGCTTTGATGTCTTCGAGATTATCATTTTCTTCCAGGATTTTTTCAAGTACCGGATAGTATACTAATTCTGTAACACCCAGTTCTTTTGGATCACAGTCAAGATCTACATGAGCTGTAATATCAACCATCATGCTGGAAAGAACTTTGATCTTACGTTCTTCACCCTGAATCCATACAAATGGTACTGCTGCATTCTGAATCTTGTCTGCAAGCTCGATTGTTACGTTTGTGCCTTCCTCTGCAAGGATTTCTCCTGTAGACGGATCAACAACAGCTTCTCCGAGCTTATGTCCTACAATACGTTTATTAAAATGAAGTTTCTTATTAAATTTATAACGGCCGACCTTGGCAAGGTCATATCTTCTCGGATCGAAGAACATAGCCATGATAAGACTCTCTGCACTCTCTACTGCAAGAGGCTCACCCGGACGGATCTTCTTATACAGTTCAAGAAGACCTTCCTGATAATTGGTAGATGTATCCTTGGTAAAACTTGCAAGGATCTTCGGCTCTTCACCGAATAATTCTACGATTTCTGCATTGGTGCCGATACCAAGGGCACGAATCAGCACAGTGATCGGAACCTTACGGGTTCTGTCCACACGTACATAGAATACATCATTGGAATCTGTTTCATATTCCAGCCATGCACCTCTGTTCGGAATAACAGTACTGGAAAACAGTCTCTTACCAAGTTTATCATGTGCAATTGCGTAATAAATTCCAGGGGAACGTACCAACTGGCTGACGATAACACGCTCAGCACCATTAATAACAAAAGTACCTGTTTCTGTCATTAACGGAAGATCTCCCATGAAGATCTCGTGTTCGTTGATTTCCTCTGTTTCTTTATTGATCAGTCGCACGCGAACCTTCAAAGGTGCCGCGTAAGTTACGTCACGTTCTTTACACTGTGCGATGGTATATTTTGCATCTTTAGCGTCATACGTGAAATCGATGAATTCCAGGCTAAACTTTCCGCCATAATCCGCGATCGGAGAAATATCATCAAACACTTCTTTGAGGCCCTCATCGAGAAACCACTTATAGGAATCTTTCTGGACTTCAATCAAATTCGGCATTTCCAGAACTTCTTTTTGTCTCTGGTAGCTCATGCGCATGCTTTTTCCAGTTTTTACAGAACGAATTCTGTTTTTTTCCATTGACGTTTCACCCCTGTTTTTTTATTTATTTTACAACATGCTCCTGTTTACGGTTTGAGATAAACAGGCATATCCTTGCCATAATATAGCATTCTTCACTATAGCATAGCGGTCTCTGCCTGTCAACCAGTTTTTTGTAAATTTATCCAAAAAAATATGGAGACACCGCAGGGTGTCTCCATCCAATTCTCATCTTTAACAGAATTATTTAAGTGTAACCTTAGCGCCTTCTGCTTCAAGTTTTGTTTTGATGTCTTCAGCTTCTGCTTTGGATGCGCCTTCTTTAAGAGCTTTCGGAGCACCGTCAACTACTGCTTTAGCTTCTTTCAGTCCAAGACCGGTAATTTCACGAACAACTTTGATAACTTTTACTTTGTTCGGTCCAACTTCTGTAAGTTCTACGTCGAACTCATCTTTTTCTTCAGCTGCTTCTCCAGCTGCTCCAGCTGCTGCTACTACAACACCTGCTGCTGCGGATACACCGAATTCTTCTTCGCAAGCTTTTACGAGTTCATTTAATTCTAATACAGATAATTCTTTGATTGCTGCAATAAATTCTTCTGTTGTTAATTTTGCCATTTTAATTTTCCTCCATTTTTTAAGATTTGTTTTAATAATGCTGGGATTTACTCAGCGGCTGCCTCTGTATCAGCGCCACCCTGTGCCTCTGCGATCTGATTAAGCACACGAGCGAAGTTTGTGATAGGAGACTGGATACTTCCAAGAAGTTTTCCAAGAAGTTCTTCTCTGGACGGAACCTGGGACAGTGCCTGGATTCCAGCCTGATCGTTGTAGTTACCTTCAACTACACCTGCGATCAGCTCAAGAGCTGGGAACTGTTTTGCATATTTAGCAAGGATTCTTGCCGGTGCTGTAGCATCTGTTGCGGAAATAGCCAGAGCGTTTGTTCCTTCCAGATGTGGGCAAAGGCTTTCACATGCTGTTCCTGCAAAAGCACGGTTCATCATAGTGTTTTTGTATACTTTATACTGAACACCAGCTTCTCTTAACTCCTTACGCAGAATTGTATCCTGTTCAACTGTAAGACCACTGTAGTTAACAAGTACTACTGCCTGTGCGTCTTTAATGCTGTTTGCGATTTCATCTACGATTGGTTGTTTCAGTTCTACTTTTGCCATAAATGGTACACCTCCTTATAGATTTTGATATACCGCCGCGTCAAAACATAAAAAAAGCCTTACTGCATGACAGTAAGGTCTCTGTAATCTTAAATAGAATACTTAGTCCTCGGTAGGCGTTTTAATCCTTATGCCTTTCGGCACCTACTGTCTTCGGCAGCGTTCTATGTTAATCTATCACACTTCCCCACGCGTGTCAATACCTTTTTTAACTTTTTCTGCATCTTTAATATAACCAAAAAATAAATTTACTTTTACAGAAAATATTTAAAGTTTGTTAAGATTATGTTATGATTGTATTACTTGTTAAAAATGTATATCCTTTTAAAGTTTAACAGAATATAATTACAATACTTATTTACCTTGGAGGAATTATGATACCAGATAACCAAACACTTTCATCTTTGAATTACAAGAATCCGAACGGAACTGTTTCTGTGGAAGTCTCTTCTATTTCAGCGGATAAAGCTATATTGACAGTTAAGGACTTTTCTTTCGGTAATTACGAAGATCTTTCTATTATAATAAAGGAAACAGAGTTTTCTGAGTCTGCACCATTGGACTTTTCCATATCTGATACCTCACTGATTCTGAACCTTTCTTCTTTAAGATCTCATTTTGAGTTCAGACGCAGCAAAGAATTTCGAATTTATATTCTCGGAGTCCATGATCAGAAAGCCGAACTTTTTCTATTAAAGGATAAGAGTCAGAAAGCTGCTCCGTGGAACAACTTTCATCTCTTTACTGAGGAAATCTATTTTGATGAGGATTCCGCCATCCGCCCAACAGAGTACATTGGCGTACTCAGTGCTGATTCCAAAGATAATCTCTGTATTCATCTCTGCAGCCGCAACAAATATCTAGCCCAGACTCATTACTGTTCTCTGCGCAGCCTGAAAATGAACGGCGGCAAATTAAAAATTTGTTACGACCTGGAAACCGGGTATCATGAATATGTAAAAACCGAGCTGTCTTTCAGAAACAAACTTGCAGAGGATGCAGTTACTTACGACTTCACCACTCTAAGCACCAACAAACGCGGAAATCTTCTTCGTATAAAGATTTCACTTGATCTAAATAAAGTTGACTGGAAAAGTCTCTACTGGGATGTCAACGTTCTCCTATACAACCAGGGCAACAACAAGACAAACCACATTTCCATATCAATGGATACAAAACAACGTATGTTCCAGAAATTCCTTTACAATGGTTCCTACAAGACTGACAATGGATTTTTCTTCTATCCTTACTATACCGGAAAGAAAACACTTGCTTTTGTTTACCGAAGCAAAGGAAACTACGACGGACTCGATATCGTTTTCAGGGAATTTACTGCAATGTTCCTTTATCGCCTCGCAAAATCCTACTGGAACAAAAAACACATCTGCCTGGTAAGTGAAAAATTTGCTTCCATGGCTCAGGATAATGGATATTACTTCTTCAAACACTGCATGGACGAAAACGAAGAAGCTTATCTGCATAAAAAAATCTACTATATAATATCAAAAGATTCTCCTGATCATTATAAAGTAGATCCTTACAAAAAGAATGTGATCAATTTTATGTCCATCCGACACATGATCTATACACAGGCTGCTGATCTGATTGTCAGCTCTGACTCCAGATACCACACCTATGCAATGCAGTGTCGTCACAGTATTTTCAACCGCTATCTGCGCAGGAAGAAATTCGTCTTTCTTCAGCACGGCGTTATCGCTCTGAAAAGAGTTGATGCCTTTTACAGCAAGGGCATGCGTGGAGGCTGCGACCTCTTTGTAGTATCCACCAATCAGGAAAAACAGACGATCGTTGATAATTTTGGCTATGAGCCAGACGAAGTTATCAATACAGGTCTTCCCCGTTGGGATGTTCTTGAGGATACTTCTAACGGAAATCGTGAGATACTGATCATGCCAACCTGGCGAAGCTGGCTGGATTCCGTTCCGGATAAAGATTTTGAGGAAAGTGATTACTTCCGCCACTATATGGCTCTTTTGAATTCCAGTCATTTTAGTCAGCTTTTGGAAAAATATGATTTACAGGTCAATTTTTATCTGCATGCTAAATTCCAGGAATACTCCGATAACTTTAAGGCAGTCAGCGATCGTATCCATCTGATTTCTTTTGGAGAAGTTGCTGTCAATGAAATGCTCATGAGATGCCGTATGCTTATCACAGATTACTCCAGTGTATGCTGGGATGTCTTATATCAGGATAAACCAACTTTGTTTTATCAATTTGACCTTGATAAATATAACGAAGCTCACGGCAGTTACATAGATATGAAAACGGAACTGTTTGGAGACCGTGCCGAAACCGAGGAGCAGCTTATGGAACTTCTGGAGGAAACCGTTTTAAACGACTTCCGTCTGAAACCAGAGTATGAACTAAAACGTCACGAATATCTTCAGTTCAAGGATAATCAACACAGCCGCCATATCTGTGAAGAAATCAAAGAAAAGCTGTAGTATTCTTATTACAAGGTTCTGTCGGCCCATGCCATAAAACCATCTATGACTGCATTTGAGATTTTTTCGTAATGAATGAGTTTCTTCACAACATCAAGAAATACTGCAATCAGAATACTGCTTCCCATCAGGAACAGCCAGATCACTGCTGCATGTCCAAGTGAATAAGTAAAATCTCTCAGCCATAATGTTCTTATAAAGGTATGGATATAGAATACTGTTGCTGAGTATTTTCCAAGAAATTCCAAAAGCTGATGAAGTCCGGGAACATCCAGCAAAAATTCATACGCCCAATAAATAATTACAACAGGGATAAGACCATTCAGCATAAATTCAAAACGTTCCAACGCCCAACGACTGTTCCAGAGCATCAATAATGCCAGAATCATACCTGTACTGACAACAAATTTTAAAAATTTGCTCAACGCCTGGCTCTTAAGCGGTTTCCAGCTTTTCAGTCTCTCAAAGACCTGTTGATCAGCAAAACATATCGCAAGCGGTACGATAAAAAGATATTTTGTCAGATGTACATGCTTTTCTATCAGGAAACTGCCTGGAAGAAGGAACAGCATCACAATAAGCCAGCTGTATTTTCTGTAGATTTGAAGCGCTACCGGAAGGAAAAAGATCAGCAGCACCTCAAGGCTCAAATACCACCAGGTACTAACCAGCATTCTGCCCCCAAACATATGACCCACACCAAAGAAATCCATAATGATACTGATAATATTAGCAAACATTCCGGCCGGATAACGGGAGGTATCTGTAACAAAAGTCACGCCCACACAAAATACAAATGGAACTAAAAACGTTAATACAAGCTTTACATATCTTTTTAAAACAAACAAAGTTGCTGTATGACCATCAAAATCATATTCCGGATATTTTGACTTCATAGAGAGTGTCAGCCCATATACAGATAAAAATGCAAACATCCCTACGCAGTGCACCATGCATAAGCTGATCAGCATTGCCAGATTCTGTGGAAGCGGCCAAAAACTCACTTCTGCCCCACCCATTCTGGCAGTCTGCGAAAAGCAATGATAACACAGCAGGAAAGAAATCGCGATTCCCTTCACCGCCAACGTGTTTTTTTTCGTAAATTTAATGGTTTGTTCCATTCCATTTTCCTTCCTGATTTTATATACTTTCATCATTCCATAACATCTGTGAACAGTAACCATTCTATCTCAGACTCAAGGTTTTTGTCAATGAAGTGCAGTCAGAAGCATTTGTGATTTCCTTGTAAATAAATGTATGCTTCTGTATAATTTTATTATTATTAAATTCTTCAAGGAGTTTTTATGGAGAAACAGATTTCTATTACCAAGATTAAAATCAGACATTCTCAGATTCTTCTGTTTTTGAATTGTTCTAAAAAACCCGAAACACTTCAGGGTGAGCTTCGCTTTCAGAATGCCTGGCTGAACTTCTGTCATCCAGTTGCCTTCTATCCTGTTGGAAAAAGTCTGGTTTGTCAAATCAACACAGATAAACTTGAAAACTATGATGGTGACTGGAAGCTGACAATCCAGGATTCTACAGATACCTATACTCCTGTTTTCAACAGCCGCGTACGCCTTGCCCTGCTGCTTGGCAGGCATTTTGTGCGAAAGGAAGAAACTCTTTTCTTCCCCATGGGCGGCGCTTCTCACAGCTTTCTTCTGCGCTGCCGCCGCTGGCAGAAACAGGATCATCTGACTTTCAGAATCAAAGAGCTGACCTCTTTTGGTATTGCCAAACTATTTGCTCGTTCTCTGAAGAAAAAACACATATGGCTTGTGTATGAGAAATTCTGCATCACAGCCCAGGAAAACGGTTTTTATTTTTTTGAATACTGTATGAAAAATAAGAAAGACAATGTATTTTTTATACTGGATAAAAAATCTCCTCAGTGGGATTATATGCAGCAATATCAAAAAAACATCATTCCTGCCTTGAGTTTTCACCATATCCTGTATCTGCTGTGCGCTGATCTTCTAATCTCTCCGGATGGAAGACACCACGCCTATGCCTGGAAGCCTATGCCAAACCCTGTGACCAGAACACTCAACAAACAGAAATTATATTTTCTGCAGCATGGTGTTTTGGCTCTCAAAAACGTTGATAGTCTTTTCAGCGTTGACTCTTCGTCTTCCGTTGATTATTTTACTGCATCATCAGAATTCGAAAAAAATATTATCGTAAACCGCATGGGATATAACCCGGATAAAGTTCCGGTAACCGGACTTGCCCGCTGGGACGGCCTCCACGATACTTCAGACCCGGAGCATCCTGTTATCCTACTCATGCCTACCTGGCGCTCCTGGCTGGAAGGACAGAATGACGAAATTTTCAGACAAAGCGATTATTATCAGCACTACACTGCACTTCTGAATAGTCAGGAACTCCAAAATTATCTAAAGGAACATGAGCTGAAGCTGTTGTTTTATATTCATCCGAAGCTCCAAGAATTTATCGGTACCTTTCATTCAGAGGATTCACAGATTGAATTATACTCCTTTGATTCCGTACCACTGAATCAGCTGATCATGCACTGCTCCATGATGATCACTGATTACTCAAGTGCCTGCTGGGATGCCTACTACCAGGGCAAGCCGATCCTGTTCTATCAATTTGATCTTGATCAGTACAACAAAACCAATGGAAGTTATATTGATATGGAGACAGAACTCTGGGGCGACCGCTGCGCAGAGCAGGCTGAACTTATTCAGCTCATCAAAAAATATGCCGAAAATGGATTTCAGGAAAAGGCTGAATATGCCGAGATGCGCAAAAATTATTTCGCTTATATAGATCACAATAACTGCGAGAGAACTTATGAGTATATCAAAAGCCAGGGTTTTTAAACCCTGGCTTGTTTCATCTAATCCTTATATCAATTCCATAACTACTTTGATAAAGAAAATTACGATCACGACGATCATGACCGGTTTCACGATCTTATGACCATTTGATGTAAAACTGTGACTTCCAAGATAGTTTCCTGCCATATTACAGCAGCCCGCAGCAATTCCCAGTGGCAGGAGTACCTTACCATTGATCAAAAACACAACCAGTGCCGTAATATTGGTTGTAAGATTGATTGCCTTCGTTGTTCCCGCTGCATCATTCAGTGTCATATGGCAGAATCCTGTAAAAAGAAGCATCAGGAACGTGCCTGTTCCCGGTCCATAAATTCCGTCATAAATACCGATCACCACTGCGATCAGAATGCATTTAAAGATCAACATTCCATTGACTGCATCTGTGGTATTTTCGTCATTCCCCTGCAGTGCTTTGCTTCTGAGAACATAAAATAAGATTACCGGCAAAACGATCACCATTGCTATTTTGAGAACTCTGTCTGAAATGAGTAATGCAAGATGAGACCCCATCCAGGACCCGGCAATCGCACCAAAAATTGCCGGAATACATATTTTCCACTTCATAAAGCCCTTTTTCATATAATGGTAAGTTGCAACAGAAGTCCCCATGAAGCTGCTCATTTTATTTGTTGCAATCGCAGTATGTACCGGCAGTCCGGCGATCATATATGCCGGAAGAGAGATCAGTCCCCCACCGCCGGCGATCGAATCTACAAATCCTGCCAGAAATACAAAAAAACATACTACCAGATAAACTAATATCACTTTTTCTCCCACGTTCCCTGTCCTCAACTTCTTTTGTTATTTATTATTTCTTCTTCATCGCAATCAGTGTAGGCCGAAGAATTTCCACATATTCTTCGTACATAACTTCTCTGAGAAAATCCACATATTCCCAGAAAGTCAACTCTCCGTCCGGCGTGAGAAGTTCAAAATCTGTATCATAAACATTTACAAACAGACCGGTCTCTTTAAGACCATTTCGCAGATAAAACGCTTTTCTTCTCTTACGTTCTTCTGCATTCTCCGCTTTTTCATTCTGTGTTTCAATCTCAAAAATATATTTATAATTTTTAAAGCGTTCCAGAAGCACTTCCAGCCCTTTGCTTCCATAACCACCATTTCGTTTCTCAGGTGCGATTGCATAATAGTCCAGAAGAGCCCGATTCTGCTCTTCATCGATCAGATTGATCGCCAGACCTGCAAATTCATCCTCATCGACCAACGCAAGCATTTCCATCTTTCCATCAGCAGCCAGCTGTTCCATAACCTGGAGTGGCTTTTTTTCCTGCTCTGGAAACGCCTTATCGTATAAGTCATACAGCTGCCATTTATACTGTGCGCCTTCATCGGCAATGTTCATCAGTTTCATATTATCTGTCTCCTGTTTAATTATTAATCATATCCGGCCATGACAGAATCTCTGCAGCAATTTCTTTTTCGTAATCGCCCTCGATATCCTGGCTTCTGCCCGCTTCATAAATATTGGTTTCTGCACCCCAGACTTCATCATGATATTCCCACACATGAAAACGAAGTCCACGGAACATGAAATCAAGACTTCCACAGTCATCTTCTTCTGTATATTCATATTTGATATTTTTCTGTTTTAACGCATTCTGTACCATCTGCAGTTTCATATCTGTTTCTCCTGTCCTTATCATATATTTCTGTTAAACATCGAAATCGTCTTAACGACGACTTTGCTTTAAATACTCATGTTCTTTAGTATAACACATCCCTGTCGGTTGTCTATTGTAAAAATCGCTTCCATGCTTTATTATAGTAAATAGCGAAAAAAGGAGTGTATACCAATGACTACTAAAATGGTTTTTCACGGAAGTGATATAGAAAAAATTTGCGCTTACTATCATTTGAATAAAGAAGATATCGTTAAATTCGGAGCAAACGTCAATCCACTTGGTCTTTCTGCTTCTGTCAAAAAAGAAATTGCAGAAAATATAGATCTGTTTTCTTCTTATCCGGACAGAGATTATGTCAGCCTCCGAAATACGATTGCTGCATACTGTCAGATTCCGGCAGAATTTATTCTTCCGGGAAATGGCTCCAGCGAACTGATCTCTCTGCTAATCCAGGAACGTGCACCAAAGCATACTCTGATCCTCGGACCGACTTATTCCGAATATTCAAGAGAACTTTCTTTCTCCGGAAGCACACAGGAATATTATCATCTACAGGAAGAACGTAACTTTATTCTGGATGTGGATGATCTGTGTAAAACACTGGAAAAAGGCTATGATTTCCTGATCATCTGTAATCCGAATAATCCGACTTCTTCTGCGATCATGCAGGAAGATTTGAGAAAGCTGATTGCGTTCTGTTCTGGAAAAAATATTTTTGTCATGATTGACGAAACATACGTGGAATTTGCACCGGACATCCATGCAGTAACAGCGGTTCCTCTGACCAGAGAATTTACAAATCTGATGGTTCTGCGTGGTGTATCTAAATTTTATGCGGCTCCGGGTATGCGTCTCGGCTATGGCATTACAGGAAACAGAGAATTTCTCGCCCGAATGAGAGAAAAGCAAACGCCATGGTCTCTGAATAGTCTTGGTGCATTTGCCGGCGAAAAAATGCTCCTTGACCATGACTATTTCCGCAGGACACGTGATCTGATTCTCGGTGAACGTGACCGGATGGAAACTGAATTAAAAAAGCTTCCAATCTTCAAGGTCTATCCGGCATATGCAAACTTTATCCTTCTGAAAATTCAGAAAGAAGGCCTGACTTCCGCAGATGTATTTGAAGCCTGCATCAAAAAAGGGCTGATGATTCGTGACTGTTCTTCTTTCCAGTGCCTGGACGGAGAATTTGTCCGGTTCTGCATCATGATGCCGGAAGACAATACAAGACTTTTAAACGTACTGAAGCAGCTGTGATCCAGCTGCTTCTTTTTTATACTTTTATGCGTATATTCTTAACTGTTCCTGAGCATCTCCCATTTTGCTGTTTTCAATGATGCATATGCAGATATTTCTCCCGGGTAGCAAGTCCGCCACGGATGTGACGTTCTTCTTTATTCACATCCAGAATCTTACGCGTCTCTCCCGCCAGTGCCGGATTGATCTGGATCAGCCGGTCTGTCACATCTTTATGTTTGGTTGTCACTAATTAGAACGGTTTCATCTAAGCCTAAATCACCGAAG
>OLNG01001189.1_pt1 | contig 14798 bp, 10 predicted proteins | sample 1643091 | NCBI WGS metagenome assembly OLNG01 (sample SAMEA3136661, study PRJEB25190) | human gut metagenome | biome: human gut; feature: human-associated habitat; material: faeces | place: Austria | collected 2013 | reverse complement strand
TTGAGGCTCGTATCAGAAGTCTGACAAGAAGGAAATTTGTACAAAAGGATGTATGCCTGGAAAGCGGCGATATTAAGTTTGACACGATAAAGCGTGAGGCATATGCAAAGGAAATAAAGATTTCCCTGACAAGAAAAGAAAAAGGTATTTTGGAATATCTGCTTCTTAATCTGGGCAGGCCGGTAAGCCAGGAGGAATTGATGGAGCATGTCTGGGATGCCTCCGTGGATAGCTTTAGTGGAGCTATCCGAGTACATATGTCTTCACTAAGAAGAAAGCTTAAAGCAGTGCTTGGACATGATGTAATCATGAACAAGGTGGGAGAAGGGTATAAAATACGAGAGGAGTCCGATCGATGAAAAAGATGTCACTGCAGTGGAGACTTACCTGTATCACTACATTGTGTATTGCAATCATATGTGGGTGTCTGACGATGTTTGTCTATAAAAATGGTGTGTATTATATAGATTCTTTGCAGAAGGCTGTTAATGCGCAGGGCGATGATAGTGCAGACAATAGTGGAAATGATTCAGAAGAAATATATATTAGCATACCAGAGGATAAGTGGGATGAGTTCGCAAATGATTTTTCTGTTCAAGTGTACAATAATAAAGAAGACTACAGAAAAAACAGTTTGATAATTTCAGCTTTATTGGCGATTCTTGGCGGGGTAGCTACATATTTTATAAGTGGACACGCACTCAAACCACTCCGTGAGTTTTCTGATAAAATAGAAGAGGTGCAGATACAAAATCTGGCAGACTCGCGAATCGAAGAAAGCAAGATTAAAGAACTGAATCAGCTTAGTGTTTCATATAACAAGATGCTTGAACGCCTTCAGGATGCATTTGAGGTACAGAGACAATTTACTGCAAATGCAGCACATGAGCTTCGCACCCCATTATCTTTAATGCAGGTACAGCTTGATCTATATCACTCCACCCAGCATCCAGGCAGTGATGCAGACACCTTACAGATGATAAAGATGGTGACAGAACAAAATGACAGGCTAAGCAAGATGGTAAAGACACTTCTCGATATGAGTGAGCTTCAGACGGTAGGCCGGGATGAACAAATTATCATGGATGACCTTGTTGATGAGGTGTTGGAGGATTTGGAACCTCTTGCACAGGAAAAGAATATAAAACTTATTGGGAAATGTAAGGATATAACGATGGTTGGAAGTGATATTCTTATTTACAGGCTGGTATATAATCTTGTTGAAAATGCTATAAAATATAATCATTCAGGTGGACAGGTTACAGTAACTGCATATAAGGAGCAAAAACACATTTACCTGTCAGTAGCGGATACAGGAAGTGGAATCCCGAAAGAGCTCAGGGAGCGTGTATTTGAACCATTCTTTCGCGTGGATAAGTCCAGAAGCCGAAAGCTTGGCGGTGTAGGACTGGGACTTGCACTGGTCCATGAGATCGTGAGAGTGCATGATGGCAGTATTACAGTTAAGTCCAATCCGTCGGGAGGTACAATCCTTGAGGTGATTTTCAATCAGTAATAAAATGAACAATTATTGAGGTGATTTTTAATCAGTAATAAAATGAACAATTTTTGCAGATAGAGGAGAAAGTAAAAATGAGTATTTTAAATGTTGAACATCTTACCCATGGCTTTGGTGACAGGGCAATTTTCTCAGATGTTTCATTCCGTCTTTTAAAAGGGGAACATATCGGACTTGTAGGAGCTAACGGTGAAGGAAAGTCCACATTTATGAATATTGTGACTGGAAAGCTGATGCCGGATGAAGGAAAAGTAGAATGGTCAAAGAATGTCCATGCAGGATATCTGGATCAGCATGCAGTACTGGAAAAGGGAATGACGATCGGCGACGTATTAAAGTCAGCATTTGATTCACTTCTTCAAAAAGAGCAGCGCATGAATGAAATCTGTGACCAGCTTGGAGATGCAGATCCAGAGCAGATGGAGCAGTTGATGGAAGAACTGGGAACGATTCAGGATGAGCTGACTTTACATGATTTCTACACCATCGATGCAAAAGTAGAAGAGGTAGCAAGAGCACTTGGACTTCTGGATCTCGGACTGGAACGCGATGTCACAGATTTAAGCGGAGGTCAGAGAACGAAAGTGTTGCTGGCAAAATTATTACTTGAAAAGCCGGATATTCTTCTTCTTGATGAGCCGACCAATTATCTGGACGAAGAGCACATTGCATGGCTGAAGCGCTATCTTTTGGATTATGAAAATGCATTTATCCTGATTTCACATGACATTCCATTCTTAAATGAAGTGGTTAACATTATTTACCATATGGAAAATCAGGAATTGAACCGTTATGTAGGAGATTATGAACATTTCCAGGAAGTCTACGCAGTAAAGAAAGCACAGCTTGAAGCTGCATATCGCCGTCAACAGCAGGAAATCAGTGAACTTAAAGACTTTGTTGCGCGCAACAAAGCACGCGTATCGACACGAAATATGGCCATGTCCCGCCAGAAGAAGTTGGACAAAATGGATGTCATCGAACTGGCAGCAGAAAAACCAAAGCCGGAATTTCATTTCCGCTATGGAAAGACACCAGGAAAATTTCTTTTTGAAACACATGACCTTGTGACAGGATATGATGAGCCATTGTCAAAACCATTAAATCTAAGCATGGAGCGTGGACAGAAGATTGCTCTTGTAGGAACCAATGGTATCGGAAAGACAACACTTTTAAAAAGTATTCTGGGACTCATTCCGTCTCAGTCCGGAACATGTGAACTGGGAGAAAATCTGGAAATCGGATATTTTGAACAAGAAGTAAAAGGTGAGAACCGCACGACCTGTATCGAAGAAATCTGGCAGGAATTCCCTTCATTTACTCAGTATGAAGTGCGTTCCGCTCTGGCAAAATGCGGACTTACAACAAAACATATCGAAAGTCAGGTGCGAGTATTAAGTGGAGGAGAACAAGCAAAAGTACGCCTCTGTAAACTCATTAACAGAGACACGAATATCCTGCTTCTGGACGAGCCGACCAACCATCTGGATGTAGATGCCAAAGACTCCCTGAAAAAAGCATTACAGGAATATCGCGGCAGCATCCTCTTAATCTGCCATGAGCCGGAATTCTATCAGGACGTGGTGAATGAAGTGTGGGATATGAGTAAGTGGACAACGAAAGTGTTCTAAAAGGGACACCGATAATGAATGATGGGGACGTAGTACTTTTAAAGTTTACTATGTCCCCAATTGATTTACGCGAGCAATGAGCCAAAGTCCGTGCTTGCACGAGACCTTGGCGACTGCCGCGATAACTTGAGAAACTCGCGAAGCGTGTTTCTCATAGTTTATTTTGTCTTATATGTGAGCTGTTTTACATCTGGAATTGCCATTAATACCGGGTACAGTACGAAGGAGATAATCAGTCCACCGACTCCCTGAATAATATTGGCTGGAATACTTGCTGCTGCAGATGATCCATAAAGGAAAAATTCACAGATAAAATATCCACCGGCTACCAGTACGATATCGATTACGCCACCGAGAAGCACTGCTACATAACGTGATTTGGAATCTTTTGCAATTTTCTGGTAAACAAGTCCTGAAAACAGAGCAATCAGTCCTTTGATTACAAATGTAATCGGAACGTATACAAAATATCCACCGAGGAGGTCTGACATTGCGGAACCGATACCGGCTGCCAACAGTCCATAACTTGGTCCAAGAACAACTCCTGACAGGATTACGATTGCGTCACCTGGATGTATATATCCGCCTGTGCCAGGTGTTGGAATACGGATAGACATGGTGGCAACACATGCAAGTGCAGCAAAAAGTGCTGTCATCACAATTTTTTTCAAATTTGAATTCATAGTAAAACCTCTTTCCTTATATGATTACTTATCTTTCGATTGAACCTACTGTACAACAATCATGGCTTGATATAAAGGTCCAATTCTGATAAAAAACAACAGGCCAGTTTGCGGTTTTGTGGGAGAACTGTAAACTGGTCTGTTGTTTTTAGATAGCATTTATTTTAGAAACATATGTAACAACTTATTATTTATCTTCTTGTAAGGCTGATATCGCATTGGCAGATCCAGCCAGGTCTTCTTATCCACAATACTCTTGTAATGTGTAAATGTATCAAATCCGGTCTTTCCGTGGTAACTGCCCATGCCGCTTTCGCCAAATCCGCCGAAAGGCATTTCGCTTGTGGCAAGGTGAATCAGTGTATCGTTGATGCAGCCTCCGCCGAACCCGATTCTTGCAATTACATTTTCTGCTACATGTGTATCTCCGGCGAAAATATAAAGTGCAAGCGGATGGGGCATGGCATGGATATTATTCACGGCTTCGCTGATAGAATCGTAAGTCAGGATTGGAAGAACCGGTCCGAAGATTTCTTCCTGCATGACAGCGTCCGAAAAGGTGACGTTGTCCATGATTGTTGGCTCGATCTGTAAAGTGTGATGGTCGAAAGTGCCGCCATAGACCACTTTGTCGTAATCAATCAGTCCAAGCAGCCGGTCAAAATGTTTTAAATTGATAATTTTGCCATATTCTTTACGTGTCAGAGGCTGTTTACTATATTGTTTTTGAATCTGTTTTTTCAATTCTTTTATAAGTTTATCTTTGACTGTGCGGTCGCAGTAAATGTAATCAGGAGCAACACATGTCTGCCCGCAATTTAAAAATTTACCAAAAACAATACGTTTAGCAGCAAGTTTGATATCGGCACTTTTATGAACGATGCAAGGGCTTTTGCCACCGAGCTCAAGGGTGATTGGAGTCAGATGGTTGGAAGCGTGCCGCATCACTTCCTTCCCTACTTCCTGGCTTCCGGTAAAGAAGATGTAGTCAAAATGTTCATTTAGCAAGAAATTATTTTCCTCACGCCCACCTGTGACAACGGCCACATATTTTTCATCGAAGCATTCCTGGATCATACGGCTGATCAGAGCAGTAGTATGTGCAGAATAGGCACTTGGCTTCAGGATTGCGGTATTTCCTGCTGCCAGCGCATCGACCAACGGCTCTATAGTGAGCATGAACGGATAATTCCATGGACTCATAATCAGTGTGACACCATATGGGGACGGTTTTTGATAGCTCCTGGAGTGAAACTGTGCCAGTGGAGTCCTGACTGTGCGCTCTTTCGAAAATTTGCGTGTATGTTTCAGCATGTAAGTCAGTTCGCTTAAGACGAGACCAGTCTCGCACATGTAGCTTTCAAAAGCACATTTTCCCAAATCTGCACGGATTGCGATATTAATTTCATTTTCATATTTTAAGATGCATGCTTTTAATTTTTGAAGTGCATGTATACGATATTCTACATCAAGCGTAGCATCAGAATGAAAAAAAGTCCGCTGTTTCTGAATCAGTTGTTTGATTTCAGCCTGTGTCATAAGAAAAGCCCTCCTATATAATTGAATTCATTTTTGAATTTGTAATTGATTCCCCAAATGCAGCTCTGGTTTACTGAGCTGCAAGTATGATGCCTTCGGATTGTTCCGTGCTTTGCACTCCCACAATCCTCCCAATTATTCGCATATCGTGGGATTGTCATCCCACTTTTAGGCTCATATTGGGGCGCGTCCCAAGTCCTTTCATCCACTTATGAGCAAGCTCATGTGGATTTAGACCTTTTGACCCTGGCATCATATTTATATGATTATAATAGATGCATTTGTCTGATAATTCAAGAAACAAATTGAAAGAAATGTTGATTACATTCAGATGGAACTAGTGTTACTGAACTGCATGATACAGGCATGGGTTAAAGCTACAGAGAATATTAAGAATATTCCAAAGAAGTTATTAAGAAATGTATTCTAATATATCAGGTGTGAGGATAAAGGCTGGAAAAAGGAGAGAAAATGTTATGGATTATGTGAGGATTTTATATACTTATATAGTTGAGGATTTCATGTACAGTGGTTATCTGCTTCTTACGTTGCTGCTACCATGTCTGATATATCAGGGACTAATGGAAATCAAAGCAAAGCAAAATTCCAGGCGTGTGCCTGCAAAATATTATTTTGGAGTTTATGTAATGCTCGTTTATCTGTGGGCGGTATTTAAAGTGACAGGGATAGGCCTGTTGGCAGACATTGTAAGACTTAAAGATGCCATCAGTGGCGGATATAACTGGAATCCACTGGCAGGATTGGACAAGGGGTTTGTGTTAAATATAATCATGTTTTTACCGCTTGGGCTGTTGATACCATGTATATGGAAGCAATGCAGAAATATAACAAATGTCGCGGTCACAGGATTTTTACTGTCGTTAACAATTGAAATTTCTCAGATATTTAACGCGCGTGCAACAGATATTGATGACCTGCTTGCGAATACGATCGGCGCGTGCGCAGGATATCTGATCTGGAGAGGTATTTATGTGTTAGTTTGTGGAAAACAGAAAGAAAAAGGTGATGGACATGTGGAAAATCCAATAGAGGCTGATGGAAGAAAATGGGAACCAATGATATATCTGGCGCTGGCTTTTTCCGGAGCGTTCTTTCTGTATAATCCATATGTGCAATAATGAATTGCAGAAGACACTAAAAAAGATGCAGTTTTAAAGCTGCATCATTCCTGACATAATACACCCGCCGCAGGCACATTGTTTTTTCAGGCTGTTCCATTGCTGCGGGTCAAATTTTATTCCGCCGATTCCGTAGACAGGAATCGTGACTGCATCACAGACATTTTTCAAAAAATCAAGTCCACGTGGCGGCAGACCTTTTTTACAATCTGTTGTGAAAATGTGTCCGGCTGTCACATAGGTCGCACCGAGCCGTTCTGCTTCCATGGCATCCTCGACAGAATGAACAGATGTGCCGATTTTATGGAAGTCCGTAACATGAAAACTCTGCGAGATTGTCGAATTCTGACTTTGTAAATGCTTCTGCGACTCGGCAGACAACTCCCGTAACAGAGGCAGTGGCAAATGAATGGCATCATGTCCGAGTTCCAGCGCTGCTTTCCAGTAAGTATGTAAGATACATGGGACATCGTAAGCTTTACAGATATCCAGAATACTTTTTGCTAATGCTTTGTATTCGTCTTCTGGCAAATCCTTTTCTCTAAGAACGAGAGCGTCCGGGTGCCATTCGCAGACCCGTTTAATTTGGTCTTCAAAAGGTTGATTGCAGAGATGTCGGTTTGAAATGGCAAGGATTTGGAAATTTCTGCCAGGATCATTCCTCTTCTTGAGAATAGAATTATTTATCATAGAATCATTACAGTTCATATTGGATTCCTACTTTCTGAAAACTTCTCATAGCCTATTACATAAGCTTTTCTTTGAAATTTACATTTCCCAGTATAAAAAGTCTGATATGGAATGTCAATGTATGCTTCAAAGAAACACGAAAATATTCATAATATATGTTATACTCTAGTTGCAATGTTCGACTTGAATTTGCGTGTGACAGAAAACTCGCAATCATTATTAGTGACAAAAGCTTGAAATGATAGAAAAGGATTACGGAAAATTACATGGAACAGTACTATTATAATAGGATGAATAAAATAGAACAGGCAGTTTATCATGCCTTGTATCAGGGATTTTTAAATATAGATGAAGAGATTCAGATCCCAAGACTGGAGGGTGAGGCACTCTATAATGTCTTTTTCAAGCTCCGGCTGGATCATCCGGAAATTTTCTGGGCAACAGGCTATAAGTATAAATATTACAACGATTCTCCAAATCTGATTTTTGTGCCGGAATATTTATTTGAAAAAGCAAAGATAAAAGAACATCAGAAAGCCATGACAGCCCGCGTAGAGAAAATCGCAAGAGAAGCGAAGACATTTTCCCAGTGGGACAAGGAAAAATATATACACGACTTTTTATGTGAAAGTATACATTATGATAAGCTGAAAAAACCTTATTCCCATGAGATTATCGGACCTTTAGGGCATGGGGTAGGCGTATGTGAAGGAATTGCAAAATCCGTGAAGGTATTGTGTGATGCCCTTGGAATCTGGTGTATGATCGCAGTGTGTGGAAATAATCCGGAAAAAGGGATTAAGTACCGTCATACATGGAATATCGTAAAGATTGACGGACAGTATTATCACCTGGACGTAACATTTGACAATACGCTTGGCAATTATGAGAAAAAAGAAAATCAGAAACCGGAAAACAAAACTCCACGCAACACATCGGGAAAGAACAAAGCCGGAAAAGCAGAACAGATGGATTTCAGGTACGATTATTTTAACCTGGATGATAAAAACATTTTCCGAGATCACGAACCACTGTTGTATCCGGCTCCGGCATGCAACGAGGGCGGACACTTCTATTATAAAGAGAAGAAACTGTCATTTACAAAGATAGAAGATGTATACAAGCGGTCGCTTCAGGCAGCGAAGAAAGGACGCGTGCTGACCTTTCACTGGCGAGGCGGCTATCTGACCAAAGAAGTGTTAAAAGAACTTCTGGAAGAAATCGAGAGAGCCGGACGTGAGAAAAATAAACAGCCTCAGATCAGTCTGAACTGGGCACAGGCAGTCTTGAGGGTGGAGTATCAGGAACTGCCGGAAGGCATGATCAGAGAAACGAAAGTTGTGATGGAAGATGTCAATGAAGGAGAGCGAGAGATAATTGGAAACAGAGAAAAACACAGAAAATGTGTGGAAAGCAGAGCAAAAGAATAAAGAAAATGTGGAAAATCAGGCGTACCAGATTAGTCAGGAGAGAGCTTTGGAGATGCTGGAAGAACTTTTGGAACAAGATCAGTTCGAATTACTTCTGCCAGAGTATAAACTGGTTTATATGATGAACGATGCAGTGGAAAGCTTTCTTGTATTTCACGGTGCGCGAATGACCGGAATTTATCAGGACGATTATGAAGGACCACTGGATGCATCAGTTACCTATGAAAATGGAGAATATGTGCTTGTGGTACATCAGGACGATTCCGTTGTAACGCTCTTTTACCAGTCGCTGTCAGTGGAAGTACATTTATACAATTATGGAGAAATCGGACATTTCTGGGTGGAAGGGTACGAATACTTAAGACAACTGGAATATCGCATTGCAATTTTACGGGACAAATTAGAATATCTGGGACCGGAATTCTGTACACCGACAGAACAGAAACTGGCAATGTTAGAACAGTTCCCGCCACTCAATTACTGCTGTTACCCGGCGGTGCCGGATCAATATATTGTACCAAAAGATAATCCGTGGCAACCGTCAGAAGAGGCAATCACAGTCATGGAAGAATTCGCAGAAGAAGCAGACGATAAAAGCATGATAAAGTTATTAAAATATTACCGGAAACATCATGGTATGAGAATGAGTCGTTACATAGCCGTAAAATTACATCAGACAAAACATGTACACTTCATAGAACTTCTGACAGAAAAACTCAAACAAGAAGCCGCAAACTATCCAAACCGGAGTTTCGGAAAAGAAGCTGATGAAAGACATCAGAAACTTATCAGTCAGGCAAAAAAAGAGCAGGCAGAACTTTATCAGCAGGGAATCAAATCCGAGGTACTAAGAGAAGAGCCATTCGTCACCGCACAAGACGAACTCGACTATAAGGTTTATCTCATGATTTATAAGTGGCAGGGAAAAAACAGGGGCGTCAATGTCAGAAGAATAAATTAAATTTCCAAAATAAAAAGAGCCCTCCCACCGGAAGACTCTCAAAGGAAAAAGTATGAAAAAGAAAATTGTTATTTATATCTCAGCATCTCTCTTGCTGATGTCTATATAATAATGAAAAAATGTTTTCGATTTGTGTTTAGATTGTTAAAAAAGTGTGAATCATGGAAAAGAAAAGTTTTGATGCAATTTTTATCTGTTATAGACAAGAAAAAAGGGAAAAAAGAGGCTAAAATGAAATTTATAATTTAAAATCTTGCAAATTCCATTGTTATTTTCTTAACTATTGTCAAAAAATGAAGTTGTCATATTTTTATCTTGCATTTCTCAGAAAAATCCTGTAAACTAAATCAAAAGTGCATGTAATCCGTGTGGGGCAGATGAACTATCATGCGACTTTTCGGTCAAGTTGTAATTGCCCGTGGGATTAGAGAGAAAAAGGCTAATTGCAAACCAATAAAAAAAGAGAGGAAGAAGACAATGAAACAGTTCAAGAAAGTTCTGGTGGCGAACCGTGGGGAAATCGCCATTCGAGTATTCCGCGCGCTCAATGAGCTCGGAATTGTGACAGTCAGCATTTATTCTAAGGAAGACAGATACGCTCTTTTCCGTTCCAAAGCAGACGAATCCTATCCCCTGAATCCTGATAAAGGACCGATCGATGCATATCTTGATATTGATACAATTATTAAGATCGCACTGAATGCAGGCGTAGATGCAATCCATCCTGGATATGGGTTCCTGTCAGAGAATCCGGAGTTTGTAGATGCATGTGAACAGAATGGCATTACATTTATTGGACCTTCCAGTGATATTATGAGAGCAATGGGAGATAAGATTTCTTCCAAACAGATTGCCATTGCAGCAGATGTACCGATCATCCCTGGAGTAGATCACGCGATGAAATCTTATGAAGAGGCAGCGAAGATCGCAGACATGGTCGGATATCCGATTATGCTGAAAGCTTCCAACGGTGGTGGCGGACGCGGTATGCGTATTGTCAATGATCCGGCTGATCTGGAAAAAGAATTCAACGAGGCGAGAAATGAATCTAAAAAAGCTTTCGGTGATGATATGATCTTCGTTGAGAAGTATCTGAAAGGACCAAAGCATATCGAGGTTCAGGTAATCGGAGATAATTATGGCAATGTTGTGCATCTGTTCGACCGTGACTGCTCTGTGCAGAGACGTCACCAGAAGGTCGTAGAGTATGCGCCGGCATTTACCATTCCAAACGAGACAAGAGAGAAGATTTTTGATGCAGCAATCCGTCTTTGTAAAAATGTTGGATATGTCAATGCAGGAACACTGGAGTTTCTAGTAGACAGAGATAACAATCCATACTTTATTGAAATGAATCCTCGTATTCAGGTAGAGCATACAGTCAGTGAGATGGTGACAGGAATTGACATCGTGCAGGCTCAGATTCTGGTTGCAGAAGGATATGCTCTTGATTCAGAGGAGATACATATTAAATCACAGGAAGATGTTACATGTAACGGATATTCTATTCAGACTCGTGTTACTTCTGAAGATCCGGCAAATAACTTCCTGCCGGATACAGGTGAGATGACAGTATATCGTTCCGGTTCCGGTAATGGTATCCGTCTGGACGGTGGCTGTGCATATGTCGGAGCCATTGTATCACCACACTATGACAGTCTGCTTGTAAAGATTATTTCTCATGACCGTACCTTTGCAGGTGCAGTGAGAAAATCCGAGCGTGCCCTTCAGGAGATGCGTATCCGTGGAGTTAAGACAAATATTCCGTTCCTGATCAATGTGCTGAACCACCCGACATTCCAGTCCGGTCAGTGTTACACAACATTTATCGAGGAGACACCGGAGTTATTCCGCCTGACACACAGCCTGAACCGTGCGACTAAGATCATTGAGTTTATCGGTGATCGTATCATCAATTCTGACATGGGTAAGAAGAAACAGTTCGATAACCGTATTCTGCCGACATTTGACCATGATAAACCGGTCTATGGTGCAAGAGATGAATTTTTAAAACTTGGTGCAGAAGGCTACATGCAGAAGATTTTAAAAGAAGAAAAGCTTTATGTTACAGATACAAGTATGCGTGATGCGCAGCAGTCACTGGTAGCAACACGTATGCGTAGCAAAGATCTGTGCGGTGCCGCTTATGCGACAAATGCATTTATGCAGAACGCATTTTCAGTAGAGGCATGGGGAGGTGCTACATTTGATACAGCGTACCGATTCCTGAAGGAGTCACCGTGGAAACGTCTGACAACTTTAAGAGAGCGTATGCCGAACACATTGATCCAGATGTTGCTTCGTGCGTCCAATGCCGTTGGATACAGCAACTATCCGGACAACCTTGTAAAAGAGTTCATTCAGATCTCAGCAGAGAATGGAATCGATGTATTCCGTATTTTTGACAGTCTGAACTGGATCGAGACTATGAAACTGCCAATCGAGGAGGCACTTAAGACTGGAAAGATCGTTGAAGGTGCAATCTGCTACACAGGAGATATTACAAGTCCGAACGAGACAAAGTATACATTAGATTATTATGTGAAGATGGCGAAAGAACTGGAGTCCTTAGGATGCCATTCTATTGCGATCAAGGATATGGCAGGACTTTTGAAGCCGCTGGCAGCAAAAGAACTAATCAGTACACTGAAGAGAGAACTTCATGTACCATTACATTTGCATACACACGATTCCACGGGAAATGGTGTAAGTACTGTTATGATGGCGGCAGAAGCCGGCGTAGATATTGTCGACCTGGCAATTGAGTCTATGTCATCACTGACCAGTCAGCCGTCTATGAACGCAGTAGCAGAGGCACTTCGTGGAACAAGACGTGACACAGGCCTGAAGCCGGAGGAACTGACAGAATTAAGTCACTACTACAGCCGTGTGCGTGAAGTATATGCACCATTTGAAAGTGATATGAAATCTCCGAACACAGAGATTTACAAATATGAGATTCCAGGAGGACAGTACTCCAACTTGCTTGCACAGGTAACAAGTATGGGATCACCGGATGATTTTGAAGCAATCAAGGGACTTTACAAAGACGCCAATGATCTGCTTGGAAACATCGTAAAAGTAACTCCAACTTCCAAGGCAGTCGGTGATCTGGCTATCTTTATGTACAAGAATGGTCTGACAAAAGATAATATTCTGACAGAAGGTGCCGGATTATCCTATCCGGATTCCGTCGTATCTTATTTCCAGGGTATGATGGGACAGCCGTATGGTGGATTCCCGAAGGAACTTCAGAAGATTGTCCTGAAAGATATTAAACCACTGACAGAACGCCCAGGTGCACTTCTCCCAGCAGTTGATCTGGATCAGATTAAGAAGGATCTGTGCGAGAAATATCATTATGAGGATCGCTCAGAAGCAGATATGTGCAAGAAAGCAGTCAGCTATGCGCTGTATCCGAAGGTATATGAGGACTATTGCGAACACTTTGAGATTTACAATGATGTTACAAGATTGGAAAGTCACGTATACTTCTATGGCCTTAGAAAGGGTGAGGAGACTTACTTGAAGATTGGCGAAGGAAAGGAACTTCTGATCAAATATCTGGAAGCAAGCGAGCCGGACGAGGACGGATACCGTACATTGATGTTCCAGGTAAATGGATCTATCCGTAACGTCAAGATTCTGGATAAGAAACTGGAGATCAAGACAGATCGTAAGCTTAAGGCAAGCAAGTCCAATCCGAAACAGCTTGGAGCAAATATCCCAGGTATCGTAGGAAATGTCCTTGTCAAAGAGGGAGATCCGGTCAAAGTCAATACACCGCTTCTTACTCTGGAAGCTATGAAGATGGAGACAATCGTTGTATCTACGATCGAAGGTGTTGTAGACAAGATTTATGTAAAACCAGGTGAGACAGTGCATCAGGACGATCTGATGATGTCCTTCCAGTAAAAAGATTTTTGAAAAAAGCCTTGAAAAGGACTAATCAGAGGATTATAATCAAATACAGATAAGAGAGATTCTTCGGGGCAGGGTGTAATTCCCAACCGGCGGTAAAGTCCGCGACCCGCTGTGTAAGTGTATGCAGTGGCTGATCTGGTGAGATTCCGGAACCGACAGTAAAGTCTGGATGAGAGAAGAATTATGGTGAATGTATGTCAGTCCCCCGAAGCGTAAGCGTCGGGGGATTTTGTGTTGTCAAGCATATGACAAAAAGGTTCGGTGGACCTTTTTTAGTGATACATTCTAAAGAAGCATAGTTCCAAAAGAAGTATTCTTTCTTAATTAAAATAAAAGAGGGCAGTGCCTGAGGTTTTCATTTGCACAGCTCAGACACACCGCAGATAAAAAGGAGAGAAAGAAATGAGTACAAATGTAGCAACGCAGAACAAGTCAAACACAGCAGGGATGTCAAAAGTAAGATTCATTACCCAGGTGGGAATGCTGGGGGCAATTGCAGTTATTTTAATGGCATTTGAAATTCCGCTTCCATTTGCACCGGCATTTTACAAGATTGATTTCAGCGAAGTTCCGGCACTGATCGGCTGCTTTGCAATGGGACCGGCAGCAGGAGCAATGATCGAACTTATTAAAATCGTATTACATCTTCTGATCAGTGGAACATCTACAGCAGGTGTTGGTGATATTGCCAACTTTGCAATTGGTTGTGCCTTTATTCTTCCGGCAGCATGGATTTATAAAGCAAAACACTCCAGAAAAAGTGCAATGATCGGAATGGCAGCAGGAACTGTATTTATGGCATTTATCGGTTGCTTTTTAAATGCATATGTATTACTTCCGGCTTATGCAAAAGCATTTAGCATGCCAATCGATGCGTTGGTAGGAATGGGAACAGCAGTAAATGGTCATATTACGAATTTACTTACATTTGTCGTATTTGCAGTAGCACCATTTAACCTTTTGAAAGGTGCAATGGTATCCGTTGTAGTACTTCTGATCTACAAGAAGATCAGTCCGATTCTGAAAATGAGATAATATCAGCTGGGGTTTTGTTCCAACATCATTATATAGAAGGAAAATATTAAAAAATAGCAGGTGGATATATGGCACTCAATGTCAGAGTTTAAATATGATATTGAAAGCGATATGTTTACCTGTTATTTTTTATATCAGTTGGGAGATGACTCCCACTATAGGTGGTGAGAAACAAGCTGGTATCAGTGGTGGGAGGCAATCCCCCAGCTGATATAGCCTCCGGCAGGATTGCAGAGGTGCGCAGTAG
>OLNG01001163.1_pt1 | contig 15216 bp, 11 predicted proteins | sample 1643091 | NCBI WGS metagenome assembly OLNG01 (sample SAMEA3136661, study PRJEB25190) | human gut metagenome | biome: human gut; feature: human-associated habitat; material: faeces | place: Austria | collected 2013 | reverse complement strand
CCAGAGAACCGGTTCTTACTTTGTTCTTGGTTGCAGAGGTAAATGCATCTACTTTAACATCGTTATTTACATCTGCTTTGTAGAACTGATCGTATGGGATGTTCATCAGAACATATGTTTCTTTCTGTGCTTTTACCAGGGCTTCGATCGCTGCGTTCAGATGATGCGTTGCTTCATCTACTGTTGCCTGGGTCTTCGGGTCTTTCAGTTCGTCTTTTGCTTCCTGCAGTTCTGCCTGCATCGCTGCCCAGCTGTCTGCGGTGTAATCGCTCTCGGTCAGGGCTTCTGCAGCTTCGATCGCTTTCTTTAATTCGTCAGTGCTTATTTCTTCTTCACTGTCTTTTACAATATTTGCATCCGTTGCCTGGAACTGATAGGTTACATCTTTATAACCCAGCGCTGCAATCGTGATCGTCCAGTAGCCGGTTCCATCGGTTCCTTCCGGCAATGTGCATCTCAGGGATTTAGTCAGACCCAGCTGAATTCCCTTTGTTTTATGCATCCAGTTGTCTGCTGCGAATTTTGTTCCATAGGTAGCTTTCACATTGCTGTAAGTGCTGTCATTGCCATAGTACGTCCAGGTTACCGCCTGCATATTGGCTCCAAGATCTCCATAGTTACCTGTCAGATCCACCCGAAGGAATTCTCCGTAAGAGCCTTTGGCATCTTTCACTGTTAAACCTGCTTCCGTTGCATCCGGAGCAGTCTTCAGTGTCTGTCCTTCGATACCGGAATCGCTTCCTGCCTGACGGGCGGAAAAACTGAAGTTTCCTTTTTCGTCTTTGGTAACTGTCTTCAGTCCGTTGGTGGCTTCTGTCACGTTTGCCTTTACGCTGTAGGCCGCCAGTTTGTTTTCTCCGTATCCTCCGACCAGTTCCCCGCCGTTTTCCACTACGTTGTATTTCTGGCAGAATGCTTCATAGTCTGCACTTGCCACTTTCACCGGCACATACTTCAGTCCTGTTACTTCATAGTCTTTCAGCTTTGTAATAGTTCCGTCTGTATCTGTGATTTCTCCTCTATTAAATTTGATCACATTCCCATTCGTCAGGGTAATTTCTTTTCCATCTGATGACCAGTGGGATACTTCATAAGTTTTTCCGTTCTCTGCTTCAATGATCGCTACACACTGGAAACTTCCTCTGTGCAGTCCATGGCTTGCTGTTGCTCTTGTTACAGCATCGAACGCTCCTTTGTCTGCTTCGTTTCTTGTATCCAGTTCACTGGAAGAGCTGGAATCTCCGGCTGCCTGTACCCCTTCTGCGGCCCAGTACTCTGCCCAGGTCATCGCCGCATAGACATATTTGTATTCTTCCTGTGCATTCTTTGTATACGTAAATTTCACTTCCGGATAACCGGTGGAAGTAACTGCGATTTCAAAAGTATCACCCTCAGCAAATGGTGTTGCATCTGTTTTCAGAGATCCGTCTTCGTTGATCACTTTCACAGCTCCACGTCCGCTTGCCGCATACGATTTTCCATTGACAGATACAGAGGTAATGTTTTTGATATAATCTGCAAATTCTTCGTCGCTTGCATCTGCATTTTTTGTTATAGCCGGATTCTCATTATCGTTATTGTAAGATGCCGGTGCGCTGTCAACTGACAGGATAAAGGTTGTTGTCATATCTGCATAGTTGTTATTTTTGTCAGATACTGTCAGCGTATATTTTCCTTTCTTTGCATTTTTAAATACGATTTTTCCGTTTTCCACAGTGAAATCCAGTCCAGCAATCTTGTATTCCGGTGAGAAATCTGTCGGAAGATCGGACACTGTAAGTTCTGCTTCCCCTGCAGATACTTTCGCATCTGCTACCTTTACCGTCTGACCTGCTTTTTTCGGTACATACAGATCCGCTACCGGAACTTCATAGATGCCTTTGGAAGTATAGTATGTCACTTTATTGATATGCTGTCCCATCATGCTCTTATAATGCTCAGAGGATGTCGGACAATTGTGTACTAATGAAGTAAATCCGGTACACCATGCAAGTTCTGTCACTCTCCAGATATTCTCCAGATGACGCATACCGTAATCATTGCCTTCTTTTGTACTTACAATTACACCGTAAATCTGTGTATCACTCTGGGAAATGGTATTCTCCAGTCCATCCAGATTCAGCTGATAATCGCCGTAAGAAGACTGTGTGGTAAGTTCCAGTGTTACTCCGGATACTGTCTTGGCTGTTCCCTGTGTTTTTCCAAAGGAAAGACTTCCGTCCGCATTCAAAGTTACTTCTTTATAGTATTTCGGTGTTTCGCTCAATGTGTAATAAGAATAACTTGCACTTTCAAACAGAGCATCTTTTCCTGTATATGTCGTTGTGCTTGTCTGTCCTCTGTTTGTTACCGTGATATCTACAGAAGATTCATCTGTAATTTTTGTATATTTACTAAGATCAACACCTTCGCCAACTTTTACAGGGAAAGTCACACCTGTGATTTCATTACCGGTATTATCAACGTGATAAGAACCGCCTGCCAGACCGGCTGTACGAACTTTATTTTTCGTTGCAGAGGTAAATGCATCTACTTTTACACTGTTATTTACGTCTGCTGCATAGAACTGATCATACGGAATGTTCATCAGGACGTACGTTCCGGTTGTAACGTCCGGTTTCTCCGGCTCTGATGGTTTTGCTTCCAAAGCTGCAACTGCTGCATCCAGTGCTGTCTGGGCCGCGTCCACTGCTTCCTGGGATTCTTTTGCTTCCAGAGCCGCTTTTGCTGCGGTAAGTTTCTCGGTTAGAGCTGCCCAGGATGCTTCTGTGTAATCTGCCTGATTCTTTCCTTCTGCTGTTGTGATCGAAGTCTGGAGAGCATCTGTGTTTACTTCAACCGGAGTCGGATCCTGTTTTTCAGATGCTGACTGCATAGCTTCAAGAGCTGCCTGTTTTACTGCTGTTGAGGTACGAGTGGCCGTGCTTACTGCGTCCCAATTCTTAATTGTATCTTCTGTTGCCGGCTGCCCTTCTAATTTTGTTTTAATTCCTTTACTTTTACTATACGCCTTATCAAAGTAGCTTTTATTATCTTTCTCGCTGTAAGACGCATCGGGAGTTACCGTAATATCTTCAAACTTACCATCTTTCACTGTAAGTGATACCGAAACGCCATACGGATCCCACTCATTTTCATCTTCATCATCCTGCGCCGTTCTGTTTACCTGCGCAATACTCGTGTACGTTCCATCTGCTGCCACCCGATCCCCGGTCACTGCAAATGCTGTTACCGGGCAAAGTTCCACTGCCATTGCCGCGGCTACCGCCATGGCCATTGCTCTGGTTCTGACTCTTTTGTTGTTCATAAACTCCTCCTTTTTTACCATAAAATGTTATAGTAGCTTATTATCAAGTTAGCCGTCAGTATTCTTATTTAGTTGAGAATATTTATCATTAGTTGTAGCTAACCTATAATCAAAAAAAATAGACACTTCTGCCTTTTTCTCAGGAATGTACCTGACAGCTGCCCCTCTTCCATGCCTGCGTTTCTGAGAGAAGTACCTGTCAGATACATTCCGCCTGGTTATCCGTTCTTTCTTTCCGCTCCCGCGCCCTGGCTGACTGCCGGGAGGATTTTCTGGCTCACCACACCGATCAGAATACCTGTGATCGTTCCCGCGATCATCAGCACCGGCAGGTAATACACCAGCTTCGTATTTTCCAGCACACACATCGCCACGGCGATCTGTCCGATGTTATGGGACACGCCTCCGGCAATGCTCACGCCGATCATGGAAAATCCTTTGATTCGCTTCAACAGCAGCATCACCAGGAAACTTAAGATGCCGCCCGCCAGACTGTACAGGATCGACATGCCGTTTCCAAACATAAATCCCACCAGAAGCACCCGGAGGATCACTACCACAAATACTTCCATCGGTGCCAGGATATACAGTCCGGTAACCGTCACCAGATTGGCAACACCTAATTTGATCCCCGGTACCCCGAGGTTGATCGGGATCAGGCTTTCCACATAGCTGAAGATCATCGCCAGTGCCACCAGCATCGCACCGCTCGATACTCTCCGGCTGATGCTTGCAGAACCGCGTTCCTTGTATTCTTTTTTCTGCTGTTCCTGTTTTTTCATCTTCTCGTTTCCTTTCGGAGTATGTTGCTCGTAACTCTTCCACGACTTCACAGTCACCTTCTGAATCATTACGATTTCTCATCTTTCTTTCACTTTGCAATCGTATCCGGCACCAGATCGTCATCCACTGCCTTGCTGTCCGTATCTTTCTGACGGATCACTTCCACCACCAGTTTATGGGGCAGACATACGATCGTCTGTTTCTGACCGCTGATTCTGCCCTGCTCTTTGCAGTAGCCGTCCGGGCAGTCTGCTTCTTCCATATATGCCTGTCCGTCCTCGATGCGGATCACGTTGTGAAATTCTCCTTCGGTAACTTCAATCGTCTGGTCTTTCTCCAGCGGATAGGTTCCATAGATTTCCCCGTTCACGGTAATCTGCACCTGATCCCCTTTCGTCTCTCCGGTCACATGCATCACCAGAAGCATCACCAGAGCCACCAGCACGATCCCTCCTGCCAGCAGGATATCTCTTTTTTTCATATCTGCTCCTTATCTGTCATTTTTGAAAAAGCGCAGATGTTACAGCCCCAGCCACAGGCAGATGCCAAGCAGAATCAGTGCACGCAGAATCGTAAACCAGAACTCATTTCCTTTGAGTTTCCTGATTCCACAGTGAATGTGCTTCTTCGGGCAGATGTCGATACACTTCTGACACTGGAAGCAGTCACCGCTGACCGCCCAGGAACCATCCGACGGAAGTCCGATCTGAGACGGGCAGGTCTTCGTACATGCTTTACATCCTTTTCTGCAATTTTCTCTCGTTCTGTGAAGGGAGAAAAACGGTAGTACCGGAAGCAGGGAAAATACTGCTCCCATCGGGCAGAAGAACCGGCAGAAAAATCTTTCCTGTACACACATGCCCACCATCAGAAGAAGCAAGATCACAAGACCGATCACATAGCCTCCCAGACGGAAATTGCCTGCATGAATCATGGAAAATACATCCCACGGGCTGGTTCCCTGCGCTTTTCCATATACACCAGCATAGCACAAAAGAACAATCAGCAACAGTACCAAATATTTCATATAACTTAAAATCCCGACTGCCTTTTCCGGGATCTTCACCGGTTTCTTTTTCATTTTTTTGCACGCCTTTGTATACAGGGCATGCAGTGCATCTCCAAACGCGCCGAAGGCACAGGCAAATCCGCAGAAGAATCTGCCAAATACCATTGTATAGAGACAGATTACCAGAAGCACCGTCACAAACGACGTCATGGCAATCTTTTCCCCTGCACCGATCTGCGTGAAAATGTATTTTACCCCTGCAAATGCCGCAGTATAAATCGATGGGATAAACAGAAAATAAAGAAGCTGGATCAGCGCCCGCAGCCAGGTATGCAGTTTTTTCCTGTCTTTTGCTGTAAGATTATGTATATCCATGATTGCCTCCCTAGTTTGCTGCTTCTTCAAGTGCCTGTGTTACCGCCTCTTTGATACCGGTCGAACTGAATGTCGCACCACTGATCGTATCCACATCTGCACTCTGCGCTTCTATGATCGTCGGAATGATATCTTCCGCCATGGAAAGATATGCACCATCTTCTTTTTCCGCCGATGTTATGTTAATCTCAGAAATTTTTCCGTTTTCAATGATAACTTCCACATCCACCGGTCCGCCAAATCCCTGTGCTTCTCCGGTATAGGTTCCGTCTTTATAAGCGACCTCTGTGGCTTCCTCTGCCGCATTGCCGGACTGTTCCTGTTCCAGCTCTGCCTGCTGCTCTTTGAGTTTTTCCTCTGCCTGTTCCCGTTTGTCAAGTACCGTATTATATCCGGTCAGGCAGACAATGACTGCCACTAAACTGATCGCTCTGGTCCAAAATTCTCCCATCGTCTGTTCTCTTTCCTTTTTGGTTCTTATTACCGTTTTGCATTATTTAACGCCTGCTGGCATGCATCGATAATTGCCTGGGACGTACAGGTCGCTCTGGATACTGTATCGATGCCATCCAGATTGCCTTTTTTGATAATCTGATCTACCACACCCGCCTTGCTGGATGTTCCGTTGATTGCTCTTCGGATGTAACTGTCGTTATCGGATCCTCCGTCTCCATATATATTTGTAATTCCCACAATCTCATCATCCCGGATCGTCACCGTAGCGAACAGGTTATAGGCTACAAAATCCATATCTTCATCCGGCAAACAAAGCACGGTTACCGGATACTCACCATCGATATATGTACTTTCCGGCACATCCGGTTCCGGAGCCTCATTGCTGCCATCCGAGATTCGCAGTTCTTTCACTGCCTGATTCAGCTCTGCTGCCGCCTCATCCAGCTGCGTCTGCTCGGTTGCATTCTTCAGTGCCTTTCTGGCATCTTTCAGACGAACCTTTACCACCGCCCAGCTTGCGGAAGTGTAATCGCTGCCATTCAGTTCGTTGACCGCATCAATTGCCTTTTCCACTTCTTCGGTATTCAGCTGTACTACATTGTTATCATCATCCGTTTCTCCGTTGGTGACACGTCTTGCCTCTTCCAGCGCATTTTTTACCGCCTGGATCAGACCTTTCGAACTGTAGGTAGCACCCGATACCGTATCCACTTCCGTGCTCTGTTTCTTCATCATCTGTGTTACCACATCCATCGCACGGTTGAAGAAGGTATCATCGTCTTCTTCCCCGATGACCAGAACTGCCTTGAGCGTGTTCTCCTGGATCACGATAGCAACCGTGATATCCCCGTTGTATCCTTCCGCGGTTCCATAATAGACGCCCTCATTATACGGGAGTGTCCCTGTAACCGTTGTTGTAGTATCGTCTTTCTTTTCCGTGTCGCTTCCGTCAGAGGTTCCACCGTTTTCCGCAGCTGTGCTCTCCGTCGCTGCTGCCTGGCTCAGTGCATTCCGCACCGCCTTGATGATTCCGTTGGAACTGAACGTTGCTCCAGATACCGTGTCAATGTTGTTCGTACTCTGTGCATTCAGAATCTGGCTGATCATACCGGAAGCTTTCTGGATATATTCGCTTCCATCATTCGTCTCCACGATCTGGATGCTGCTGATCTTTCCACCGCTGATCACAACTTCTACTTTCAGGTTCCCTGCGAATCCGCTTCCGGTTCCGTAATAGGTTCCGTCTTTATAGGATGACGGTTCCTGCACACTTCCCACTGCTTCCGGTGTCGTATTCTGGTTTCCGGAAGTTCCTTCCTGTGAAGAGCCTGTCGTACCGCTGTCTTTTTCTCCGGTCAGTGCATTTTTCACCGCACTGATGATTCCTTTGGAGCTGTAGGTCGCACCGGACACGGTATCTACCTTCGTGCTCTGTTTTTTGATAATCTGATCGATCAGACCTTTCGCCCGTCCGAAAAACGGTTCATCATCAGAAGCACTTAAAATCTCGATGGACGCGATCTGTTTGTCTTTGATCTTAACCGCTACCGTGATATCTCCACGATATCCGGTTCCGGTTCCCTGATAGACACCATCTTCCAGATCAAAGGAACCTTTTGCCTGTTCCTCGTCTTCTGCCGTCTCATCCTCCGCATCTTCTGTGCTGGTCTTTACCACCGGTACTTCATCCTGCTGCTCCTGTGTCTCCTCCACAGACGCATTCATCTCATAAACCGGCACCTTATATCCATATAAAGATCCTGCCACACATGCCGCCACAACCGCAGCGGAAAGAACCGGGGCAAACGGTTTGCATTTTTCTATGACTTCCCTGATGTCCATCTGTTTTCTCTCCTTCTTTTGCTTCTGTTTCCTCTTATTTTTCGATCACAGTCACATCCATATCCGTCGTCAGGCTGTCTGCGATTCCTTCGGTCACATACAGTTCGCCATCCGATGTCTCCATAATCGCCTCAAATTCATCACTGTTTTCTCTCCAGAACTGCGCCGCTTTTTCCTCTCCCATGATAAACAGGGAAGTGGAAAGCCCGTCCGCAAGGGTTCCGTCATCGCTGACGATCGTTACGGAGATCAGACCGCTGTCTGCCGGATATCCGATTGCCGGATCAATGATGTGATGATAGGTCACACCGTCTTCCTCAAAATAACGCTCGTATCCGCCGGAAGTGATCACCGCCTGATCTTCAATCTCCAGAATACCCAGATACTCTTCGGTATCGTCCGGACTCTGGATCGCTACTCTCCATTTGCTGCCGTCGGTCTTACATCCAAGCGCCTGTACATTTCCACCGAGGTTTACCAGACCGCTCGTCACACCGCAGTCCTGGTAAATCTGCATGATCTGGGAAGAAGTATATCCTTTCGCAATCCCGCCGAGATCGATCTCCATGCCATCCTGATCAAAAAAAATTTTTCTTGTATCTTTGTCGTAATTCACTTTGGATGCATCGGCAAGTGCCAGCTTCTCCTTCAGTGTATCGTCATCCGGCACATGATAGTCCTGCGTTGGAAATCCCCACGCCTGCATCACCGGATAAATCGCAATATCAAAAGCACCCTCTGTCTTTTTGTACAGCTCCAGTGCCCGCTCCACCAGGTATCCGCCTTCTTCGGAAAGCGTCGCCTCACCATTCTGGTTCAGCTGATAGATCTCGCTGTTCTCATTTCCGGTAGAAAGGAGTGCATCGAGTGCTTCCACCCGCTCTGCTGCCTTGTCAACCGCCTCCTGTGCATGTTCCCCATACGCCGTCAGCGTCATGTAGGTATCCATGGCAAAGAGATCTTTGGACGCTTCTGTTTCCTTGTCCGCAGCTTCACCGGATGCTTCCGATTCCGTCTCTGTATCCCCGGTTTCCTGCTCATCCTGCACCGTTTCCTCTACTGCGGATTCCTGTTTTGTTGTATTTTCCGTCTCATCTGTTGTTGTCTTCCCGCATCCACCGATAACAAACGCCGGAAGCAGGCAGACCAATAGTGCTTTTTTCAGTTTCATCTATTAACCTCATATTAGTTCTTTCTAACTTTTGATAGTATATACTCTTTACTTTTCTGTGTCAATTCTTAATTTTTTATTACAGATATTTTCTCAGTATTTTTGCTCTGTTGAGAAACTTTCTCATTTTTCGTCTGCCTTCTGCGTGGACAAACGCAGTGCAAATAACAGAAAAACCTCCGAATCGGACCTCTTTCTTTTCCATCCATTCGAAGGTTTTTCCAGTCTCTTCCTGTGTCACCCGCTTATTTTAACAGCTCTTCCGGGATCTTATGATCTTTAAAATAATACTCCCGGTCGTGCTCGTTGATCTCACGCAGAACCCGGCACGGATTGCCGACGGCTACCACATTTGCCGGCAGATCTTTCGTCACTACGCTGCCCCACCGACTACCGTGTTATCCCCGATCTCCGCAAACAGTTCTTTTAAGATCTGCTCGCTGTGCATCTTTTTCTTGATTTCTTCTACTTTTGCTCTTTGTTTTCCATTGTACCTTCTCCTTTTCCCCACGATGTACCTTTCCGTTGATTTCACATCCTTCCGTGTTTACGCTTCCTTCCGCGTCAGGTCCTTCACCCATCTGTATTTTTTATAATTGGCAAATACAGCCGGCAGCTTGATGATCTCATCAATGTTGATCAGCATATACACCGCCAGTACCGGCAGTTTCAGCACAAACGCACTGGCCAGACCGATCGGAACCGTTACACACCACATCGTTATTGTATCACAGATCAGTCCGAATCTGGAATCCCCTCCTGCACAAAAGATACCGCCAATATTTGTTGCTGTGATCGCTTTTCCTACCAGATAGTAGGTGCACATCAGAAGCATCCATTTCAGATAGTGATGTGCCTGCGGGGTCAGATCCGTAACCTTTAAAATCAACGGAATAAGCGCCAGAAGCACGCCTCCCGAGATCACGCCGATCCAGACGGCACATCTGCACAGACGGTCCCCATAGGCTTTCGCCCGCTCCATCTTCCCTGCACCCAGTTCGTTTCCGATCAGGATACCTCCGCCGCTTCCCAGTCCGCCGCAGAAGCACGCCATCAGACTCTTGACGACATTGGCAATCGAGTTCGCCGCTACCGCATCCGTTCCCATATGTCCCATGATCACGGAATACATCGTATAGCCGCATCCCCAGATGATCTGATTACCCATCGCCGGTGCGGTATACTTCCAGAAATCCTTCCGAAGCAGCGGATCTCCTTTCAACGCAAGGGACAGCCGGAACCGGATACCGTCTTTTCGCAGAGACTCCGCGATGCACCATGCCAGTTCCACCACTTTTGCCAGCACGGTCGCTAGCGCCGCTCCCGCGATCTCCATCCGCGGCAGCCCGCACAGACCGAAGATCAGAAGTGCATTCAGCAGCACATTCAAAACCACCACAACGGAACTGATTGTCGTTGCCTTTACCGCTTTCTCACTGTTCTTTAACACGCACAGATAGATCTGTGAAATACCGGACAACAGATAAGACAGCGCAACCACCCGCAGATACTGTGCCCCACGCTCGATCAGCACCGGTTCATTGGTAAAGATCTTCATCAGAAGATCCGGAATCGTCAGTCCCGCAGCCCCAAACAGCGCAGAGACGATCGTCGTTACCTTTAACACATAAGCAAATACTTTTTCTACGGACCGCCTGTCTCCTTTTCCCCAATACTGCGCCGCAAACATACTGGTTCCGATCGTCATCGCTCCCAGAAACAGGTTCTGCACAAAGGTCACCTGTCCCGCCAGTGATACCGCCGCCAGCGATTCCTGTTCTACTTTTCCAAGCATCAGCGCATCCGATGCACTGACGATCGCCAGCATAAACTGCTGAAACGCAATCGGCAGTACCAGGCGAACCAGTTTTCTGCGGAAAATATCGTTATTTATATGCATTTCTTCACTCACTGTTTTTCTCCTGTACGTATCTTCTCGCAACGACTTTCCGTACTTGTCTATACGAGAATTTCATATTTCAACAGTTTTTTATTATGCTACATTGCCCGTAATTTTTCCACTGTTTTTTACAAATATAAAACTCCACCTCACAAATTTGCCTCGTTACTCATGTAAAAAGAGCCATACCTTTTCAGATATGGCTCCATAAATCTTTACTTGCTATGTAATTTTGATTAAAGTACACGACGAACTGCAACGATCGGTCTGTATGCTGCGTTTCCGCTGATCTTGATACCGTCTCTTGCGTTACTTGCATGTACGATCTGTCCACCGCCCATGTAGATTGCCACATGTCCTGCGTAGCAGATGATGTCACCAGGCATTGCCTCAGAGTAGGAAACGCCACGACCACAACCTGCCATTGCAGCGGAAGAATGTGGAAGGGATACACCAAATTTTGCGTATACACTCATAATAAATCCGGAACAGTCAGCTCCGTTTGTCAGGCTTGTACCACCCCATACATACGGGTTACCAACGAACTGGCATGCGTAATTGACAACAGACTGTCCGGTCGGGTTGTAGGATACGTTGGAACTTGAGCTGCTGGAACTTCCTGAACTGCTACCGGATGAGCTTCCATTTCCCTTGGATGTTGAGTTGGAACTGTTTCCTGTTGTTTTATTGGAACTTGTTGTTGTACTCGTTGTAGAAGGTTTCTTGCTTGCTGCTTCTGCTGCCTTTTTGTTTGCCTCTTCCTGTGCTTTCTTGGCAGCTTCTTCAGCGGCTGCCTTCTTAGCTGCTTCCTCAGCTGCTTTTCTTGCTGCCTCTTCAGCGGCTTTCTTCTCTTCTTCCTCGATCTTCTGGATCTCTGCATTCTGCTGACGGATCAGTTCGGTATACTGAGCTGCCTGATCCTGCGCCTGTGCAATCTGTGCATCATAATCACTGGAAGTTGCTTTTTTCTGTTCCAGCTGTTCCTGCATGCTTGCCTGGCGGTTCTGGTACTCCTGATTCATCTCTTCCAGTTCTGCTTTTTCGCTGTCTAACTGGTTTCCAAGATCTGTTACCTGCTGTACCGTCTCTTTGTATTCCTCCAGGCTGTTTCTGTCACTGTCGTACATCTGCTGTACATACTCTGCCTGATTCAGAAGGCTGGTAAAATCTGTTGCCTGGAACAGCATCTGTGCCCACGCATCGTCTCCGCCTTTTTCGTACAGATACTGGATTCTCTTTTTCATGGCTTCGTACTGTTTCTGTTTATTTGCCTCTGCCACTTCCAGATCCGCTTTTGTCTGTTCGATCTGTGCTTCTTTATCGGATAATTCTCCATCCAGAATCTCAATCTCTACCATAATATTAACCAGATCAGAATCCAGCTGATTGATTTCAGCGGAAAGTGTCTGTTTCTGGTTTTCCAGACTGTCAATCTTTGACTCCTGTGCCGCAAGCTGACTCTGTGCTGCTGCCTTATCCTGTTTCAGCTGCTCTTTTCTGGTTGCAGCTCCAACAGGAGCAACCTGTGAAACTGTCAGCAGTAATCCTAATGTTAAACAAAGGAATCTTTTCTTCATACAATTCTCCTTTTTACTGTTTTGTATTATGTGTATACAAATCTGTAATATTTCCGAAACATTCTCTTTACATTCCTTAATATACTACCACAAAATGTTTTCTGACGCAAGTACCTATTCGAAAGTGCTCCCAAAACGTGGATCCTGACCCGTTTTTTTGCGTAAATTAGAAAAAAACACCATCCTGTCAAAGATGATGTTTTTTTTCTTTCGTTTTTCTATTTTGGTCCAATGATCTTTGCCAGTACCTGTTCTGCCGACATATTCCGCAGTCCGTCCGGATCCGTCAGTTTGCTGGAATACCACTGGAAACGTCTGACACCATTGAGATATCCTTTTGATGCGATACACAGATTGAATTTGTTCGCCGCATCTGAAAAATATTTTTTCATATATGCCTGTGCCAGCTGCACTGCCTCACTGTTCTTGCTTCCTGATGGCGTTACCGTACCGCTGATCTGGATCACCGGAGGTGTCGCATGTACAATTACCACACTGCCATCTGAGCACATACCGATAACCATCCATACATGACCATCGATAGCCACCACATCGCCTGGTGTAAAGGTTCCACCGTTTACTCTCTGGTATGTTCCGAATCCTTTTCTCTTGAGATAATCCGGGAAATCAGTGGATGTTGTCACATATGCTGACTGATTTGCCTTGGTATTATATGTATTGTAGATTGTCCATCCGACAAATCCGGAACAATCCAGTCCGTTTCCATAGGAATATTTGTATCTCGAAAAATCATAGTTACTTCCATGCCGATCATAGAATTTCTTCCACTGCGGGTTCACACCGATTCGCAGAGAATCACCGCCAACATACAGGTCATGACCGCCGCCCCATACATATAAGGTGTTACCAACCGGAAGCATCGCTGTCTTCAGCAGTCTTGTCAGACTTCCGAGCGGTCCGCTTACGATCTGTGCCACACCGTCCGCATCAATCTCAATGCCATCGATCTTTGTACTTGCAGCCATGACTCCGCTGTCATAGAAATAATACCGCTTATCTGCGATATCCTGCCAGCCGGTTACCATCGCTCCGTTACTGCCAACGTAGTACCAGTTGTTGTTCAGCTTCAGCCAGTTCGTCGCCATGGCTCCGCTTCCGGTCATATAATACCAGTGATTACCGATATAATGCCAGCCCGTTACCATAACACCTGCACCGTCCAGATAATACCAGGTGCCTCCGATGTCCTGCCAGCCAATTGCCATGGCTCCGTTACCCGGTTTCAGATAATACCAGTGCGTATCTTGCTGCATCCAGCCTTCCGCCATGATACCGTTATCATTCAGATAATACCAGGCATTATTGACCTTTGTCCAGCCTTCCTGACGCTGTCCGTTGGTTGCATCCAGATAGTACCAGGTGCTTCCGATCTTCTTCCAGCCCTGTGCACGGGTGCCGCTTCCCGGATTCAGGTAGTACCACGCACCGTCAATCTTCTGCCAGTTTTCCAGCATGACGCCACTGTCCGGTTTCAGATAGTACCATTCATTCTTAATCTGCGTCCAGCCTTCTGCCATCTCGCCGCTTCCCGGATCCAGATAATACCAGGAACCGCCGATCACGTTCCATCCGGTTACCAGTTCACCAGTTCCCGGGTTCAGATAATACCAGCTGTCATTGATCTTTTTCCAGCCACGCTGCATATTTCCCACTTCCGGATCCAGATAATACCAGTTGCCGGAAGTCTCCAACCAGCCAACTGCCATCCAGCCGTTCGCATCAAAGTAATACCAGCTGCCGCCGAAGTTTTTCCAGCCACCTTTCGCATAGCTGCCATCCGCCTCCCGGAACTTCCAGCGTTTGCCAAACTGTACCCATTTCGCCTTGTCCGACTCAGTATCCTCGTCTTTTGTCTTATCCTCAATCCAGACACCATTCTCATCTACATAATATTTGTCGTTATCCACCCAGCCGTTTTTCTGTAATACACCGGATGGATTGAAATAATAGTATTTTCCTTCCAGTTTCACCCAGCCGACTACCATGGCTCCGCTCGGTCTCAGATAATATGTTTCCTCATTAATTTCTTTCCAGCCGGTCACCATCCAGCCGTCTTCACCAAAATAGTACCAGGTGCTGTAGAGGTATTTCCATGTGTTTTTCGGATAGCTTCCATCCGTATTCACATACTTCCATTTTTCTCCAGTCTGGACCCACCCTGTTTTGACTGCCCGTGTACTGATCTGCTGCTGACTGTTCTGCGCCGCATAACTTTGCAGAGGTATCAGCAATGCAAAAAAGAAAAGCAACAATGCAAGGTATGTTTGTGTTTTTCTGTTTCTTACCAACATGTTTTCCCTTCTACTCCTCCCTATACTCCTGTTCCATCTGCCGGATCTGCTTTGCAATCTCGCAGCTTGCTTTGTGAATACATTTTCGGTATCCGCAATCCACCTCGGTCAGTTCCAGACGGTCACCCTTCTGCTCAAATTCACAGGTCACCATCTGCGCCTGATTACAGGTTCTGCAAAATCCGGAAAAGATCTCCTCCCTGATCATCTGTTCCATCTTTCTCACCGGCTTTCTTCCTATTTTATTGGTTTTCTGTTCCCTTTTCTTTTTGCAGACTCATTCCATGATAATGAATTCTGCCTTTCCAGTATAACTTTCTCTCCCGTAAATATCAAGTAAAAATCTTTCTTACGCAACAAATCAGCACGTGCTCCACTGTTGCGCGAAGCTTCTCGTGAAATCCGCCAAAAGAATGGTATTTTTTCTTTGTAATTCTTGACTTTTTTGCTAATTTATGCTATTCTTTAAAAGAAGTCTGAAAAA
>OLNG01001162.1_pt1 | contig 15224 bp, 20 predicted proteins | sample 1643091 | NCBI WGS metagenome assembly OLNG01 (sample SAMEA3136661, study PRJEB25190) | human gut metagenome | biome: human gut; feature: human-associated habitat; material: faeces | place: Austria | collected 2013 | reverse complement strand
GCGGACTGGGATATTCTGTTTTCGTAATTCTACGCCATAGCTGGATACGGTCTGCATCTCTTTTCCTCCAACAAATCATTTCTTCTGTCAGGCTTTTTTCTTTTCTTTTTCCTTTTGTCCTTCGATGTAGGCAAGCACCTGGTCTCTGCTCCTGTCACTGACCGTTATGGCACAGTAAGACGGATTCCACAGATGCCCACCCCACAGTTCCTTTTTTAACTCCGGATGCGCAAGAAACATCTGGCGTGCAAGATTTCCTTTCATGATCTTGATCATATCTGAAATATAAAACTGAGGTTTACAGTCCACAAGCAGATGGATATGATCCGGCATCACCTCCATTGCCAGGATCTGAAATTTATATTCTTCTGCAAGATTCTGTAACATTTCTTTGCATTCTGTATCGATTCCGTTTTTTAAAACCTTTTTTCTGTATTTTGTACACCAGACAAGATGATACTGCAGAGAATAGACATATCCCCTACCATATGAAAGTTTGTTTTTATTTATATTAAATATATCTTTTTCCATATAAATATTATACCATATGTATCAGTTTATGTAAACATTTGTTCTGTTGTTTTGCAAAAAAATTTGCGCGTCTAACTCATCACTGGAAGTAACGAGAATGCGACGCGCAGTTATTCAATGAGCTTTCAAACATCAACCTTTCATATTTTATTTATCCATAATCATCCAACAGTCAAAAAATGTCTATCTTATAAAATTCGTAAATACCATTGGTTCCTGTTTTGGCATAGAGATTCCCATCTTCAATGCAACATTTTTACAGTGCAGAAAAAACGCCATATTATTCCCAAGCACTCGCATTACCTGCATACCCTCTAAATCCTGTTTTATCTGTTTCGGATTTGCCCCATGTACCATATTCCAGTATCTTGAAGTAATAATCGGCATCTGCATCAGACCGAAATATTTATTCATCTGATCCCAGGTTGCAGTAGTGCCGGCTCTTCTTGCCGACATAACCGCCGCCGCTGGTTTCAGCAGAAAACGATTTCCTCCTCCATTGAGATCAGCATAAAAAACTCTGTCCAAAAACGAAGTGATGCCGCCGCTGGCCCCTCCCCAGTGTACAGGTGTCCCAAATACAAATCCTTCATAATCTCCGGCAATTTCCAGGAATTCATTTACACTGTCATGGAATACACATTTATTGTTTTTCATGCAAGACTTGCAGGCAATACAGCCTGACAATGGTTTCTTTCCGATCCAGAAGATATCGGTATCGATTCCCTGTTCATTTAATGCTTCTGATACTTCACACAGTGCCGTATAAGTACATCCGTCCTTATGCGGGCTTCCATTTACAAGTAATACTTTCATTTTCTTTTTCCTCTTTTCTGTATCATTCATACATTTTCTTTATTTTCCAAAAAGCCATCCCATAACAGCATCGTCTTCTACAAATAATCCGCCGCCCTGTCCGTGCTGATTGGTAACACCCTGGTCACTGAAATAGGAATCATCCTTGACATCCAGTACAAGCAAGTCATCAATCTCCTCATCGGACAGACCTTCCTTCTGATATAATTCACGCAAATTATTATAAGCATCTTCTGACGGCTCAGAACCATAATATTCATCATGTGCCCCAACTACAAAATATACAGGTGTCTTTGCCTGTACCACTGGTTCGTATGCACCATCCCATTGGGAACTGCATTGTAAATAAGCAGTATATAAATCAGGTCTCATTCCCATTACAAGTGACATGGTCTCACCGCCACCAGAATACCCTTCTGCATATACTTTTGACTTGTCAATATTATAAGCAGAAAGAAAATATTCTGTTAAAGCAATGGTCTGTCTCGCAGAAGTTTCTCCCCAGTCATTCAGCTGAGGTGCAACAATAATCATTTCCGGATTATATTCCTGAGCTGCGAAACCAAACTCTTCTGCTTTTATATTTACCCCTACGCCTTGAAAGTACAATCCTTCATAACCTGGAAGTGTAAAGAATAAAGCATATGGCTTACTTCCATCATAACTATCCGGGATATAGACATTATAATGAATATCTCCCTCTTCACTTGAATGCAGGACATTATCCAGCAGAAAACCTTTGTATGTATCTGTACCTGCTGTAACTTTATCTGAATCGGGTGCTTCGTTGTCTGGCTCCTGTTGATCATCCTGGATTACACTGCTGTCTGCCTGCACAAACCATGCATTTGCAGTGATTCCAAGTATTGCAGATAACAGAACTACTGCCATTTGTTTTTTATTTTTCATAGTGTGATCATCTCCTGTCAGTTATATGTAAACACCCGAACATCTTTCTCAGACGTTCGGGTGGAATATTATTTTTTGACTATTGAACCACCAAATACCTGAGACATCGGAATATGTTCAAGCATATCATCAATTTCTGTGAATTCTTCTACTGACAGATGAATGGATTCTGCCTGAATATTTTCTGTCAGACGTTTCAGATTTCTTGTTCCCGGAATTGGTACAAGAAACGGATTTTTTGCCAGCATCCACGCCAGAGAAATCTGAGCCGGAGTAGCATTTTTTTCTGCAGCTATAATTTTCAGCCATTCTATAAGCTTCTGATTTTCTACAATTCCTGCGGAAGAAAACTGCGGCATAATGCTTCTGTAATCTGTACTCTTTTCAAAAGTAGAATACTCATCATATCTGCAGGTCAGAAAACCATTTGCCAATGGAGAAAAAGCCACGAAACCAATCTGTAATTCTTTCAGTACCGGAAACAATGATTCGTAATTTCTGTACATCATAGAATAACGATTCTGTACCGCTGTAAGCGGGCAGACTTTGTGCGCTCTTCGAATGATTTTCTCTGTAGCTTCTGAAATTCCCCAGTGTGTGATCTTTCCCTGATCAATCAGTTCTTTCATTACACCTGCTGTTTCTTCGATAGGAATTGTTGGATCCACACGATGGATATAATAGAGATCCAGATAATCCATCTGAAGTCTCTGTAAAGAATCTTCTACGGATTTTTTTAGCACTTCCGGTCGGCTGTCTGGAACCAGATTTTTGTTTACAACTGTTGAATTTTCGTCAAAATGCAAACCACCTTTAGTAGCAATTTTAATCTGATTTCGATACGGTTTCAGGATTTCTCCCAAAAGTGTTTCATTATGATGCGGATACTCGGCAGTACCATACACTTCTGCGGTGTCAAACATTGTATATCCTAAATCGACAGCTTTTGCAAGAAGATTCTTCGCTTCGGTTTTATCTGATGGTCTTCCATAAGCATGACTCATCCCCATACAGCCAAGCCCGATGGAAGATACCTCTAAATCCCTTCCTAAAATTCTTTTACTCATGTCTGTTCCCCTTAAAATTATTTATTTGCGAAACTTCTTACTGTTCTGACCTCTATTTCTCTGATAGATCAAGACTTTTTGCCCAGTCTGTTACATCCTGTACACTGTCAGCTACCTTGTCTCTGGAAATACTCAAGCCCTCATCACTGATGTTGGCATCTGGCTGAAGTTCTTTTATTTCTTCAATTGTGTTGGAGAATCCGCTTCCTCCGTGTGAATTAAAAGGAATAATTGTTTTTTCTGAAAAATCATATTCTTCAAGAAAAGTGAAAAGTGGCTGCGGCCAGATATGAATGCTTTTTTCTTCATACCAGTGACTGTTTATATTCCAGATTTCATTTACATCATATAAAAAATGAAATGCCACCATATTTACAATCGCCAATCCACGAATTCCATCGATCAGCAGATATCTCTTTTGCTCTTTCATATATTTTATTTATCTGCGGTTAAGTGGTTCTGAAAGTGTTTGCTGTCAAATGTGTTGTCTCGTTTTAGTTTTCTACAGAAGAAATTCCAAGATCACTGATCCAGTCTTTCACTTCGTCTTCAGAAATTCCTCTGTCTAATCTCTTGCCTTCCAACCAGCTTCCGGTTCCGGCCATCTCTTCGAGGAGATTTCCACTGTCACCGATGCCGGAAGAAGCTGCTGTACAGAATGGGATTACCGCTTTTCCTGTAAAGTCATTTGCTTCTACAAATCCGTCTACCGGCCATGCTGCGATTCCCCACCAGATTGGATAACCAATGAATACAGTGTCATAAGAATCCCAGTTATCTACAGATGTGGATACCAGATCTACATCTCTTAAACTTTCATCATCATGTTCTCTGGATACACGACTATCATCATTTGTCCAGTCCAGCTCATCATCTGTATAAGGTTCCACCGGCTGGATTTCGAATAAATCACCGCCTGTTGCATCTGCGATTGTCTGTGCAACTCCTTCAGTAGTTCCTGTTGCAGAATAATATACAACCAGAGTTTTTCCGGTAGCTTCCGTATCATCTGCAACAGCTGTTTCAGAGGAATCATCGGTTTCTGCTGGTGTAGGTGTTTCTGTGTTTTCAGATGTATCCGTACTTTCAGTTGTTTCTGTATTTTCAGAATCCTCCGTTGCATCTGCTGTTTCACTTGCAGAAGAACTGCTAGCCTCATTCTGAGAAGAACTTTCTGTGTTATCTGTCTGACTCCTGGAACTGCTGCCGCATCCTGCAAGCATACTTGCTGCTACAATACCTGTAAGAATAACTGAAATTATTTTTTTTGCTTTCATTTTTGTCCTCTCCTTTACTTATGCTTCTACATTTTCTTGTATCCAGTTTTCAATATGTTCCTGGATCACATCATTATTCAGATCCTGGAACATAAAATGATCATTTCCTGTAATGCCCTCTTTCGGAAGATCGACTACAGTACAGTTTCCGCCTGCTTTTGTATAGGCATCTGCAAAATCGTAACATGCCTGGCGCATTCCCTGCCACATACCTGTTGCCTGGATTGCAGTATCACCATTATCAATATAATCCCCAAAATACATAGTAATTGGTATTTTCTTTTCGAGGACTGTCTGGTAATCTTCTGAATCTGATGATGGTGCTCCGCCTGGTTCGATTGCTACAATCGCTGCAATATGATCTGTATATTTAGCAGCTGTCCAGCCTGGACCGCCACCCTGTGAATGAGTTACAAGGATAGAGTCTTTTCCTGATCTTTCATATACTTCATCTACTGTAGCGGCCAGTGCCTGGGCAACTACATCATTATCAAAATCTCCACCCATATCAGAAGTCATTCCTGTATCCGGAGTCATCTGACGGAAAAACTGATCTACAGAATTATCATCATTAGGGAACTGGGAACCTTCGTTTGGTACTGATTTTCCATCTTCCCAGCGTCCGATACGAAACTGTGTATACCAGCGCTGATCCAGAGTTTTTGTACTGATCGTACCGCTTACAGATGTCTGTCCTGCTTCTCCTCGTCTTGGTTCATCTACAAGATAGACACTATGTCCATCTCTGAGAAACATTTCTGCCCATCCTTCTCTTCCGTCCGGAGTTGTCATCCAGCACATACGTGACTGTCCATATCCATGCAGGAATACCATTGGCAGACCGGTTTCTTCTTCTGGAATCTGGTATAAAACATTTGCATGATCTACATGAGAGGTCTGACCGGCACCGGTTTCTTCCCACTGATCTTCCGGATTAAATGTACCGTCTGAAGTAATAGTAGTTCCTCCTGCTGAGAAAATACCCTGTTCTGCAATTGTGAGAGGTTCTGTTGTTTCAGAAGAAGCAGCTTCTGTTGTTTCTGTATTATCAGCGGCATATGCGCTGACACTTCCAGCCATCAGACTTGTTACTGTTGCACCAACCATCAGCATGGAAAGTATTTTTTTTGAATTCATTCTGGCATCTCCTTTTCGTTATCTTTTTTACAGTTATATTGTAACTCAGGCTATTTTCAATAAGAAGAGCCGCTTTGTTTTGCAGTTTAAACCTTTTGGTTAAAACTCATCAGACAACAAAAGGGAGCCTTTCTGCCGGCTCCCTAATATATTGTGCTTTTTATGATATAGTTCCAATTTCTTTTAACCATGTTTTTATTTCCGCAGAGTCAGAATTGTGAATCCGATGTCCTTCCAGAACTTCTGCATTTTTAGCATTCTTTCTTATATAATCCATGCTTACATCAATTCCATTATCCTGACTGGTACAGAATGGTACTATGGTTTTTCCTGAAAGATCATAACTTTCCAGAAAAGATCCAATCGCCATAGGTGCATTAAACCACCAGATTGGATAACCCACATAAATCGTGTCATACGCATCCAGATTTTCCGGTTTTGCGGCCAGTGCAGGACGCATATTCAAAGTATTCTCAATCCATGCCCTTACTGCTGTACCCATAAATGATTTACGATAATACCGGCTTGTCTTTATCTGATACATATCTGCTCCGGTGATCTGCTGGATTATCTGTGCTGCAGCTTCGGTATCACTGCCGGATATCTCAGAGTTGGAACTTACTGTTGCTGATGAAACTGCATCCGGTTCCCCAGGTATTTCACCTATCCTTGAAAAATATACGATCAGAGATTTGCTCCCATCTGCTCCTGCTGTCACATTATCACTGGCATCTGTAATTTTACTGCCCATAAATAAATATCCGCATCCACCGGCAAGAATGATCATGAGAATCAAGATTATGATCAGCAGTCTTTTTAATTTCTTTTTATTCATGCCTGTTTCTCATCACTCCTGTTTGAAAATCTCTTCCAGCCAGTCTGCATACTGTTTTATCCATCCTCCGTCGGAGCCGAAACCATGGGGCCACCCACTCAGGACAATCCGGCTGGTCTGGATGCCCATATTTTTGAGCACATCATACTGTTCCTCAAACTGATCATAAAATGGATCTTCTGTACCATATACATAGAACGTTGGCGGAAGATCTCCTTCTGAAAGCCAGTCAGGATCCATGTTTCCCACACTCAATCTTCCATAGAAAGAATAGATCATACCGTCAGCAGAAGCATGAGCCGGAATCTGGTCTAATTCATCCGGGACATAGGAAGAATCCAATGCTGTTCCGTTTACATCCTCATCGTAATGCATAAGAAACTCACCTGCCTGAATTCCTCCGGCAGAAAATCCCATGACTGCAATATCATCTGGGTCAATTCCATATACATCTGCATTTTTTCAGATAAACCGGACGGCTCTGGCAACATCAAGCGCACCCTCTTCCTGAGTATAAGGAGAAAGCCGGTAGTCTACAATAAATGTCTGGAAACCATATTCACGGAGAGCCGCTGCAGTTGGCAGGGAATCTGTATAATTACCACGGAACTGATAAGCTCCTCCCGCCATCAGTACAACAGCTCCTTTTGGCGTTACGCCTTTCCTGACAGGAATTGCTGTCACATAAGGACGGAAATCCCAGTCATCAAAATAACCCGTCATGTCTTTTGTAAACTTTGTTTTCGCAGGGATATTTCCCTCTTCCCATAAATAGAGAACCTGGATATTGTCCGGATCTGCATCTGTATTCAAAACCGTATCATTCTGTTCTGGTTCCAGCATTTTTTTCAGCATATAGTCTCTGGAAAAATCACTGATCTTTCCACTGCCAAAGTCATAAGCTGCCGGGAAATCGTCCGGAGTTCCGATTGTATTGTCAGAAGTTCCTTCCTGCATATCTGTTTCTTCTTCTGATGCACTTTGAGAATTATTTTCACTGTCAGAATCTTTACCCTTGCCTATCGCATCCTCAATGGCATCAAGCCCTTCTTCCAGCTGATCATTTTCTGCCTTTATGACACTGACGTTTCCATATACTGTGCTTCCAAGCAGAACTGCAAGACCAAGCATTGCTATCCTGTTTGTTTTCATTCAGATAAGTTCTCCTTACAGTGTTGCAGACATTTTCTGTGCTTCTGATCTGTCTGTTGCCATTCCTATGTATGTCATTCCATAAAGTCCTGCAAAACGTCTCATCGTATATTCTCCTGCTTCCATCATCCATTTTTCAGGAGCTGCGCCCTGAAACAGAAAATACATTTTTTTGCCTGAAAGTTCATTCTGCTGTACCAACCCATAGAAACGGTCAAGTACATTGCGGACAGCACCGCAGATATTGTGCCAGTATAATGGAGATCCGATCACGATCGTATCAGCTTCTTTCATCTTTGCAATGATTTCAGAAAGCTGGTCATCCTCGAATTTGTGACCATAACTGTAAACTTTATATTCTGTCAGATTCAATGTTTCGTATTCTTTACCCTTCAGTAAAATCTGTGCCAGTGCGGCAGTATTTCCATTTTTATTCGGACTTCCGTTGATAAATAAGATACTCATAAATTTATTCTCCTCTTCATTATTTCTGTTCATCTACTGGCGGAACCATTTCTGCATATTTTTTCAGAAGTTCCGGTGTCTGATGATAATAGGTTTCATTTTTATTTAATGCTGCGATTTCTTTCCTCTCTTCTTCTGTAAGCTGGAAATCAAACAGATCCAGATTGGCTTTGATATGGTCCGCATTTTTAGAACCTGGGATTACAATGTTTCCATCCTGAATATGCCAGCGGAGAATGACTTGCGCTGTACTTTTTTTGTATTTTGTTCCTGCAATCACAAATGCAGACTCTTTCATAAGCTCCGCATCACCATGACCCAGTGGATACCACGCCTGAATTTTAATATTTTCTTTTGCAAGAAATTCTTTCAGTTCTTTTTTCTGATCATACGGATGAACTTCTGTCTGTAAAACAGTTGGCTTTACCTTACAGATATCTAAAATTTCCTGGACACCTTCTTTTGTAAAGTTTGACAGTCCGATAGCTTTTACCTTTCCCTCTTTGTATGCTTTTTCCATCAGGCGATAACCGGCAATATAATTTCCTGCCGGCTGGTGGATCAGTAACAGGTCAATATAATCTGTATCCAGTCTTTCCAGAGTTTTTTCTACAGCATCTTCGTTCTCATAAAAAGACGGCCACAGTTTGGTTTCAAGAAAGATATCTTCTCTTGGCACACCGGATTTCTTAATTGCACGTCCTACTGCTTTTTCGTTCATATAAGCATTGGCTGTATCAATCAGACGATAGCCTTCTTTCAGTGCAGATAAAACAGAGTTCTCTGCTTCATCCGGTGAAAGAAGAAAAGTTCCGATTCCTTCCATTGGCATTTTGATTCCATTATTTAATGTTGTATATTTCATTTTTTACCTCTCCTTTTCAACTTTATTTCTGACTATATTATATAATCTTTCCATTTTAACTGGAAGTTTCTATTAGTTATGTAGTGTATACCTCTTGGTTTATACTGTCTTATTACTTCTCCAGACTTTACCAAAAGGTTTAAACTGCAAAACAAAGAGAATCTTCAATTTGGGATTTACATTTTCTATAATAAAAGAGAATTAAGAAACAACACGAAAGGAGCAAGATACAATGGAATATGTAACACTTTCTAATGGCGTCAAAATGCCGATCATGGGATATGGCGTATATCAGGTAACAAAGGATGAATGTGAGCGTTGCGTCCTGGATGCATTAAAAGCCGGATACAGAAGTCTGGATACCGCTCAGAGCTACTTTAATGAAGAGGAAGTATCAGAAGATTCTCTTGGTTTTGCTGTATGAACCTTTAGGTTAAAACTGGATATATAACTAATAAGATGGAATTTCTGCCTGAGACAGATTATTTCAACAACATAAAAAGCTCTCTCAGGCAAATATGATTATCATCTTATCTGCTTAAGAGAGCTTGTATTGCGAGAATTTCTCAAAAAAATTTGATTGTTTAATGTGTGTCTTATGATTTTTTTCTCAGGATCATGCTAAAGTAATATCCAACTATAATAAAAAGACCCATAACAGCAATATAATCTAACATAAAAAATACCAGTGGTTCTGTATAATCAAAGAAAACGAAGTGTTTTTTCAGGAACATATAGCTTCCAATCTGGCGTTTTATAAATGCATGGCATCCGTAGGCAGCAATTACTCCTGCCAAAATCCGGAATATATATTTTTTCTTTCCGGCAGGGAGGTGTATTTTCCTGTCAAGCATCTTGAGAAACATGTTCCAGTGTAGTCCCAGATGCAGAGACATCAGGATAAATCCCCAGTAGGCACAAAGCATATGAATATTTCTCGCCATATTTGCAACGCCTTTGATTTTTATAGCTGCAAATACATATTCTGACAACAGAATACCGCTTACCATGCTCCCGATCATACTGATAAAAATTGCTGCCACTAATATCGTCTGGAGGATACGGAATTTTGTATATTTTCCCTTGAACATATGGGCAGTCCATTTCCTGTTTAATATATGATGCAGGATAAAGAGTAAAAATATCTCTGTTCCAATCCATTCATGTGCTGCTCTTCCAACCAGTTCATAGGGCATCAGAAAAAGCAGTGCCGCTGTCATCAGTATATCTATGCATATTTTTAATTTTATTTTTGGTTTCATTTCAGGTTTACCCCATATTGTTTTCCCAGAACTCAACTGCATGATCCAGCCATCCTTCTGCGGCAGTACCTTCTCCCAGTCCAAAACCATGGGAAAGCCCTTTAAAGATTTCTATTTCTGCATTTGTACCGTTGGCTTTTATCCTGTTGATTCGCGTAGACATGGTTTGGTATGATGCAATGCCATCACTTGTTCCCACACATGCGTAAGTTGGCGGCTCTTCTCCTGTAATTTCTGAAAGTCCCGTATACTGCATGATCACTGCTGTTGGTGCGGGATATTCTTTTTCACCAAATGCAGAAGTTCCATAAGTGCCTACCCATGCTGCCATTCTTGCTCCGGCAGAACCACCCCACAGAGAATAATCATCCGGATCTACCTGAAGTTCTTCTGCAAGATCTGAAATAAAGGCAATTGCCTTTGAAAGATCCTCACAGGCAGTCTGCGCTCCTGGACGATAGATCAGAGCAAACGCATTGTATCCCTTTTTTGATAATTCTAGTGCATGCGGAAAACTATCCTGTATTCCGGCAACATACATAAATCCTCCGCCTGCATTTAAAACAGCAAACTTCTCTCCGGGATTTCCACGGAAAAAGAACAGTCCTGTCTCCTCTTTTTCCGGGTCTGCTGCCTTCTCTTCATCTGTATAAATGTCATAAAAAATCTGTTCATCTCTGGCAGCCTGATTTTTCATATAATTTGCAATTTCCACAGTTTTGTCCGGATTTACTTCACTGTACCATGGAAGGATTTCCTCTACATCTTCCAGTTCCAGGCTATTGTCAATCTGTATATCTACCGGAAAGATCAGGCGTCCATAACTTCCAAATGCCGGATCATTTATTACATCCTGAACTTTGGTATGGCGGTCATAAACAGCTTCTCTTTCTTTTTTCGTGTTCATCTTATTTCCAGTGTCCTCTTTCCCTGCCGAATCCTGTTCACTGCCTGCAACGATAACGCTGCAGGCAAACAGAACATAAAAACAAATTACTAAAATCTCCACAAAATAACATCTCTTTTTTCTGTGCATTTCTGATACCCCAGATTTATATACATTCCCTGAAGATTTCCAGGATTTCTTCATGTGTCATTTTTTTATAACTTCCAACTGACAGATTACAGGAATCTGCAATTTCTCTCAGATCAATATCCTCCGTAACTCCAAGTTCTTTCAGACTGGTCGGAAGTCCAATCTCTCTGATAAAATCTGCCAGCGCATTTACTCCTGCTTCTGCCAGTGCTTCATCAGTCATATCGCCTCTTCTGATTTGCCAGACATTTTCTGCGAAACGGACGAATTTTTTCAGACCATATTTATAAATATGTCGATAATAAACCGGATGCAACACTGCAAGTCCCTCTCCATGATTACAGTTTGTAAAAGCTCCAATCTGATGTTCCATCTGATGACATTCAAAATCACACTTTTTACCAAGCTTGATGACACGGTTTTCTGCCATAGTTGCGTCCCACATAAGATTACTGCGTGCTGTATAGTCTTCTGGATTTTTTATTGCCACACGAAGATTCTGGATTACATTTCTCATCAATGCTTCGGAAATATCATCAGATACATTGCTTACGTCCGGTTCACTGAAATATGTCTCCATGATATGCGACAAGATATCAAAACTTCCGGAAACCATCTGTCTGACAGGAACTGTATAAGTATACTCCGGATCCATTAAAGCAAATTTCGGATTACATTTCGGGTAATCCCGACCTGTTTTTACTTTCAGTCCTTCGTTTGTAATCACGGCTCCGCCGTTACATTCGCTTCCTGTTCCTGCGACAGTGACGATCACCCCGAGAGGTAACGGTTCAAAATCAATAATTCCTGGCTTTGCCCAGTATTCTTTCCAGATATCCTTCTTACTGATAGCAGCAAGGGATACTGCTTTGCAGCAGTCCATAACTGAACCACCGCCAATTCCAAGAATCCAGTCTACCTCATTCTCTCTGGCGATCTTTGCCCCTTCCAAGACTTTTTCATAAGTAGGATTTGCCATGATTCCGGAAAATTCGATCACAGTTTTTCCTGCTTTTTCAAGAATACTCGTCACTTCTTCATAAATACCATTTTTCTTAATGGAACAGCCGCCATACGCGAGCAGAACTCTTTCTCCAAATTTACCGGCCCAACAGGAAAGATATTCTTTCACGCATCCTTTTCCAAAAAATACTTTTGTAGAGTTTTCAAAAATAAAGTTATTCAATTCCAAATTTCCTCCTTTTTACTGCCTGGTTCATTTATTATGAATCAATACTTTATGAACATTCTCACTATTCTATTATAAATAAAATGAGACTCCGGCAGAAGTCTCATTTGGTTATGCACTATATACTTTTGGTTATAAGTCTCTGGTTCTTTCAATGGCATCCAGAACTTTTTTAACTTTTCTGGAGGGTTCCTGGGAGTACAGAAGTCCGAAGGGAATTCCGTAATTCCAGTTTACGGGAATAATCTTCATAAGGGGATGAATACTCTCCCAACTCTTTACAGCAAGCAAAACATCATTACTGTTTTCGCAGCGGTTAAAAGTTTCCATATTGTAAAAGTCAAAATCCACAATCTGTATTTCCGGGTGATGTTCCCAGAGATCATCTCTTAGAATATCTATATATTCACTCCATCCCCTGTGGATCAGCATAAGATTTTCTCCATACAAATCCTGGATTTCCAGGTATTCTTTCTTAGCAAGACGGTGATGGATAGATACTGCACAGCAGAATTCTTCTCTACTGATCTCTATTCCTCTGCATTTACGAAGATCCAGCAGTGTATCATCAAAAATCCCTGCAACTACATCAATATTCTGTCCAAGATTGCCAAGGATTTCTCTGGCATTTTCCGGAGTATTTTCAAACGGGATCAACTGAAACTTTATCTCTGGATAAAGTTCCTGTATTTTGGGAAATAAACTGCCAAAAAACTGCGGAGGTGTCATTGGTGAAATACCTACACGAATGACTTCTTTATCGCCTTGCATTGTATTTTCGGCTCTGATCAGAGATTCTTTACTGTATTGAATAATATACTTGGCATCTTTATAAATAGATTTTCCCGCTTCTGTCACAATAAGTCCCCTATGGGTACGGTCAAATAACTGCAGATTCAGACTGCTTTCCAGAGAATTAATCTGTTTGATCACTGCCGGTGCTGTAATAAACAGTTTTTCTGCTGCCTTACTGAAGCTCCCTGACTCTACAACACACAAAAAAGTTTCAAGCTGAGGATTATAAAGCATATATATTTCTCCTTGATAAAAACATTTTTACTATTATAATGTAATTATAGTACCCGGTTGTTATTACCGGGGATGCCGCACGATTTCCCTCTATATTATCTATCTTCGCACTGATTAACCTTTGTCCACGGCTGCTTTTACAGCGTCAGCAGTCTTATCCTCATCAATAAACCAGATTCCAAGACCAAGCTGTGGAATTTTCACTCCATTATTCAATACAATACTGTCATCAAACATTTCCTTCAGCTTCCTATTGTAATTTCCCATATTCTTCATCACTTACCGGTTCAAGCCATTCATTGGAACTATTTTCGCCCGGAACTTCTATTGCCAGATGTGAAAACCATTCATCCGGTGCTGCGCCATGCCAGTGTTTTACTTCTGCCGGAATATTGATGCAGTCGCCTGGCTTCATTTCTACAGCTTCTTTACCTTCTACCTGATAATATCCTCTTCCGGCAACGCATACCAGAATCTGTCCGCCTCCACTTTTTGCATGATGGATATGCCAGTTATTTCTGCATTAAACTGGACTCCCTATTCGCAATCCCTTGTAGTTACTGGCTTTAACGGCATACACGTCTGTGCTTTGTGCGAACTTTTCGTGACGAGCAGTTTTGCCAGGTTATTCCTCTGTTTCGTCCTCGTTCCAAACCTCTTTTGCAAGGTTGAACACTGCCCAGCCTTTTGGCCAGCCTGCATAGAATGCTACGTGGGTGATAATCGCTGCGATTTCTTTCTGCGTTACCCCATGATCCTTGGCATTCTGTAAATGGAATTTCAAAGAGGAATCTGTGATTCCCTGTGCCATCAGTGCTACGACTGTGATGATACTTCTTGTTTTTAAATCAATATCTTCGTTATTCCAGTTCTCTCCGAACAGAACGTCATCGTTAAAATGTGCAAACTCCGGGGCAAATGTTCCCAGAGCATTTCTTCCCGCTGTCTGTGTGATCTTTGCCATGATACTAAACCTCCGTCTTTCTTGCTTTATGGTAATTTGTTATACTCTTCTTCCGGTAAAAACTCAAGCCATTCATTGGAAGCACCCTCTGCCGGAACTTCAACAGCCAGATGCTGGAACCAGCTGTCTTTCGCTGCTCCATGCCAATGTTTTACTTCTGGTGGAATATTTACTACATCTCCGGCTTTCAGCTCACGAGCCGGCTTTCCTTCTTCCTGGTACCATCCTCTTCCACCAGTAACCATAAGGATCTGTCCACCTTTATGATGGATGTGATATGCATTGATGGTTCCAGGAGCGAAAGTAACGAGACCAACTGGTACTCTCTCTGTTGTAAGCATATTCAGATAGCACTCACCTGTAAAATATTTTGCAAATACTACATTTTCTTCACCGATTGGAAATACGTTACCTCCACCTAAGTCTTTTTTCATCTGTTCAATATCCATAAAAAATTCCTCCTTGCTCTTTTTCTTTTATGGTACAACCTGAAGTAAACTCCAGGTCAATAGACTTTGCAGCTTTTTACATAAAGTTCATAATTTTCCTGTGGCAGTTTGCTTTTCAGGTACGCTCTATTTCTTATCGGCTCCATCATACACCCATATTACTTTCTATGTCCAATACCCATTATCATGGGTTGCTTAATGCCTTTTAAGCATAATCTGTTTCTATATCACAATGCAAAAC
>OLNG01001161.1_pt1 | contig 15233 bp, 10 predicted proteins | sample 1643091 | NCBI WGS metagenome assembly OLNG01 (sample SAMEA3136661, study PRJEB25190) | human gut metagenome | biome: human gut; feature: human-associated habitat; material: faeces | place: Austria | collected 2013 | reverse complement strand
GTTTTTTCCTTCATTGTAGGCCGGTATGACCGGTGGTATGATATCATGAAAGACTAAAAAATAAGAGCTGCGTATATCTCTTGTAAAAAGGAAACAGATATAGGCAGCTTTTATTTTACGTACGGTTCATAATCGTAATGACGAATGTATATGTCCCTTACAGAAAGTAGAATAGTTACAGTTCGAATCAGAAAGTTTTTGCCACATGTAAAAATGTAAAGATACCAGAATGGAAAGTGTTTCCACCGGCATCTTATGAATTATGGTCTACCTGATTCATATACTTGATGAGGCGGAAAATCTGGCTTGTATAACCCCATTCATTATCATAGAAACAGATGACCTTAAAGAAGTGAGAATTTACTTGAATTCCCTGTCTTGCATCAAAGATAGAAGCGTGTGAATCTCCGATGAAATCAGAAGATACAACTTCATCATCTACATAATCAAGAATGCCGGACAAATATGTCATGGAGGCTTCCTTTACTTTTTTGCAGATATCCTCATAAGATGCAGACTCTTTTAGTGCGACGTTCAGATCAACGATTGAGACGTCTGTAGTTGGAACACGATAAGAAATACCACTCATCTTGTCCTTCAGAGAAGGAATGACGAGAGAGATAGCCTTAGCGGCTCCGGTTGTGGATGGAATCAGATTGCCGAATGCAGAACGTCCGGTACGCCAGTCCTTGAGAGAACGGCTGTCCACAACTTTCTGCTTGGCAGTTGCGGCGTGGATCGTAGACATCAGACCATATTCAATTCCATAATTGTCTTCCAGTACTTTACAGATAGGTGCCAGACAGTTGGTCGTGCAGGATGCATTGGACACAACGGACATATCTTTCGAATAACCGGTATGGTTGATTCCCATGATGAATGTAGGTGTTTCTTCATCTTTTGCAGGTGCAGAAATAATGACTTTTTTTGCACCACCTTGCAGGTGAGCACTTGCCTTTTTTGCCGTGCAAAATGCTCCGGTTGCATCGATGATGTATTCGGCACCGCAGGAACCCCAAGGGATGGAAGCAGCATCACCTTCTGTGAAGACAGGAATCTTCTGCCCGTTAATGATAAGTCCGTGTTCATAAGTTCCAAGTTCTCCCTGAAAACGTCCAAATGTAGAGTCGTAGCGGATCATATAGACCATATAATCAAGCTCCGCATTTCTTGCGTTAATTCCACATAATTTAAAAGTTTCCGGTCGACTGATGGCGATACGGAGTGCAACGCGTCCAATACGTCCGAATCCGTTAATGCCAATTGAAATTGCCATGTTACAATTACCTCCTATAAGACATATTAATGAAGTGGCAATTTCTGATTCATTTGTAATCTAACGCAAGTGTAACATAGTAAAATTGAAAAAACCACCTTTTTGCAGGTAATTAAAATATTAACGGGAATAATTAAAAATTAACGATTCAGATAAAAATATTGCGAAAAAGAAAGGAAGATGCTATACTTATAAAAGTCAAGAAAGACAAGGAGGAATGTAGTGATGAAACATGTGAAAACATTGAATACACAGACTCTGAACAAGACAGTGAAAAAAGGCGGTTGCGGCGAATGTCAGACATCTTGCCAGTCAGCATGCAAGACTTCCTGTACAGTAGGAAATCAGACCTGTGAGCAGAGCAAATAAGTAAAAGAACATAGGTAAAAAACCAGGAGACAGCGGTCTTAAAAGGGTCGCTGTCTCTGTTCTGTTGCCAAATAACCATTAAAATTTTAAAGAGATAGAAAAAATAGAAAAGGAGATTATTACTGTGATTCATCAGTATAAGAATAACGGATATAACATTGTTCTGGATGTATACAGTGGAGCCGTACATGTGGTTGATGACCTGTGCTATGATGTGATCGCTGTACTGAATGAACCGGACGAAGAACCAACAGCTGAGATTTTAAAGAGTGATCTTACATGGGAGAATCTGAAAAAGCGGCTTGGAGATACATATAGCGAGGAAGATTTAAGAGATGCTCTTGATGATGTCATTGAACTGACAGAGGACGGGAAATTATTTACAAAGGATGAGTTTGAATATCTTGTTCCAATCGTGAAGAAGAGAAAGACAGTTGTAAAGGCTCTTTGCCTTCACATTGCACATGACTGTAATCTGGCCTGCAGGTACTGCTTTGCAGAAGAAGGCGAGTATCATGGAAGACGTGCTCTTATGAGTTATGAAGTCGGAAAGAAGGCATTAGATTTCCTGATCGCAAATTCCGGAAGCAGAAGAAATCTGGAAGTAGATTTCTTTGGAGGAGAGCCACTTATGAACTGGCAGGTTGTCAAAGATCTGGTAGCATACGGAAGAGAACAGGAAAAGCTTCATGACAAGAATTTCCGATTTACAGTTACGACGAACGGCGTTCTTCTGAATGATGAGATTCAGGAGTTTGTCAATAAAGAGATGGACAATGTTGTGCTAAGCCTGGATGGACGAAAAGAAATCAATGATAAGATGCGTCCGTTCCGCAACGGAAAAGGAAGCTACGATCTGATCGTGCCGAAATTCCAGAAGCTGGCTGAAAGCCGTAATCAGGAGAAGTATTATATCCGTGGGACATTTACAAGAAATAATCTGGATTTCTCCAATGATATCCTGCATTTTGCAGATCTTGGATTCAAGCAGATGTCCATTGAGCCGGTCGTAGGTGACGAATCCGATCCATATGCGATCCGCGAAGAGGATATTCCACAGATCAAAGAAGAGTATGATAAACTTGCCAAGATTATGATCGAACGAGAGAAAGAAGGCAAAGGATTTAATTTCTTCCACTTTATGATCGATCTGGAAGGCGGCCCATGTGTGATGAAACGTATGTCCGGCTGTGGTTCCGGAACAGAATATCTGTCTGTCACACCATGGGGAGATCTGTATCCATGTCATCAGTTTGTCGGGCAGGAAGAATTCCTGATGGGAAATGTAGACGATGGAATTGTAAAGCCGGAGATTGCAGATGATTTCAGAAGCTGCAGTGTATATTCAAAAGAAAAATGTAAAAATTGTTTCGCTAAATTCTACTGTAGCGGTGGATGTATGGCAAACTCTTATAATTTCCATGGAACGATCCATGATTGTTATGATGTTGGCTGTGAGATGCAGCGTAAACGTGTGGAATGTGCCATTATGATCAAAGCAGCACTGGCAGATGCATAATGTGTAACATAGAATCCTTCGAAGGAATGGAAGAAAGAGAAAGGAAGTAAATCATGAAAAAAAGCAGAGGCATACTTAGTCTTATTGTGGCAGCAGCCTTGATCGTACTGCTTGGTTTTACGACAATTGTTGGATTCGGAAAAGGCCATACAGGTTCTATGAAGAATATCAAACTGGGTCTGGACCTTGCCGGTGGTGTAAGTATCACATATCAGGTCAAGGATGACAATCCGTCGGATGAAGAGATGAGTGATACAATCTATAAGCTGCAAAAGCGTGTAGAACAGTATAGTACAGAGGCAAGTGTATATCAGGAGGGAAGCGACCGTATTAATATCGAGATTCCTGGTGTTACAGATGCCAATGAGATTTTAGACGAACTGGGACAGCCGGGTTCCCTGTATTTTATTGCGCAGACAGGCAGTGACGGCTCAGCAAACTACAGTCAGGTGAACAGTACGGGAGATGCGTCCAAAGATTATCAGCTTAACAAGACAATTGAAGAATTGCAGGCAGACGGTTCTATTGTACTGAGTGGCAATGATGTAAAAAGTGCCCAGGCTCAGACAACAGAAGACCAGCTGACAAAGAATAAACAGAATGTTGTATCTCTTACATTTACAAAAGATGGAACAACAAAGTTCGCAGATGCAACAACAAAAGCACTGGCAGCAAGCCAGAGCATTGGTATCTATTATGACGGAGCATTTGTAAGTGTTCCGAATGTACAGGCAGCCATTACAAATGGACAGGCTCAGATCAGTGGTAACATGACCTATGAAGAAGCAGATGCGCTTGCTTCTACAATCCGTATCGGTGGTCTGAAACTGGAACTGGAAGAGTTGCGTTCTAATGTTGTAGGAGCCCAGCTTGGTGAGCAGGCAGTTGCGACCAGTTTAAAAGCCGGAGCAATCGGACTTGCAATTGTATTTGTATTCATGTGTTGTGTATACTTGCTTCCGGGACTTGCATCCGGACTTGCACTTTTAATCTATACAGGACTTGTACTTGTAATCCTGAATGCATTTGAAGTAACATTGACACTTCCGGGTATTGCCGGTATCATTCTTGGCATTGGTATGGCAGTAGATGCCAACGTTATCATCTTCGCTCGTGTACGTGAAGAGATGGTACGCGGAAGAAGTGTAAAGAATTCTCTGAAGATTGGTTTCCAGAAAGCTTTATCAGCAATCTTAGATGGTAATATTACGACTCTGATTGCAGCAGCTGTATTGTGGTTCAAAGGTTCCGGTACAGTAAAAGGATTCGCGCAGACACTTGCAATTGGTATCATCGCATCTATGTTTACAGCACTTGTTATTACAAGATTGATCGTAAATGCATTTTATGCAGTTGGACTTAGAAGTGAAAAATTATATTATCGTCCAAAGAAAGAGCGTGAGCCAATCGATTTCCTTTCAAAGAAAAAAGTGTTCTTTACAATTTCTCTTGTATTAATTGCAGCAGGAGTGATCACAATCGGTGTCAATGCAGGAAGAGGAAAAGGAGCATTTGCATACAGCCTTGAATTCCAGGGCGGTACATCTACAAATGTAACATTTGATAAAGATTACTCTATTGATGAGATTGATAAGGAAATTGTTCCGGTTGTAGAAAAGGTAACTGGAGATAACAATGTTCAGACTCAGAAAGTAGCCGGAACCAATCAGGTTATTATCAAGACAGTTACACTGGATCTTGACAAGCGTGAAGCACTGAATAAGGCTATGGTTGATAACTTCGGTGTGGACGAATCAAAGATCACGGCAGAAAATATCAGTTCTACAGTAAGTAATGAGATGCGAAGAGATGCAGTTATCGCGGTTGTTATTGCGACAATCTGTATGCTTCTGTATATCTGGTTCCGATTCAAAGATATCCGTTTCGCTACCAGTGCGGTACTTGCTCTTTTACATGACGTCCTTGTTGTAGTAGGATTCTATGCAATTGCAAGAATCTCTGTTGGTAATACATTTATCGCGTGTATGCTGACAATCGTTGGATATTCCATCAACGCGACCATTGTTATCTTTGACCGTATCCGAGAGGAAATGCGTGGTAAGACAAAGAGCAGTGATGTTGCAGCAGTTGTAAACAAGAGTATCACACAGACGCTGACAAGAAGTATCTATACATCTCTTACAACATTTATCATGGTAGCAGTACTTTACGTCATGGGTGTAAGTTCTATCAAGGAGTTTGCACTTCCATTGATGGTCGGAGTTGTATGCGGAGCTTACTCATCTGTATGTATCACAGGAGCGCTGTGGTATGTAATGAAACGTTTCAAGAAGTAATTTTAAATACTATAGAACAGCCAAAGTCATATTTTATGGCGAGGCTGTTCTTTTCTTAAAGTAAATATTTGCAAAGTAAATAAAATGATGTTGGAGATTCCTGTCGAAAGTGTAGTATTTACTTTGCAAATATTTATTTGGATAAAACAGGAGAGACGAAAATTATGGAACGCTGGGTACTTTTAAGAAAAGGTGCTGATTTTGAGGCTATCAGTAAGAAATTTCATATTAGTCCGAGACTGGCCAGTCTGATCCGTAACCGGGATGTTATTGGAGATGAAGCAATCAACCAATATCTGAACGGTACAATTGCGGAACTCTACGATGGAATGCAGATGAAGGGTATGCCACAGGCGGTGGAAATTCTGACTGAAAAAATCAGGGACCGGGAAAAAATCCGTGTCATTGGAGACTATGACTGTGATGGGATCAATGCGACATATATTCTTTTAGAAGGTCTGGAAAAGCTTGGCGCAAAGGTGGACAGCGACATCCCGGATCGTATCAAAGACGGATATGGATTAAATCAGCATCTGATCGACCGGGCACATGAAGATGGAATTGATACGATCATTACCTGTGATAACGGAATTGCGGCAGCGAAAGAAATTGAGTATGGAAAAGCGCTTGGTATGACGATCATCGTAACAGACCATCATGAAGTGCCGTACAAGGAAAATGAAGCGGGAAGAAGATACATTTTACCGCCGGCAGATGCAGTTGTTGACCCAAGGCAGGAAGGATGTGAATATCCATTTAAAGGATTATGTGGTGCAGCGGTTGCATACAAGCTTGTAGAGGCGCTCTGTGAGGCAAATGGTCAGGATGTGGCGGATCTGGATTATCTTTTGGAAAATGTTGCAATTGCAACAGTGGCAGATGTGATGAATCTGACAGAGGAAAATCGAATTCTGGTGAAGCAGGGTCTTGAGATGCTAAAGAGGACTTCTAATCTAGGACTACGTGCCCTGATCCAGTGTATCGGGCTGGAGGGAAAAAAGATTCAGGCATATCACATCGGATTTATTCTTGCTCCGTGTCTGAATGCCAGTGGTAAGCTGGATACGGCAAAAAGAGCACTGGCACTGCTTCGGGCAAAGACAGAGCGGGAGGCAGATATGCTGGCAGGTGATCTGAAAGCATTGAATGAGAGCCGTAGAGATATGACAGACCGCGTTGTAGATGAGGCAATGGCGAAAGTGGAACAGACAGATATCCGGGGGGATAAGGTGCTTGTCATCTATCTGCCGGATTGTCATGAAAGCCTTGCCGGCCTTGTGGCTGGCCGTGTGAGAGAAAATTATTATCGTCCGGTATTTGTATTGACAGATTCCGAAGATGGAGTCAAAGGATCGGGAAGATCAATCGAAAGCTATTCCATGTATGAAGAACTGACAGGCTGTGGGGATCTTCTGACAAAATTCGGCGGACATCCGATGGCGGCAGGACTTTCACTTGATAAAGAAAATGTTGAGAAATTTAAAAGAAGACTAAATGATCAGTGTACGCTTTCAGAAGAAGAGCTGACAGAAAAAGTAGTGATCGATATGGAACTGCCATTTGCTGCGATTACAGAACATTTTATAGAAGAACTTGAATACATGGAACCATTTGGAAAAGGTAATACAAAACCGGTTTTTGCGGCAAGAGGCGTCGTCATGCAGCATGTGAAGATTATCGGGAAAAATAAAAATGTTGTAAAAGCAACAGCAATTGATGCGGCGGGAAACCGGATGGAAGCCATCTGTTTTCATGATGCACAGGAATTTGCAGAACGGTGTGAAAAAAATAATGGTAAAATGTCCATTACATTTTACCCTGGAATCAATGAATTCCGGGGAGAAAGACAAATTCAGATTGTAATTACCCATTATCGATAGATTTTTTTTGAAAAATGGAACAAATAATGCTATACTAAAAGATATACTTTACCTTGAAAGAGAAGAAGGAGAGAATAATTATGAAACCGATAGAAGATTATGTAGTAAGTATTCCGGATTTTCCAGAACCGGGGATCATATTTCGTGATGTGACAAGTGTATTACAGGACGCGGAAGGACTGCATCTTGCAATTGATCTGATGCAGGAAAAATTAGAAGGTCTTGACTTTGACGTAGTAGTCGGACCGGAATCCAGAGGATTTATTTTCGGGGTACCGATCGCATATAATCTGAAAAAGCCATTTATTCCGATTCGTAAAAAAGGAAAGCTCCCAAGAGAGACGGTTTCTGCAGAGTATGAATTAGAGTATGGCACAGCAACTATCGAGATGCACAAAGATGCGATCAAGCCAGGGCAGAGAGTTGTGATCATTGATGATCTGATCGCGACAGGCGGAACGAATGAGGCAATGATCCATTTGATTGAAGGTCTTGGCGGAAAGGTTGTAAAGACTGTGTTTTTAATGGAACTGGCAGGACTTCATGGACGTGACAGATTACAGGGATATGATATAGATTCAGTTATTGTATATCCTGGAAAATAGAAAAAGAGATACATTTGAGAGACTAGAGAGGGAAGGAGGCGTTAATATGTCAGAGAATAAAACAACATATGAGTCACTGGACGGCAAGATTGCTCCGGAAGCATTGCTAAAAGACACAAGAGGGAAACTTCAGATGGTAGATGGGCACGGGATCAAACAGGAGGCAGATTATGATGATCCGGATAAGCTTTATGGCATGTTAATTGCCCGTATTCAAAAGTATCATCCGTCTGCGGATGTTACTCAGATCGAGAAGGCATATAATCTGGCAAAAAAAGCGCATGGAGACCAAAAGAGAAAGTCGGGAGAACCGTATATTATCCACCCGCTCTGGGTAGCAATTATTCTTGCGGATCTTGAGATGGATAAGGAGACAATTATCGCAGCTCTTCTTCATGACGTAGTGGAAGATACTCGGATTGGAGAGGATTATATCAAAGAAGAGTTTGGAGAAGAGGTAGCTCTTTTGGTAGACGGTGTTACGAAACTTGGCCGTGTAGCTTATTCTGCGGACAAACTGGAACTTCAGGCGGAGAATTTGAGAAAGATGTTCCTTGCCATGGCAAAGGATATCCGGGTTATTATCATTAAACTTGCGGACCGTCTGCATAATATGCGTACACTGCAGTTCATGACTCCGGCCAAACAGCAGGAAAAGGCTCGTGAGACAATGGATATTTATGCGCCGATCGCGGGAAGGCTTGGTATTTCTAAAATTAAGACAGAACTTGACGATCTGTCATTGAAGTATCTGAAACCAGATGTATTTTTTGATCTTGTAAATCAGATCAATGCCAGAAAAACAGAGCGTGAGGAATTTGTCCAACAGATTGTGGATGAAGTGTCCATGCATATGAAAAATGCGGGGATTAAAGCAGATGTAAATGGACGTGTAAAGCATTTCTTCAGTATTTATAAGAAGATGGTCAATCAGGATAAGACAGTAGATCAGATTTATGACCTGTTTGCAGTCCGTATCATTGTGGATTCTGTCAAAGACTGTTATGCGGCATTGGGAATTATCCATGAGATTTATACGCCAATTCCTGGAAGATTTAAAGATTATATTGCCATGCCGAAACCGAATATGTATCAGTCTCTGCATACAACGCTGATGAGTTCGATTGGTCAGCCGTTTGAGATCCAGATCCGTACACAGGAGATGCATAAGACAGCCGAATATGGTATTGCTGCTCACTGGAAGTATAAAGAGTCCGGCGGCAGCAAGAAAGGTGTTATGGCTGAAGAAGAGAAAATGAGCTGGCTCAGACAGATTCTGGAATGGCAGAGAGATATGTCTGACAACAAGGAATTCTTAAGCCTCATCAAAGGAGATCTGGATCTGTTTGCAGATGATGTGTACTGCTTTACACCGCAGGGGGATGTAAAGACATTGCCGACGGGGTCCACTCCAATCGACTTTGCTTATTCCATACACAGTGCAGTCGGCAATAAGATGGTCGGTGCCAGAGTGAATGGAAAGCTTGTTCCGATTGATTACAGAATCCAGAATGGAGACAGAATAGAAATTCTGACCTCCCAGAATTCGAAAGGACCAAGCCGTGACTGGCTGAATGTAGTCAAGAGTACACAGGCAAAAAATAAGATTAATCAGTGGTTCAAAAAAGAATTTAAAGAGAGCAATATTATCAAAGGAAAAGAGATGGTGGCCTCCTATTGCAAAGCAAAATCTCTCAACCTTTCTAATCTGCTCCAGCCAAAATATGAAGAGATCGTACAGAGAAAATATGGATTCAAGGACTGGGATTCTGTGCTTGCCGCGATCGGACATGGCGGCTTAAAAGAAGGACAGGTCGTGAATCGTCTGGCGGAAGAATATGGCAAGGATCACAAGCAGGAACTGACAGATGAAATTGTACTTGAAAAAGTTGCAGAGGCGGCTAAGAATAAAGTCCATATTGCCAAGTCTAAGAGTGGAATTGTCGTAAAAGGAATTGATGATGTGGCAGTCCGGTTCTCCAGATGCTGTAATCCGGTACCGGGAGATGAGATTGTCGGATTTGTTACAAGAGGAAGAGGACTTTCGATTCACCGCACGGATTGTGTTAATATGATACATTTGACAGAAGCAGAACGTGCAAGACTGATTCCGGCTGAGTGGGAAGGAAATGTGGCAGAAGAGACAGGAGGTCAGTATCTGGCTGAGATCAAGATGTATGCAAGAGATCAGCAGGGACTTCTGATGAGCATTTCCAAAGTATTTACGGAGATGGAGATGGATGTCAAATCCTTAAATATCCGCACGAGCAAGCAGGGAACTGCGACCATCGAGGCTGGATTTATTGTGCATGGCCGAGAGGAACTTGCAAAAGTAATTGGTAAACTGCGTCAGATTGATGACGTGATCGATATTGAGAGAACAACAGGCTAGGAGGAAAGAAAAAGCAATGAAGATAGAGAAATTTTCCCTTGGGATTTTGGGGGCAAATTGTTACCTTTTGATAAATGAAGAGACAAAGGATACAGTTGTAGTGGATCCAGGTGGACATTCTAAGAAGTTTACAGCATACATTGAGGAAGAAAAACTTAACCTTGTGGCAATTCTTCTGACTCATGGACATTTCGATCATATTATGGGAATTGATTCTATTCTGGAAAACTGGAATATTCCGGTCTATGTAGAGGAAGAGGATCTTCCGATTATGACGGATCCAGAGCTGAATCTGTCTTCGTCTTACACGAATGGTTATTCCTTTGATGGTGCAAAACCGTTAAAAGACGGACAAAAACTGGAACTGGCAGGTGAGACGATAGAGGTCATTCATACACCGGGACATACGATGGGAGGCTGTTGCTATTATCTGCCTGTAGAACATGCAGTATTTAGTGGAGATACTTTATTCCAGCGTTCTGTCGGACGTACGGATTTCTCGAACAGCAGTCAGGATGCAATCGTACGTTCTGTAAGAGAACGACTGTTCGCACTTCCGGATGATACGATTGTTTATCCGGGACATATGGGTGAGACAAAGATAGAGTATGAGAAGCTTCACAACCCATATGTACAGGAGGGCTAAGAATGATCCGGGTTATATGCAATCAGGAGACATTTGTGTATAATGCATATCATATGGTGAAGGCTTTTTATCCATCGGAGACAGTTACGTCTTCGGTGGACGAAAAAGCCTCTAATTATGTAACTGTGGAATTTGCAGAAGATGGTACAGACGGGCAGAAAGAGGCGATGATTGAAATTGCGGACAGGCAGACAAATGACATGCCAGCGGAGAAATCTGCAATGAAAAAATATCTCGACCGGATGTTATACAAAAAGTTGTCAGAGCAAAGTGGCAGAACTCTTGCATGGGGAATCCTGATGGGAGTACGACCGACTAAAATTGCTATGAGAAAACTGGAAGAAGGTATGACACAGGAGACGTTTGTTCCATGGTTCCAGAAGGAGAATCTGGTGAGTGAAGAAAAAGCACATCTTGCATGGCAGATTGCAGGGAGAGAAAAAAAGCTTCTGGATCAGTTGGATTATGAAAATGGCTATAGTCTTTATGTGGGAATCCCGTTCTGCCCAACGGTTTGCAGTTACTGTTCGTTTAGTTCGGGTGCCTTAGGTGACTGGGCGCACCGGGTAGAAGACTATCTGGCTGCACTTATGAAGGAACTGGAAGCAATTGCGAAAATGTCTGAAGGAAGAAAAGCTGACACCATTTACATGGGCGGTGGAACACCGACAACTTTGAATGCGGATCAGTTAGACCGGCTGCTTACATGCATTGATAGACATTTTGTAAGGGAAGGACTTCTGGAGTTTACGGTGGAAGCCGGACGACCGGACAGTATTACGAAAGAGAAACTTCAGGTGCTTCGAAATCACGGTATTAATCGAATTTCTATCAATCCTCAGAGCATGCAGCAGAAGACCTTGGATACAATTGGACGTAAGCATACTGTAGAACAAGTGTATGAAGCATTTCATATGGCGAGAAAGCTGGGATTTGATAATATCAATATGGATATTATTGCAGGACTTCCGGGAGAGACACCGGAGGATATGGAGGACACTCTAAGACAGATTGCGTTACTTGGACCTGATAATCTGACGGTACATTCCCTTGCAATTAAACGTGCAGCTAAAATGGGCCAGGAAGAGAGAGAAGGGAAACGATTAACGATCATACAAGATGAAATAGGTACGATGGTAGAGATGGCAGGAAATAAAGCCCGACAGATGGGACTTTTTCCGTATTATCTGTATCGTCAGAAGAATATTGCGGGAAATTTTGAAAATGTAGGCTATGCAAAGGTTGACAAAGCCGGAATATACAATATACTAATTATGGAGGAAAAGCAATCCATTATTGCAGCAGGTGCAGGTGCGTCTACAAAAATCGTACTGAAAGAACCTGTCATAAATCCTGAAAGCAAAAAGAAGAAAAAAACCAGTCTGATCCGGCAGGAGAATGTAAAAGCAATCGATGCTTACATCAGCCGGGTGGACGAGATGATAGAACGAAAAGGAGAATGGCTATGGCGTTAAAGAAGAAACCAGTAACCGGTATGAAAGATGTAATGCCGGCAGAGATGGAAATCCGGGATTACCTGATCGGCCTGATTAAAGACACCTATAAAACATTTGGATTCCAATCTATGGAAACTCCATGTGTTGAGCATATCGAGAACCTGTGTAGCAAGCAGGGGGGAGATAACGAAAAACTGATCTTCAAGATTTTGAAACGTGGAGAAAAGTTAAAAATTGACGAGGCAAAAGAGGAAAATGATCTTGTGGATGGAGGACTTCGGTATGACCTGACAGTTCCGCTTGCAAGATATTATTCTAATCATGCAAATGAGCTGCCGTCTCCTTTTAAAGCACTTCAGATTGGAAGTGTATGGAGAGCAGACCGCCCGCAGAAAGGACGTTTCCGCCAGTTTGTGCAGTGCGATATTGATATATTAGGAGAGGCTTCTAATCTCGCCGAAATCGAGCTGATCCTTGCCACAACGGCGATGCTTGGGAAACTGGACTTTAAGAATTTTACTGTATGTATTAATGACCGTAATATATTGAAATCTATGGCTGCTTACAGTGGTTTTAAAGAGGAAGACTATGATGAAGTCTTCATTGTTCTGGATAAGATGGATAAGATCGGACCGGAAGGTGTCGAGGCAGAGCTTATTGAGATGGGATATACCAGTGAAAGTGTTAAGACCTACCTTTCTCTTTTTGATGAGGTTGCTTCTGATGTATCCGGAGTCCGTTACCTGAAAGAAAAGCTTGGAGATTATCTGAGCGATGAGACAGCTGACGGTCTGGAATTGATTATGTCAAGTGTAGAAGCTGCAAAAGAGTGTGATTTTAAACTTCAGTTCACACCAACCCTCGTAAGAGGACAGTCCTACTATACCGGAACAATTTTTGAGGTAACTATGGACGACTTTGGCGGTTCTGTTGCCGGAGGCGGACGTTATGATAAGATGATCGGCAAGTTTACAGGGCAGGATACACCGGCATGCGGATTTTCCATTGGATTTGAGAGAATTGTCATGCTGCTTCTGGAAAATGGATATAAAGTTCCGGGAGGATGCCAGAAAAAGGCATATCTTCTGGAAAAGAAGCTTCCAAAAGAGGCCATGTTGAAGGTTCTTGCTCTTGCAAAAGCTGACCGGGAGGCAGGACGACAGGTGCTGATCGTCAATATGAAGAAGAATAAGAAGTTTCAGAAAGAGCAGCTAATAGAAGATGGATATACAGAAATTGCAGACTGTTATGCAGATTCCGTAGACAGGCTGTAGAGAATAGAACGCACAAGTGAAAAAGGAGATATAGAAAAATGGCAGAGTCAATGCAGGGCTTAAAGAGAACCCACAGATGTGGGGAACTGTCAGCAGTTAACGTAGGCGAGACAGCGACCATTATGGGCTGGGTACAGAAAAATCGTAATAAAGGAGGTCTCGTATTTGTAGATGTAAGAGACCGTTCCGGAATTATCCAGGTTGTATTTGATGAAGGAAGTGTAGATGCAGCACTGATCGAGAAGGCTGCAAAGCTTCGCAGTGAATATGTTGTTGCAGTTGTAGGAAAAGTTGCAAAACGATCTGGTGCAGTCAATGAGAACATTGCAACAGGTGAAATTGAGATTATCCCAGAGGAGCTTCGTGTACTTTCTGAGTCAGAGACACCTCCGTTCCAGATTGAGGAGAATTCTAAGACAAAAGAAGAAGTCCGTCTGAAATACAGATATCTGGATCTTAGAAGACCGGATATGCAGCGCAATCTGATGATGAGAAGCAAGGTGGCTACACTTGCACGTCAGTTTATGGCAAATGAAGGATTCCTTGAGATTGAGACACCGGTACTCATCGGAAGTACACCTGAGGGAGCAAGAGATTACCTTGTACCAAGCCGCGTTCATCAGGGACATTTTTATGCACTTCCACAGTCACCACAGCTATTTAAGCAGCTTTTAATGTGTTCCGGTTATGACAGATATTTCCAGATTGCAAAATGTTTCCGTGACGAGGATCTTCGAGCAGACCGTCAGCCAGAGTTCACACAGATGGATATGGAGTTGTCTTTCGTAGATGTTGATGATGTCATTGATGTCAATGAAAGATTCCTTGCGATGCTGTTTAAAGAAGTTCTTGGTGTGGAAGTTCCGCTTCCGATTCCGAGAATGACATGGCAGGAGGCTATGGATCGTTACGGTTCCGATAAACCGGATACAAGATTCGGCATGGAGCTTGTCAATGTGACAGATGTCGTAAAAGACAGCGAGTTTGTTGTATTTAAGGGTGCTATTGAGAATGGTGGTACCGTTCGTGGTATCAACGCAAAAGGCCAGGGAGGAATGGCACGTAAGAAGATTGACAAGCTGGTTGATTATGCAAAGGATTACGGTGCAAAAGGACTGGCTTACATTGCAATCCATGAAGATGGAACTGTAAAATCTTCTTTCGCAAAATTCATGACAGAGGATGAGCAGAAGAACTTGATTCAGGCTATGGACGGTGAGAATGGTGATCTGCTTCTCTTTGCAGCAGATAAGAATAAAGTTGTATGGGATGTATTAGGTGCGCTTCGTCTGGAACTTGCACGCCAGATGGATCTTTTAGATAAGAATGAGTACAAATTTATGTGGATCACAGAGTTCCCGCTTCTTGAGTGGAGTGAAGAACAGAACCGTTTCACAGCAATGCATCACCCATTTACAATGCCAATGGAAGAAGATCTTCAGTACATCGACAGTGATCCGGGAAGAGTCCGTGCAAAAGCATACGATATTACTCTGAATGGAAATGAGATTGGTGGAG
>OLNG01001160.1_pt1 | contig 15244 bp, 11 predicted proteins | sample 1643091 | NCBI WGS metagenome assembly OLNG01 (sample SAMEA3136661, study PRJEB25190) | human gut metagenome | biome: human gut; feature: human-associated habitat; material: faeces | place: Austria | collected 2013 | reverse complement strand
TGGGCCAAGCGTTTCACCCCGCATGCGCGGGGGTCAACCCAATGTTTTAATGATGCTTGGTTCATAGCGATAATTCTCCCCGCATGCGCGGGGGTCAACCTGAGGGGGGCGTGCGCACCACGAAGCGCGATGGCATTCTCCCCGCATGCGCGGGGGTCAACCCTTGAAGCAGCGTTTAATATCTTCATTTACAAAATTCTCCTCGCACGCGCGGGGGTCAACCTTTTGCAGAAGAACGCATGAAACAACGCAAAGTATTCTCCCCGCATACGCGGGGGTCAACCTAGCATGAACAGGAGAGATTTTCAATGGTAAACATTTACCCCGCATGCGCGAGGGTCAACCCGCCGAACAATCGGCACAGTTTTGTATTGGTAATTCTCCCCGCACGCGCGGGGGTCAACCTAAACTGATCACAGCAAAAGGTATAAAAGATGTATTCTCCCCTCACGCGCGGGGGTCAACCCTGTGCCATTGTGCCAAAACAGATAAAAGAGGATTCTCCCCGCATGCGCGAGGGTCAACCCTCCCTGATTGCAACATCCCGCAACGAAATGCGATTCTCCCCGCGTGCGCGGGGGTCAACCCTGTGCCGCGCCTTCATTGGCGTGCCATTCAAGATTCACCCCGCATGCGCGGGGGGCAACCCAATGTTTTAACGATGCTTGGTTCATAGCGATAATTCTCCCCGCATGCGCGGGGGTCAACCCGTCAGCTTCGAACCAAGGCCATTGCGGACGCAATTTTCCCCGCATGCGCGGGGGTCAACCCTGGGCACAAAGTATACAGTCGCGTGTCCTATTCTCCCCGCATACGCGGGGGTCAACCCCGCACCCCCAGTCCTTTCGAAGGGGATATCGGATTCACCCCGCATGCGCGGGGGTCACCCTAATTTCGGTTGTTGGAAAAGCAAAAATACTCAATTCACCCCGCATGCGCGGGGGTCAACCCACTTTCTTCATGAAGAAGCTCGCTGAAGCACAATTCTCCCCGCATGTGCGGGGGTCAAACCACGAAACGGATACGGTCAATTCAGATGGAATGATTCACCCCGCATGCGCGGGGGTCACCCTTTCGCGCGAGTGGTTCTACGAGCCAGTCTATTCACCCCGCATGCGCGGGGGTCAACCCTTTTTATCGATTGGCTTTTCGATGGTGTTAGTATTCACCCCGCATGCGCGGGGGTCAACCCTCCCACAGATCGCTTATTATGTAGCTACGCGCATTCACCCCGCATGCGCGGGGATCAACCCCGATGACTCGGGCAGCATCCAGAACCAGAAGGATTCTCCCCGCACGCGCGGGGGTCAACCTCACGTGCAGGTGCAGTGGTTGTATGATGATGCATTCACCCCGCATGCGCGGGGGTCAACCCTATAACTAGAGGGACAGGCTTTGGCGCAGAAAATTCTCCCCCGCATGCGCGGGGGTCAACCTGATTTCGTAGTCGATGCTTACACAACTTTGTTTTTTCCCCTGCATATGCAGGGATGTAGTTTCTTTACTACACAAAATTGCTTGGAGGAAATCACATGAGCGTTTCTGTCAGCAGACCACAAATCACGGCGAGGATATCCGATTTGGTTAAAAAGCATATAGACCCCAATAATGACCCTCGTATTTACTGGGCGAAAGAGGTTACGTTCGATTACGCCTCTGAACACTCGATACGCGTAGATTTTATGAGGTACAAGCCTGCAAACAACTCGGTTTCAGGTATCGAAAAGGGGGATTTCTATTGCTACGAGGTGAAATCATCTGAGGAAGACTTTCATTCGAAGAATGGTCATAATTTCATCGGGGATTTTAACTACTACGTTATGCCCGAGGATGTTTATGAGAATGTCAAGAAACTCATTCCGTGGGATGTTGGCGTTTACGTTCCGGACGACTCGAGTTTACACTGCGTCAAGAAAGCCAGAAGAAAGAACCGAACACGGCCTATAAGCGTTATGCTGTTAATGATGTGGCGTTCATCTCGTCGAGAGATAGTTTCTATTCGCAGGCAGGAACGTGAGAAACAAATCGATAAGGAATTAGACGATGCTTTCGAAAAGGAGAGTGATGCAATTTGATGGCATTGGCAGACGAAAGGGCAATCTACGGAAGGTGTCGTGGCTTTACACCCAGTGAGGAAGACTCCTTCTGCTACGCAGGATATACAGCTCGTAAAATCATTTCTACCTTAAAGTGTTCGAATGCACTGGCATATGATCTGCTCGAGGAAATGGTCTCGGATGAGGAAAAATCCAAACTAATCTCCGTATGTCTGTACACTTTTGAGCAGATCAATAAATCAGGTATCCGGTATGCAGATTTTATAGTTCGGTACACAGGTATGGACCAAGATACGAGAAAAGCCACGATGTCGTACTGTAACGCCTACTCTGCAGGGTGGTGCTTAACGATCCGCAATGAAACAGGGAAGGGCTGGGCAGAAAAATATTACTTCGCTACAGAAAGACAAATCATTGACTTTATCTTCTACGATGTATTAAGGCCCACAATAGATGCTCCTGCGGTATTGAGGGATAGGTATGTTTCCAATGTCTTTTATTCGAAAGCGCCAGCAACACGACCTACGATTTATACCTTTCACGATGTGGATGCCGTTAACGAATTCATAGAAGACTATGAATTCGAGACCATCCAGATTATTGAGATCTTCTCCACCCAGGATGAGCGAGACTATTTCATCCGAACGAATTGCAACTTGCTACATCGGGTAAAAGTGCATTCCGTATTTAATCAAATAGATGCGAACAATATTATTGACGGCGTAGTTAATGCTTATTTTCACTCGGCTGAATATATCGTTCTGTTCTGTGAAAAGCGACCTTCGTTGCTTCCAAGTATCGCACAGGCTATTTCTGACACCATGGGTGCTGCTTATAACGGGGAAGACGAAATCATGGATGAGCTGGTCACCGATACCATGGCACTGCAAATTAAAAAGATGTACGCTAATCTACGAGTATTTTCGTTCCGTGCCATTTTCCCGTATACGAAATACCCTGTTATTTCGAGCCAAGAAGGCATCCCCGTCACTCAGTTGCGAAATATGGTAACCTATTGTAAAGAGCATTATTTCCAAGATTGTGTAGGCACTCAGTTCGATAAAGCACGGCTTCTGGGAGTAGCAACCAACTGCCTCCGAAAATTTAAGTTGGATGCAGAAGTTATGGAAAAAGCCCGAGAGGACTTTGATTTCGTAGAGTATCTTCAGTCGGAAGCGAGAACTCCTTTGACCGGATACGGGAAGAAGCAAGCATTCAGAAAGCAAGGCATTTTTTATGGGCAATCCACAAAGATTTATTGTGGTTCGAAAGGAGAGTTCCTTGCGATCCACCGAAGTGAACTACCGGAGGAGCTGCCTGATACAATTCGCTATGAGGTTACAGACTCTTGTATGTGGGTTACTCGTATATCTGACTCTCAAGGATACCCTATAGAAGAATATCATTTCGAGAGTGGTTGGCGGGGTGACGATTTCATTGACAAAAACACAACCGACCCAACAGTGTTGAAACCGGCCAAGTGGCTGCGTGAAACGAATGTTATCACAACACATGCATCGCCCAAGCCGATGGAGATAGTGACCATTCGAACCTGCAAGGAACTGAATGAGTTTCTTGTCAAAAATGAGGATAAGACAATCTTCTTAACTGAAATCTATTCGCAGCTCGCAAAGAGTAGAGGCAGCATTGTTAAGCCAAACGGCGCTACATACTGCTGTATAGCGACCAATAAGCCATTCTGCTCAAAGCATGCAGATACGATTGCTCGTTTCCTCTTAAAGGCGCACATGCACTCGGCAGATTATTTCGTACTGTACACGCCGCATAAGCAAAAGGTGGTCAATAGCATTGCTCAGAGTATATGCGATACCATGCATGTGGCCGGTGATTACAAATACGCTCCTGAACTCAAATTGATTATGGATCTCAGTTTACAAACCATGGCTCGACGCCTCAGTTTGTATGCGAACCATGTTTCCGGTGCGGGAAAAGAGGTTCCTGTTTACTTACAAAGAGCCCTTACCGTCTGCAAGCACCGCTATTTCGTGCCGTGCTTTGGCTGCTTTGCACTGGATGACAACAACGCAGAAGAAATTGTCACAATGCTCCGGAAGTATGCGCCGCATTTGCTGCCGGGTGACACAGCGAATCATGGTGAGGAGGCATAGCCGGTATCCATGTCGTACATTTGGTTATGCTCGTTTATTCCCATGATTACAGTTTTGGTTATCCGAATGTCTTGCATCGAAGCAAAAAACGGAGATTTGTATTTTTCCACCCGCACGGTATTGAAAACTCGTGCGCGTATGGCAAGTATATATTTCTTACCAATATGGATCGTTAATGTTGGTTTGGCGGCTTCTGCATGCAGAGAACTATACAGCGTGGATCTGACTCAAACACAGGCATTCTCTATCTCAAGCATATGCTGCGTTCCATTTGCGCTTTGGGTATTTGTATGTAAGCCACCGGCTCTGAAGAATGCAAGAAGAAGTCTGGGTTATCTGGCAGCCATGATTGCAATGCTGTATTTGCTGTCTGCGGCCATATCAGATGTTTTTACACAAGCTGTGTTACTATGACTTTCGGGCAAGAATAAAGAATGTCCAACTTGGACATTCACTAATTCGTTGATTTTGTTCCTTTGGGACAGAAAGTGAGGATACATTTATGAGAAACGGTTTATCTGACAAAGAAGTTGAGCAGAGCCGAAAACAGCATGGCTCAAACTCGCTTACGCAAATTCCACCTGATCCGTTATGGAAAAAGGTCCTTGAGGGTTTCAAAGACCCGATGATCATGATCCTTATGGTCGCTCTGGTGGTGCAGGTCATTCTTTGCTGTATGGGACAGGCAGAATGGTTTGAGCCGGTTGGCATTCTGATTGCTATTCTGGTGGCCAACGGAGTTGCTTCTGTCAGTGAAAGTAAGCAGGAAGGAAAAGCCTCTGCACTGAAAGCAGCCGAAAACGCCAAGGAGATGGCTAAGGTTATCCGCAATGGAGAACTGAAAGAGATCCATGTAGACGAAGTAGTCGTTGGCGACATTGTTTATCTCCAAGCGGGTGATAAGATCCCAGCAGATGGCGAAGTTGTTGAGGGCTCTCTAAAAATCGATCAGGCCGCATTAAACGGTGAGACCGAAGAAGCGGAAAAGATCCCTTGCACCGGAACTGAGTCCTATGACATCAAGGACCTGCTGAACAAATACTATATCTACCGAGGCACAGTTGTCTGCGGCGGAGAAGGTTATATGCAGGTTAAGGTTGTCGGCGATAAGACCCTTTTCGGCGAGCTGGCACTGGAGGTACAGGAAGATACTCGTGAAACCCCACTTCAGGTAAAGCTCGGCAAACTGGCGCAGCAGATCTCGAAGTTTGGTTATATCGGTGCAATTGCTATTGTTCTCGGTATTCTGATTAAGACATTTGTAACTGGCGATATCCCTAGCTCCGTCTATGATTGGGTTCGACTGCTGATTGATGCTATCACGGTAGCTGTTACCGTGATTGTCTGTGCAGTGCCGGAAGGCTTGCCGATGCTGACATCCATCCTCCTGTCATTCCAATCTCTCAAGATGGCAAAGGACAACGTTCTCGTACGTAAGATCAATGGCCTTGAGACAGCTGGCAGCCTTAACATCCTTTTTAGCGATAAGACAGGCACTATTACGAGCGGCAAGCTCTCGGTCGTTGAGATTTCTGCTGGTGACCTTAAACACTTCACATCTCTGTCCAGCGTATCTCATATTTATGCGAATGCCATCGCAACCGGTATTGGCATTAACAATAGTGCAAGCGCTGCACATGATGGCACTGTTATCGGCGGTAACTCCACCGATCGTGCACTTATGGCATATCTGATAGATGAGAAAATGGCACAGCACTTGGATAAGAGCTGTATTGAAAAGTTCAACGCATTTGACTCTGCAAAAAAGTATTCCAGCGTTGTAGTTGAAGCCGACGACAAGAAGATGACCTTTATCAAAGGTGCTCCGGAAAAAATCATCGCTCGCTGCACAAAGTTTATGGATACACAGGGCAAGATTAAGCCCTTTGAAGACCATGCTGCAATGGACTTCTACATGGACAAACAGGCATCCCGCTCGATGCGTATGCTTGCTGTAGCTTGTATCGAAGGAGACTCGGATGAAGGCGATCTGACACTGTTATGTGTGCTCAGTATCCGCGACAATGTTCGCCCAGAAGCGGCTGCTGCTATCAAGGAAGTCCAGGCGGCCGGGGTGCAGGTTGTAATGGTTACCGGTGACCGTAAAGAAACTGCTGTAGCTATTGCAAAGGAAGCTGGTCTCCTCACTTCGGATGAACATATTGCCATTACCTCCGCTGAAATGGCAGAGAAGACTGATGACGAACTGAAAGCCATGATGCCTAATCTCCGTGTTGTAGCCCGCGCACTTCCTACAGACAAGAGCCGACTGGTTCGCATCGCTCAGGAGCTTGATTACGTAGTAGGTATGACTGGTGATGGCGTAAACGATTCTCCGGCCCTGAAAAAGGCTGATGTTGGTTTTGCAATGGGCAGTGGCACCGAAGTTGCCAAGGACGCAGGTGATATCACCATTCTGGATGATAATTTCTCTTCTATCGAAAAGGCAATCTTGTACGGTCGCACCATGTTTAAGAGTATCCGTAAATTCCTGATCTTTCAGCTTACAGTAAACGTTGCAGCGGTCCTGACCTGTTTTGTGGGCCCACTGCTGGGCGAAAAGGTTGTACTGACGGTTATTCAGCTGCTGCTTATCAACCTGGCTATGGATACACTGGCGGCCATTGCATTCGGCAGTGAGCCGGCGCTCAAGGAGTTTATGAAGGATAAGCCGGTACCGCGTTCGGAGAGTATTGTAACCAAGCAGATGCTCATTCGAGTTTGTGTAAGCGCCGCGTACATCACGGGTATTTGTCTGTCGATCCTGTTCTTGCCGGCTGTGCGCAATCTGTTTGGCCTTGTGGATGTGACATATCTCAAGTCTGCACTGTTTGCAACCTTCATGATGGCGATTACCTTCAATGGCTTTAACGCACGTACAGATCATTTTAATCCATTTGAGAATATTGGACGCAACAAGAATTTCCTGCTGGTCATGGGGGCCATCTTGGTTATGCAGTTTATCTTCGTCACTTTTGGCGGAGAGGCACTTAACGTCGAACGTCTGAGCCTGCATTCTTGGCTGATTTGTGCAGTTCTTGCATTTATAGTTATCCCCATTAACATGGTTCTGAAAGCAATTATGCATAAAAAATAACATTTTTGAGTATTTACCCCGCATGCGCGGGGATCAACCCCGTTGAAGCTACAATCACTGTTAACCAAGAAGATTTACCCCGCATGCGCGGGGATCAATCCAGGTGAACGACAGGTTCATCGAAAGCACCAGCATTTACCCCGCAGACGCGGGGATCAACCTCCACAAATGGTTGCTCGGTTTAAAGAAAATACATTTACCCCGCAGGCGCGGGGATCAACCCAATGGGTATGCCACTTGCAACGCCGAAAAAGAATTTACCCCGCATGCGCGGGGATCACCCTATGCAGATCCTCGGCGATGGTTTTGTTCTCAAATTTACCCCGCAGGCGCGGGGATCAACCCAATTCGATATGCCTCCGGCTCGCAGAGCATCGATTTACCCCGCATGCGCGGGGATCAACCCGCATCTGGGACAGATCGTGCTGATATGCCTGCATTTACCCCGCGTGTGCGGGGATCAACCCGGTTATACTTTCGTGTTAGATTACTGGTGTGAATTTCCCCCGCGTGCGCGGGGATCAACCTTAGTGATTGCCCTATCTGCGGATGTCGTATACATTTACCCCGCGTGCGCGGGGATCAGCCTAGGGAAGGCACAGCTTTTGAGCAGGTATTTCAATTTACCCCGCAGGCGCGGGGATCACCCTTTTGTGCCCAAAAGGCGAAAAATCGCAAATAATTTACCCCGCATGCGCGGGGATCAACCCAGGGTGACGGTGATGGTGGCATCCTTTTCTGCATTTACCCCGCGTGCGCGGGGATCAACCATGATGCTCTCACAGCTGAAACAGCGGGAATGTCAAAGGTTGCACAAAAATTCCATTGGTGATATAATACCAATATACGCTGAATAATAAAACGTGCAATACTGGGGAAGGAGAAACGTCATGGACTCAAATATACATGTAAGCGAGTTCGATACCTTCTTCGTTCCAAACCGAACTACCACGCAATTTTTGCGCGTTATTTCCTTTAATCCAGAAGTTCAGGCTTCCATAAAAAAATATTATATGGAAGCTGTTCACGCGGGTGTAGTTATAGAAGGAGAATTGCAAAATCCCACACCGCAACAGTTGACGTATTATAACGAGATAATGCCTTCTGGTTTTAAACTGGATGTTGGTTTTATATCGGACAGTCTTCGTGTATGGCTTCCTCGTATGAACTCAACTCCGCGCACGCGAATGTCAGAGGCCATATATGATGTGCTTACTGGCCTGCGAAAAAAAGGGAAGACCGAGAGTATCCTGCAAAACGCATATATCAAAATTATGTGTTGGCTTTATTATAAGTTCGAGCGCATTTCAAACCGAATTGGTTCTACGGTTTCCCCAAAGATATTGTGTGAAGCAACACCAGCAAAGAAAATCTGAAAAGCAACACCGGGTATGTATCAGCTAGCTCTGCTCTCAGTTTTACACAAAGCCGGCTGCGATATAGTTTGGCTGATGTATGCCGGGGATAGTGAGTATCTGAAATATGATCCCGCGTCCAAACTTTCTACTTTAGCAGTTCCAACATGTACAGACCGTTTTCCGGAGAATTTCTCCCTCAAAACCCTGCGTCAAGAAGTGCAGGCAGAGGAACAGAAGCGACTCTTATACGGAGCCCCTGCTTCGTGGAATGTCTGTTCGAATACATGGATCGCGGATGATACTCCGTGGATAGAAGTTATAAAGACACAGGCTATCGATAGAAACGCGCAGCCCCAAGAAATCCATAGCTGCGCGTTCCAGATCTGCGGAGTTGATGATAAGAAAACATATGTCCCTGATCTATATCAGATGTATGCCACTATCAAATCGTCGGGCAGACGTATTGTTGTACTTGATAAGGCCCCTGAAATTTCAGTGGAAGCTATCAATGCAATTCGACGTGATAAGTATCAGACGAAAGAGCAGATGATATCTTCTTTAGTAGGGAACTTCAGAAGTTCTAATCATGAACTTCAGTCCCTAATGAGAAAAGCGTTTGTAGATACCTTAACTTCTCCTGAGATGGTTTCAACATCAATGGAAAAACTCACAGGTATTGCGGTATACCTTATTTGTTGGATGCAGAAGTATCAATCGCCGCTTTTCGATGGATGGAAACCGCCAGAGGTTCCGTGTCTGGTTCGTATGGGTGAAAGTAAGGACCAGAAAGAACAGCTATTCTATGAAATGCTTTGCAGACTTCCTGTGGATGTTCTTCTCTTAACGCCCCACGCAACAGAAGCGAATTATTTTGGCCAAGGGATAAAGGTCATTTCGTATAAAAACACCTTGTCTATAACACGCTTTCCCAAGGACGCGGCGGATGTTCAGTCTGGCACTGTTGCATACCACGCCGAGCGAGATCTGGATACTCTGCTATATCAAGGTACAGGCCTGTACCGGAACCAGCAATATTCAAAAGCACGCTCGATAGTATTGCAGACTACCTATGAGGAAATTCCTATTCTGTGGGATCAGGAGTTGAATTTCCGGCCGAATTTCACGGTAGAGGGAGACGTCGTTATTCTGCCTACAATCTTTGCGAAGGTTTCTGGCGTTAAGGATGGAGATGTCGCAGCGTACTGGGCTTCTATCAAGCAGCTCGTTACGCCGGATACCCTTTTTATCGAGCGGGTTCCTTTTATCCGCCGAGAAGATGATAATCCTATCAAACCGTGTGCCACTCATTTTTGGAGGAACAACCGTTTGCAGAGGACTGCTATTAAGCAGAATCCGGTATACCAGTACCGCTTCTTACGAGAGCCGATACAGGATTATATACTGGATAATCTGGAGCAGTTTATTGTCAGCAAACTGGTCAGAGGCACTTTCGAGACCGGGTCAGAGTATATTATTCTCTCCACGGTTCTCAATTTCAAAAAAGAAATACTGCAGCTTCTGAATAAATTCGATTTTACAAAGAGAAATCCAAAAATCATTTATGCAGTAACAGGGGAAAATGGCTTGTCCTTAGAGGATGCTATCATGACCTCGTTTCTCAATCGTCTTGGTTTTGATGTATTGGTCTTTGCTCCAACGGGCTACCAGTGCTTCGAACAATACTTTAATTCACCTATTTGCGAAGAACATCAGATAGGGGAGTACATGTATAACCTTGTCCCTCCGAAGATGTCCGAAATCCCTCTTGCGGCCAATAAAGGCTGGCGAGAAAGACTCAAAAATTTCGTAGAAAGGATCTGATCAGTTTGGCAATAGATTTCACGAAACCGAATCAGCAGGATACCATCGCAGTTACGCAACAGCCCGGTACGGATATGGTAGTTAAGGAGTACGATATTGCTGCGGATCGTCAGCAGATGACTCAGGAGCTCGCTAAGAGTCCAGAGGTAGACGCGCTGCTTAACACTATCGAAATCAATAATATGGATACTATTGTATCGTTCGGTGCGGAAGCAGCTGATGAAATTTCCAAGGCATCGGATGTTGTGCTTAACAGCGTCAATATGTCTCAATTGGATGACTCCAATGAGCTTCTGAATACGCTGGCTAAGGTAATGTCCAAATTTGACATTGAGGAGATTAAGGAAAAACCGGGACTTTTCGGCGCCTTTTTCAACAATCTGCGTAAGCAGTTGGATAAGATTATGGCCAAGTACAATACGATGGGCAACGAAGTAGATAAGATCTACGTTCAGCTCAAGCAGTACGAGTCCGAGATTAAACAAGCAAACCATCGTCTCGACCAGATGTTTGAGGCTAATGTGAACTACTACCATGACCTCGTGAAGTACATTCTTGCTGGCGAACTTGGCTGCGAGCAAATCCGCAGCTATATCAAAGAGAGAGAAGAAGCCCTTGCTTCCACCGGGGATAATTCTATTCAGTTTGAACTGACCAATCTGAATAATGCCCTGATGATCCTTGAGCAGCGCACACAGGATCTGCGTATTTCAGAGAACGTGGCTATGCAGTCTATCCCTATGATTAAGACGATGGAGTTCAGCAATCTCAATCTGGTCCGCAAGATCAACTCTGCGTTTATCATTACGCTGCCGGTATTCAAGCAGGCGCTTGCTCAGGCAGTTATGTTGAAGCGTCAGCGTTTGCAGGCAGAGTCTATGGCTGCTCTTGACGCAAAAACCAACGAGATGCTGATCAAGAACGCAAAGAACACTGTCGCTCAGTCCAAGATCACTGCACAGCTGGCGTCCGGCAGCTCTATTAAGGTAGAGACCTTGGAGACCACCTGGAGAACGATTATGAATGGCATTGAAGAGACCAAGGCTATTCAAGAGAATGCTCGCAAGCAGCGCGAAGAGGATAAGAAGCGGCTGGCCGTCCTCAAAGATGAGTTCGAGAACTATCAGGGCGCAAAAAAGTTAAACCAAGCTCAGGCGTAGGAGTCGATATACCAATGGGGAAAAGTGAAAATGTTTGCGTTTTCGAAGATACAGAGAAAACATGCAAGGACATACCGTATTTGAGTTTGGCGATTAAGCAGTCTCGCAAGATGCAGGATATATTTTGGGGGAGACTCCCGATCCCGCATACAAAAGTTTGCGATGGTACTCCAGCGCAGATCATTGTGAGTCGGAAACGCACGTTGGAGGCGGCTAAGGCATATACGGGCAAGAAGGTCTGTGTACTTAATTTCGCGTCTGCAACCAATCCGGGCGGCGGCGTTACTCGTGGATCGTCGGCGCAGGAAGAGGCGATTTGCCGGTGCTCCACGTTGTATCCTTGCCTGAACAATGCTAAGATGTGGAATGCCTTTTATGTACCGCATCGCCATGAGCGAAATCCGCTGCACAATGACGATTGCATTTACACACCGGGCGTTGTCGTTTTCAAGACGGATGATGATGTTCCTAAGCATATGCCGGAAAGCCAGTGGTATTGCGTCGATGTGCTTACCTGCGCAGCGCCGCATTTGAGGAACATCCCGACAAATGCCATGAACTCGAGTGACGGCTCACATTCGATTTCTATTTCGAATGAGGATCTGCAGAAGCTGCATGAGAAGCGCATCGAGCGCGTATTCCAGATTGCAATGGCAAAGGGAGCAGGAGTGCTTATTCTTGGAGCGTTTGGCTGCGGTGCGTTCCGCAATCCTCCGGAAGTGGTCGCGGCCGCGATGAAGACCATTGTGCAGAAGTATCGTTACGCTTTCGATACCATTGAGTTTGCAGTATACTGTCCGCCACGCCGGGATCAGAACTATCATGTTTTTAATCGGGTTTTAAAGGAGCTGTGAAAGGCTTCGGCCTGATGAATATTTTACTTAAGAGTTGGAAGGAGAAAACAAATTATGCCTATCAATCTTAGCAAGGGACAGAAAATCAGCTTATCTAAGGAAGCTCCGGGTCTGAAAAAGATCATGGTTGGCCTCGGATGGGATACCAACAAGTACGACGGCGGACAGGATTTCGATCTTGATGCCTCTGCTTTTCTCGCTGGCGCAAACGGCAAGTGCACGAGCGATCAGGATTTCGTGTTTTATGGCAATCTGGAACACCCAAGCGGCTCCGTAAAGCATATGGGTGACAATCGCACCGGCGATGGCGAGGGTGACGATGAGCAGATTTTTATTGATCTGTCTGCAATTCCGGCAAACATCGAAAAGGTTGCTTTCACGGTTACCATTTATGATGCTGACAAGCGCCGTCAGAACTTTGGCCAGGTTTGCAACGCATACTGCCGTATCGTCAACGATGAGACCGGCGAGGAGATCATTCGCTATGATCTGGGCGAGGACTTCTCGATTGAAACTGCAATGGTCGTCGGCGAGATCTACCGCCACAATAACGAGTGGAAGTTCAACGCCATCGGCAGCGGCTTCTCTGGTGGCTTAGCTGCCCTGTGCGCACAGTACGGTATCGACGCTGAGTAAACCCTTTTGTGTATGGCCGCGAGCGGGTACGAGAGCTCTACGCGCCCGCTCGCAGTTTTAAGGAGGAAACACAAATGTCCGTTAAATTACAGAAGGGGCAGCGCATTAGTCTGTCCAAAGAAAATCAGGGCTTATCCAAAATCATGGTTGGCCTCGGCTGGGATGAAGTAAAGCAGACCGGCGGCTTCTTCTCCGGTCTCTTTAAGGCGCAAGACATTGACTGCGATGCTTTCGCGCTGCTGTTGAAAGATGGTAAGCTTAAGTCTAGGCAGGATATTGTTTTCTTCAACCATCTTGAACATGCCACCGGTGCTGTAAAGCACATGGGCGATAACCTTACTGGTGCAGGGGAAGGCGATGATGAACAGATCTTCATTGACCTGGACCGCGTGCCGGCAGAGTATACCTCTATTGTATTGGCGGTAAATATCTACCAGGCATATGATCGCCATCAGCATTTCGGTATGATTGAGAACGCCTTCATCCGGCTGGTCGATGCTCTTACAAACAATGAGATGTGCATTTACAACCTCTCCGAGAACTACAACAATAAGACCGCCATGCTGTTTGGCGAAGTCTATCGCAAGAATGGCGAATGGAAGTTCCGAGCTATTGGAGAAGGATCTGGCGAAAGCTCGATTACTGAGTTTGCAAAACGGTTCGAATAAAAAACAATCAATCATCTATCTGCCGTGATACGGTGATTGTTGAGTATATTTTCACACGTTACACAACAACCAAAGGATTCGCGCAAGCGAATCCTTTGGTTTACGGAATTGTTTGTCGAAAGGAAGGTTGAGGAGTCCCGTAATCGCCCCCTTGCCGGTACGGTGTACCCGGCTTTGTGGGTGGATGCACTGTACGAAAAAGTTCAAGTAGATGGAAGAATTGTCAGCATGACGGTGCTTATCTATTCTTGTCTATGTGCCGCAGAAAGAGAAGAAATCCTTCACTGAGACACCCAGGAAAATCTAGCTGGCGCCTACGGCTGAGTTCGCCAGAAAGTGCGCATATGATGTGATCGTCTCCTATGCCAAGCGCTTTCCGAAAGCGGTTCAGTGTCTTGAAGACGGATTGGAAGATTCTCTGGCTTTTTATATTTCCAATGCTGGATGCGCGAAAAATCTCATGTTCGCCTAGTGACAGCGTATCGCATGGAATACGCCGAGGACTGTTCTGTTTCCAGAGCCTACATAAGCCATGAATCCTTTGCGGCCATACTGACCACCGTAGCTTAACTTCATTTTTTAGGAGCCCTTTTTGCGGACTTTACTTGACGCGGTCTTCAAATAATCGAAAATCAATTTTGAAAGGATATTTAACAATGAGATTAAAAGAGTTTATCACCCGTTCTGGTGGCGTGATTACTGCCATTGCTCTGCTTGGGTCGATGATGTCAGTGGCAGGGGCGGTGGACCCTTCGGTCCCTAACCCAGATGGCCCGGATGAACCTGAAAATCTAAAAAACAAAATAACAGTAATCTGCCATAATTGCTCATCTCCAGAAGGGAGTTCACACTCTCACGTTTTTTCAAGACGATTGCTAACTCCCGTATCCGTTGAGTCCGTCTATGGTGTACATGATATTGATGGCATGACAACGCTTTATCAAGTAGGTAATGAATATTGGCTTTTTGATATACCATCTTCGTCTTCTGCTCCATGCGTTGGTTATTGTCCCTATAAAATCAAAGACGTTTTGACTGCGGAAGGCTTGATCGATTCAACGAAAAGTGTTGATTCAACCACCGGATCCGCTTCCGTCCCTGTAACCGTTGCTCGCGAAGCTGCCACATTCAGTGTCATCGTCCCCACTACACTGCCGATTTCGGTTGATGCTAATGGAAACGTCACTACCGCAACTGATGCCGCTATCAACAATAACAGCGGCGCTCCGGTAGCTGTCACCAAGGTTGAATTGACCAGTCAGAGTAATTGGACTCTTGCGGCTTACAGCAGAGATATTCTTAATTTGCCGGTAGACACCAGGCAGTTCGGTTTGCAGATGAATATCGGTGACAAGACCGTTGCTACTTCAAACAGTGGAACATCCGATATTCTGTCAGATTCTCTTAATGCCCAAATCGCTAAAGGTCAGAATTGTGCTGTAACCTATAATGCCCTTTTCCCTG
>OLNG01001145.1_pt1 | contig 15435 bp, 9 predicted proteins | sample 1643091 | NCBI WGS metagenome assembly OLNG01 (sample SAMEA3136661, study PRJEB25190) | human gut metagenome | biome: human gut; feature: human-associated habitat; material: faeces | place: Austria | collected 2013 | reverse complement strand
TTTCGGAGAGATGGAGGTTTGGGCACTGGAAGCTTACGGTGCATCTTATACTCTGCAGGAAATCCTGACAGTTAAATCCGATGATGTGGTTGGTCGTGTGAAGACATACGAAGCAATCATCAAAGGTGAAAATATTCCTGAACCGGGAATTCCGGAATCCTTCAAGGTACTTCTTAAAGAACTTCAGTCACTCGGTCTGGATGTACGTGTCCTGGATGAGAACAATGAAGAAGTTCAGATCATGGAAAGTGTAGATTACGGTGATACAAACCTGAATCACATTATTGAAGGGGACAGACGCTACAATAACGACGAAGATTACGGCAAACACGGATACAGCAAGCAGGAATTCTCAGAAGGAGAACTGGTTGATGTAGAAGATGAGCCGGAGGAAGATGACAGCTTCGACGATTTTGATGGCGATATGAACGATGATTTTGATGACGACATGGATTTAGAATAGGAGGATGCCGAGAATGACAGAAACAAAAAAAGAACCAACGTATCAACCGATTTCATTTGATGCGATTAAAATAGGTCTGGCATCTCCGGAAAAGATTCTGGAATGGTCAAGAGGTGAAGTTACAAAGCCGGAGACAATCAACTACAGAACACTGAAGCCGGAAAGAGACGGTCTGTTCTGTGAGAAAATCTTCGGACCTAGCAAAGACTGGGAATGCCACTGTGGTAAATACAAAAAGATCCGTTATAAAGGTGTTGTATGCGACCGCTATGGTGTAGAAGTAACAAAAGCAACTGTGCGACGTGAACGTATGGGTCACATCGCACTTGCAGCACCGGTTTCTCATATCTGGTATTTCAAAGGTATTCCGAGCCGTATGGGACTGATCCTGGATCTTTCACCGAGAACTCTGGAAAAAGTACTGTATTTCGCTTCTTATATCGTACTTGATAAGGGAGAGACAGATCTCTCTTACAAGCAGGTTCTTTCAGAAGCTGAATACCAGGAAGCAAGAGAAAACTGGGGCAATGGCTTCCGCGTAGGAATGGGAGCAGAAGCGATCAAAGAACTTCTTGAAGCGATCGATCTTGAAAAAGATTATGCTGAACTGCAGGCAGGACTTGAGGGTGCTACCGGACAGAAGAGAGCAAGAATCGTTAAGAGACTTGAAGTAGTAGAAGCTTTCCGCGAATCAGGAAACAAACCGGAATGGATGATCATGACTGCAATCCCGGTAATTCCGCCGGATCTGCGTCCGATGGTACAGTTGGATGGTGGACGTTTTGCAACATCTGACCTGAATGATCTGTACAGAAGAATTATCAACAGAAATAACCGTCTGAGAAGACTCCTTGAACTGGGAGCTCCGGACATTATCGTTAGAAACGAAAAGAGAATGCTGCAGGAAGCTGTAGATGCTCTGATCGACAATGGACGTCGTGGACGTCCGGTAACAGGTCCTGGAAACAGAGCACTGAAATCCCTTTCTGATATGCTGAAAGGTAAATCAGGACGTTTCCGTCAGAACCTGCTCGGAAAACGTGTTGACTACTCAGGACGTTCCGTTATCGTTGTAGGACCGGAATTGAAGATCTATCAGTGCGGTCTTCCGAAAGAAATGGCAATCGAGCTGTTCAAGCCGTTTGTTATGAAAGAACTTGTTGAGAGCGGAGCTGCTCACAATATTAAGAATGCTAAGAAAATGGTAGAGCGTCTTCAGCCGGAAGTATGGGATGTGCTTGAAGATGTAATCAAAGAGCATCCGGTTATGCTGAACCGTGCTCCTACACTGCACCGTCTTGGTATCCAGGCATTTGAACCGATTCTGGTAGAAGGTAAAGCAATTAAGCTTCATCCACTGGTATGTACCGCATTCAATGCCGATTTCGATGGTGACCAGATGGCGGTTCATCTTCCGCTTTCTGTAGAAGCTCAGGCTGAGTGCCGTTTCCTTCTGCTTTCACCAAACAACCTTCTGAAACCGTCTGATGGTGGTCCGGTAGCTGTTCCTTCACAGGATATGGTTCTTGGTATCTACTATCTGACGCAGGAAAGACCGGGAGCCAAGGGAGAAGGAAAAGTATTCAAGAGTGTGAATGAAGCGATCCTTGCTTATGAAAACGGAGTTGTAACTCTTCACTCAAGAATCAAAGTACGTGTGACAAAGACGATGCCGGATGGAACAAAGAAGACCGGTACAGTAGAGTCTACACTTGGACGTTTCATTTTCAACGAAATCATTCCGCAGGATCTTGGTTTTGTTGATCGTGAAAAAGAAGGAAATGAACTGGTTCTTGAAGTGGATTTCCATGTAGGAAAGAAACAGCTGAAACAGATTCTTGAAAAAGTTATTAACACACATGGTGCGTCAGCTACAGCTGAAGTACTTGACCATGTAAAATCAATGGGATACAAGCTCTCTACAAGAGCAGCTATGACTGTATCTATTTCAGATATGACTGTACCGCCACAGAAACCGGAACTGATCGCAAGAGCACAGTCAACGGTTGATAAGATCACACGTAACTTCAAACGTGGTCTTATTACAGAAGAAGAGCGTTACAAAGAGGTTGTAGAAACCTGGAAAGAAACAGATGATGAGCTTACAGAAGCCCTTCTTACAGGACTTGATAAATACAACAATATCTTCATGATGGCAGATTCCGGAGCCCGTGGATCTGACAAACAGATCAAACAGCTTGCAGGTATGCGTGGACTTATGGCGGATACAACCGGTCATACGATCGAACTGCCAATCAAGTCAAACTTCCGTGAAGGTCTGGACGTACTGGAATACTTCATGTCTGCGCATGGAGCTCGAAAAGGTATGTCAGATACTGCCCTTCGTACAGCCGATTCAGGATACCTGACAAGACGTCTTGTTGATGTATCACAGGATTTGATCATTCGTGAGGTTGACTGCGTAAGCAAAGATGCCGAAATTCCGGGAATGTATCTGCATGCATTTATGGATGGAAATGAAGAAATCGAAAGTCTTCAGGAACGTATTACAGGAAGATATTCATGCTATACAATCTGTGACAAAGATGGCAATGTTCTTGTAAAGGCAAACCACATGATCACACCAAAACGTGCAGAAAAGATTATGAAATATGGTGTGGATGAAAATGGAAATTCACCGCTTAAGAAAGTGAAAGTCCGTACAATCCTGACCTGTAAATCACACATTGGTATCTGTGCGAAATGTTATGGCGCCAATATGGCAACAGGTGAACCTGTACAGGTTGGTGAAGCTGTCGGTATTATCGCAGCTCAGTCGATCGGTGAACCTGGTACACAGCTGACCATGCGTACTTTCCATAGTGGTGGTGTAGCCGGTGGAGATATCACACAGGGTCTTCCTCGTGTCGAAGAGCTTTTTGAAGCAAGAAAACCGAAAGGTCTTGCTATCATCACAGAAATCGCAGGTGTTGCAAACCTGAACGATACAAAGAAGAAGCGTGAAATCATCGTTACCAATCAGCAGACAGGTGAGACAAAGACGTATCTGATTCCTTATGGATCACGTATTAAAGTACAGGATGGAGCTGTTCTGGAAGCCGGTGACGAGCTTACAGAAGGTAGCGTGAACCCACATGACCTTCTTAAGATCAAAGGTCTTCGTGCTGCACAGGACTACATGCTTCAGGAAGTACAGAGAGTATACCGTCTGCAGGGTGTAGAAATCAACGATAAGCATATCGAAGTTATCGTTCGTCAGATGCTGAAGAAGATCCGCATCGAAGAAAGAGGGGATACTGAATTCCTTCCGGGAACAATGGTAGATGTCCTTGAGTTCAACGATGTAAATGAACAGATGGTAACAGAAGGTAAAGAACCTGCAACAGGAGAACAGATCATGCTTGGTATTACCAAGGCATCCCTGGCAACAGATTCCTTCCTGTCAGCTGCATCCTTCCAGGAGACAACCAAGGTTCTGACTGAGGCTGCTATCAAAGGTAAGGTTGACCACCTGATCGGTCTGAAAGAGAACGTTATTATCGGTAAACTGATTCCGGCAGGAACAGGTATGAGAAAATACCGTGACGTTAAACTTGATACAGGTCTTGGTATGGATATGGACGACGAAATCAGTTTTGATGATTTTGATATGGATGATGATACTGAGTCTGAAGTATCGGCAGAGACAGCAGAAACTGTTGAAACCGAAGAAAATGCTGACGAAACAGTTACAGTTGAAGAATAGGCTTTATATGCTAAGAGAGGCAGATACGTTGAATGGCGTGTCTGCTTTTCTTGCTTTAAAGACAAGAAAAACAAAAATATTTAAAAATTATTTCCATTCCTTTAACACTTTACAAAAATAAAGGGTTGCAAAATATGAAAAAATACAGTAGCATATAAATAATCAGTTGAAAATCAGGGGGTGTGATATGCTGGATTTAGCTCATATTGGTGAACGGATCAGAGAATGCAGAAAAAAGAAAATGATGACAATCCGGGTTTTGGGAGAATATACAGGACTTTCAGCGGGCTATCTGAGTATGTTGGAACAGAATAAGACATCTCCGAATGTGGACAGTCTTGCGCGAATTTGTGAAGCACTGGATATTGATATCCAGTATGCACTGGAAGGGGAAATGCCGGGAAAGACGGTTATACACAGAGAAGAAATGAGTAAGCATCTTTATCCGGAAGAAAATATGACAGTTGAGGTTGCAGACTTTGGTCAGGGAGAATCGATTTTTGAATATATTACGATTGAACCGGGAGAATCTGCGAAAAAAGAAGAATATCGTCATGTCTTTTCGGAAATGTGTATGGTGATAAAAGGAACTCTGAATGTAGAGATGGAAGGAAAAATTTGCAGTTTACATCCGGGAGACAGTATATATATAAAGAGCAGAGAGCGTCATAGTATTTCCAATCCCGGAAAAGAACCTTGTGTCAGTATATGGGTATATCACCGGGATGTACCAAGACGGTTTGGAAGGAATGAAAATAAAATTGTCAAATAAATAGCATTCCTCTTGACAATCTTAGAGTATGGTTCTATAATAAGAAAAAGTTACACATATGAATAAATATTCACCTAAGTGAATTTACAAAATTGAACTGTTAAAACGGGGTTTCTTCGAAATTCACGCAACTCTGAAGACAGTGTTATTTACGAAAGTGTATAAAGACTGATTTTATACATACAATACGGACAATCTAATAATTAAACATAGACGTCATAGCGTGAAACTATGACCTTTGAAAGAAGACAAGGACGTCATGATGCAAATCATGGCGTTCTTTTGTTTACACTACTAGACTGCGGTCTAGTAAAGTATTACATTGTCGCAGAGGGACGGACATATCTGGTAAATATACCGTCTCAGAAGAACAAAAGTACATGAGAGGAGAACAAAAATGGACAGATTAACTCAATTGCGAGAGTACATGGAAAAAGAAAGACTGGATGCGTTTTATATTGCAAAGCCGGCGAATGTACGTTGTATCAGCGGATTTACGGGGGAAGACTCATTCCTTTTTATCACAAAGGCGAATCAGTATTTTATCACTGATGCAAGATACACAGAGCAGGCATCTTATGAATGTCCGGATTACGAACTTGTAAACTGGCGAATCAATTTTGGCTACAGCATGGGGAAAGCTGTTGCATATTGCGCAGACAAAGATGGAGTTAAAACAATCGGATTTGAACAGGATCATCTGACATTTGAAAAATGGAACTCTATGCAGGCTGAACTCAGTGCTGAGATGGTTCCGACGCTGAACGTAATCGAAGGCTTCCGCGCGATCAAGACGCCGGAAGAGATCAAGAACCTTACCGTTGCCTGTGATATCGCATCCAGAGCATTTGAAAAAATTATAAAAGACATCCGTCCGGGTGTGACAGAAAAAGAAATCGCATCCAGACTTGCACATTACATGGTAATGGAAGGTGCAGATACCAAACCGTACGGTGGAATCGTTATTTCAGGAGCAAAGAGCTCTCTGCTTCACGGGATTCCGGATAGTAAGCCAATCGAATACGGTGATTTCGTATTGATGGATTATGGATGCCAGTACAAAGGTTATCTTTCAGATATGACAAGAACAGTAGTTGTCGGCAAGGCAGACGCCAAACAGAGAGAAGTTTATGATCTCTGCCGTCGTATGACAGAAGATACAGAAGCATCTGTAAGAGCCGGTGTGACAGGAACTTCCTGCTATGAAGCTTCACTTGAAGCAATCAAAGATACAGAATACCTTCCGTATAATTATACAGGAATCGGTCATGGAGTTGGGCTGTTCGTCCATGAACTTCCGAATATCGGACTGAACTGTGAGAATATCTTACAGGAGAACAGCATAATGACAGTAGAACCAGGACTTTATATTCCGGGTTGGGGTGGTGTCAGACTTGAGGATCAGGGCATCATCACAAAAGACGGATATGAAAACCTGATCAGTGCTACACATGAGCTAATAGAATTATAAATGAAAAAGGAGGACAACATTTATGAAAAAGAAATTATTAGCAGCTTTACTTGCTACAGCAATGACAGTAACAATGTTTGCTGGCTGTGGTACACCGGGATCCAAAGATTCCAAGAAAGATGACAGCAGTGCTTCATCAGGAAAGAAGAGAATTACTTACACACTTCGTGAAGACCTTCCTTCTATGGATCCACAGAACAGTAACTCTATCTCATGTGCAACAGCAGAAATCTGCACCTATGCGATGCTGACACGTAACGTGGAAGGCGAAATCAAACCAGATGCAGCTGAAAGCTGGGATATTTCAGATGACGGACTTACTTACACATTCCACCTTCGTGATGGACTGAAATGGTCTGACGGAGAAGATGTAAAAGCAGGCGATTATGTTTATGGTATCCAGAGACTTATGGATCCAGAAATGGCAAGCGATTACGCATTCATCGGATATATCCTCAAAAACGGTGCAGAAGTAAATAGCGGTTCTGTGCCTGTCGATGAACTTGGCGTATCTGCACCAGATGACAAGACAGTTGTTATCGAACTTGCACATCCGGCTACATACTTCCTTAGTATGGCTGCTATGGCAACATTCGGTCCTGCAAGAAAAGATTATGTAGAAAAATACGGAAAAGAATATGCAGCTGATCCGGAAAAATCTGTTTATAACGGACCGTTCAAGATGACAGAGTGGAAACACGGCGATGAAATGATCCTTTCTAAGAATGAAAATTACTGGGATGCAGACAGCATCAAGCTTGATGAAATCTGCGTAAAGACAGTTGCAGATGCTAAGACAGCGGTTGCTATGTGGGAACAGGGCGAAGTTGATATCACAGTTGTACCTACTGAAATGACAGATCAGTATACAGAAAATACTGAATTCTACTATACAGGTGCAGATGATTACATCATGCTCAACATGTCAGAAGACAGACCGCTTGCTAACAAGAACCTGAGATTTGCTTTGAACTATGCAATCAACAGAACAGAATACAACAAGCTGGTTAACAATGACGTATATGACGTTGCACAGAGACTTGTACTTCCAAACGTGCAGGCGGCAGATGACCAGACATACGGAGAAGCTTATCCATATACACCATTCCCGGCAGAAAATGATAATGATAAAGCAAAAGAATATCTGGATGCAGCAATGAAAGAAATGGGCGTTTCTAATCCGGCAGACATCAAGATTACTCTTCTTACAACTGATACAGATGGTGCTAAGAAGCAGGCTGAAGTTCTTCAGGAACAGTATCAGAAGAACCTTGGTATTACAGTAGAAATTAACCAGGTAACTTACAAACAGAGACTTCAGATGGAAACTGAAAAAGATTACGATATGGTAGTAACAGGATGGGTTCCGGACTACTCTGACGCATACTCTTATCTGGAACTGTGGATCAGCGATGGTCAGTATAACCACTCTGGATATGCGAACGCTGAATACGACAAGCTTCTTAAAGATTCTCAGACAGAGACAGATGCTAAGACAAGACAGGATATGCTGTTCCAGGCAGAAAAGATCTTCCTTGAAGAAGATTCCGCTCTTGTACCGCTTCAGTTACGTAGAGACCAGTATCTGATCAATCCGAAGATTTCTAACTTCAATGTATACTTTGTCGGATATGACTTCGATCTGGTATATGCAGACATCAGCGAATAATACAGTTGGATGGTAACATACCTTGCGGTCGGCGCGGACTTACTGGTCCGCACCGGCTGCTTATTTGAGGGTTTTGATTATTTCGAGGGGTAGATTTGGTATGTATCAGCCAATAGGAAGTATGTGAAATAATCAAAGCTATCAAATAAAGAAAAATGAAGGGAGACAAAAGAATGGCAAAATATATAGCTAAACGAGTTGCATTAGCCATCGTAACACTTTTGGTACTTACAAGTGTTGTATTCGTCCTGGTTCGTCTGATGCCGGGAGATCCGTTCTCAAGTGACAAGATGACACCGGAGATCAAAGCGAATCTGGAAGCTTACTATGGTTTGGATAAACCGCTTGCAGAGCAGTATATAACTTATATGAAGAATGTGCTTCATGGTGATCTGGGGTATTCTATGAAGTATGAAAGTCAGACAGTTAACCGTATTATTGCTGACTCATTCCCATACTCAGCAGACCTGGGAATCCGTTCACTGTGCTTTGCACTGTTCTTCGGACTGATCCTTGGAATTGTAGCAGCACTGAATCGAGGAAAGAAACTGGACTTCGTCTGTATTTTGATTGCGATCATTGGTACATCGATTCCTGACTTCATCATGGGATCTGTACTTCAGTATTTCTTCGGAATCAAATGGCAGATTCTTCCGGTTGCGCAGTACACAAGCTTTAAGCACACAATTTTACCGTCAATCGCGGTTGGATTCTATACACTGGCATCCATTTCCCGTCTGATGCGTTCCAGTATGCTGGAAGTTGTATCTTCAGATTATACAAAGACAGCACGTGCGAAAGGTTTATCGGATTTCCGAATTACAGTTAAACATCAGATCCGTAATGCGATCACACCGATCATTACCATTATGGGACCGACAGTTGCATCTGTATTAACAGGAACATTCGTAATCGAAGCCCTTTTCGCAATCCCTGGAATGGGAAAACATTATGTAGACAGTATTAACATGGCAGATTATACACTGGTTCTTGGTATGACGATCTTCTACGGAGCATTCCTGATCGTATCAATCCTGATTGTAGATATCTTATACGGTATTGTAGATCCGAGAATCCGTCTGAGTGGTAAAAAAAGGTAGGTGACGAGAAATGGCAGAAATTACAAAAGAACAGTTTAAAGTTGTAGGAAAAAATACAAAGACAATGGAGTCTATTTCCCGTCCGAATATTGGTTACTGGCAGGATGCATGGAGACGAATCCGCAAGAATAAGATTGCATTCTTCTCATTGTGCCTGATTGGACTTTATGTACTTATGGCGATCTTTGTTCCAATGTTCAGCAAATATGACATTGCAACACAGAGTGTGGCAGAGATGAACCAGAGTTTTTCAAAAGCACATTGGTTTGGAACAGACTCTCTTGGACGTGATCTCTGGGTTCGTGCATGGTCTGGTGCGAGAGTATCTCTGACAATTGGTTTTGCAGCCAGCATCATCAATGCAATCGTTGGATCTATCATGGGTGGTATCTCAGGATTCTACGGTGGCAAGATCGATATGGTTATCCAGCGTGTCGTTGACGTATTATACGGAATCCCAAGTCTGATCGTTACCATTCTTCTTATGGTAGTTGTTGGTAACGGTGTACACTGTTTGATTCTTGCTATGTGTTGCGTCGGATGGATCGGTGGATGTCGTTTCGTTCGTGGTGAAGTATTAAAACTGAGAGAATCTGATTTCGTATCTGCAGCCAAGATCCTTGGTGTGCCGGATATCGTAATCATTGTAAAACATATTTTACCGAATATCATGGGACTTATCATTACAAACCTGACAATGGCTATTCCGGGAGCTATTTTCCAGGAGGCATTCCTGAGCTATATCGGTCTGGGTATCAAACCACCGAACTGCAGCTGGGGTGTACTTGCAAAAGACGGAATCGCACAGCTGAGAATTCATCCGTACCAGGTATTTGTACCGGCATTCCTGATTTGTACAACAATGCTTGCGCTGAATCTTCTTGGTGATGGACTTCGTGATGCATTTGACCCGAAACTTAGAGGAACCGAGTAGGAAGGAGTATAGAAGATGGAAAATTTATTGGAAGTAAAAAATCTGCAATTCTCTTTCCGTACATACGGTGGAGTTGTAAAAGCTGTTCGTGATGTCAGTTTTGAAGTCCGTCCGGGAGAAATTCTTGGTATAGTTGGAGAATCCGGATGTGGAAAGAGTGTTACCTCACAGTGTCTGATGAGACTGAATCCGGAACCGCCTGGATTCTTTGAAGGCGGAGAGATTCTTTATAAAGGAAAAGATGTTCTGAAAATGAACAAAAAAGAACTTCGTCAGTTCCGTGGAAAAGAGATCAGTTATATTTTTCAGGATCCTATGACCTCATTGAACCCGACAATGCGTATCGGAAAACAGATTGAAGAAGTATTCGTCGGAAGAAAAGGTATGAGTGCGGCTGAGAAAAAAGCAAAAGCACTTGAAATCCTTAAAATGGTAGGTATCTCTGATGGAGAACGCCGTTACAAACAGTATCCACATGAACTTTCAGGTGGTATGAAACAGCGTGTTATGATCGCGATCGCTCTGGTAGGAAGCCCGAGCATCGTTATTGCCGATGAGCCGACTACTTCTTTGGATGTTACAATTGAAGCACAGATTCTTGATGTACTGAAAAATCTTCAGAAAACACTTGGGACATCTATTATCCTGATCACACATGACCTTGGTGTTATCGCAAAGCTTTGCGACCGTGTACTGGTTATGTATGGAGGAAAGATCGTAGAACGTGGATCTGTAGATGAGATTTTCTATGATACAGCACATCCTTACACAAAAGGACTTATGCATTCAATTGCCAAACTGGATACAGCAAAAGGCCACAAATTGCAGCCAATCGAAGGAACACCTCCGGATCTGTTTGCACCTCCGAAAGGATGTCCGTTCGCAGCAAGATGTGAATACTGCATGGAAATCTGTAAAGATATGCCACCACAGACTTATGAGCTTTCAAAAGAACATGAAACCTGTTGCTGGCTGCAACATGAATATGCACCGGATACAGACATGAGAAGAAAAGTAACTGAGAAAGGAGAGGTGTAAAATGGAAAATACAGAAAAAAAACAGCCTCTCGTACAGGTGAAAAACTTATGTAAATATTTTGAAATCAGCCGTAAAGAAACCTTAAAAGCGGTTGATGATCTTACATTTGATATTTATAAAGGTGAGACAGTCAGCCTGGTAGGTGAGTCCGGCTGTGGTAAATCTACAACAGGACGTACCATGATCAAGTTATACAATCCGACTTCGGGAAATGTATATTATGATGGAAAAGATATTTTCAAATACAATCATGCAGAGCAGAAAGAATTCTGTAAGAAGGTACAGATGATTTTCCAGAACCCGTATTCATCACTGAACCCACGTATGACTGTTAAGGATATCGTTGGAGAAGGTCTGAAACAACATGGAATGTCAACAAAGGATGCAGATGCAAAAGTAGAGCAGCTGCTTGCTACAGTTGGTCTTAATAAAGATCATATGTCACGTTTCCCACACGAATTCTCAGGTGGACAGAGACAGCGTATCGGTATCGCACGTGCTCTTTCTGTTGATCCGGAATTCATCATCTGTGATGAGCCGATTTCAGCTCTTGATGTGTCTATCCAGGCACAGGTTATCAATATGCTGAAAGAACTGCAGGAAGAAAGAGGACTGACTTACCTGTTTATCGCGCATGACCTTAGTGTCGTAAAATATATTTCTGACCGTGTAGTTGTTATGTACCTCGGAACAATGGTCGAGACTGCTGAGACAGATGAACTTTATGCTCATCCGATGCATCCATATACACAGGCACTGCTTTCTGCAATCCCGGAAGCAGATCCGAATAAAGCAAAAGCGAACCAGCGTATTCCGATCAAGGGTGAGATCCCAAGCCCGATCAATCCGAAGAACTGCTGTCGTTTCGCTGAGAGATGTCAGCATGCGACAGAACGTTGCTTTAAGGAAATGCCGCAGATGAAAGAGATTGCTCCTGGACATAAGGTGGCATGCCATCTTGTAGAAGATAAATAAAAAGTAGTAATATAATAAAGAAGGCGAAGGACTTAAGAAGAGTTCTTCGTTTTCTTTTTGTTTTATGAGAAATTCCGATGGAACTTTCTGTGAAAAAACACTATATGCCTTGGCAGATTAAAAAATTTCCAGAAGAATTGTGCAGAATCACAAAATACGGATTGACACGAAAATATTGACAATATAAGGTAAAAACGATATTATATAGAGATGTAATTGTAATTAAAGTGTCATATCGTGTAATAGTTATGTAACAAATGAAAGTGAGTGTATATGGAACAGAGAAAATCAGCAAGGAGAAGATCGTCTGATGGAACTTCTAATAGAAATATGCGAAGTATCAATAACAGCAGAGAAGTAAGCAGACGGGCTAAGGGGAAGAACCGGTATGCTTATGAAGAAGACCGAAGATCTGCCCGATATTATGATGATGAGGAAGATTACTACAGAGAACGACCGAAAAAGAAATCATCTTCGAATGATAAGAAGAAAAGAAGACCGGAAGAAGACTATCAGAATATAAGAAAGATGTCTGACCCGGAGAATAATAAGAATCGTAAAAATAAACGGCGCAGAGGAAGAAAGAAAAATCGGGTAAGCAGAACGATTGGAATTATACTTGCAATTATCCAGTTTATCCTGTCTGTAGTACTTGCAGTGAATGTGATGCTGTTCAATGTACTTACTTCTACTTATTTCCTGGTACTGATCGGAGTGCTGCTGATCCTGCTTGGAATTACCTTGCTGACACAGATAGCGGCAAAAGGAAAAGGAATTGGCGGAAAGATATTCTGTATACTGATCTGCATCATTCTGGGAGTGGGTTCTTTCTATATAGGAAAAGTAAATAATGCATTCCAGAAGATTACCGGAAGCAATAAGAAAACAAGTTCCATGGTAGTTGCGGTAAAGGCGGATGATAATGCAGATACTTTATCAGCAGCAACCGAATATACATTTGGTGTTCAGTATGCGACTGGTGGAGACCAGACGAAGTCGGCAGTCAAACAGATTGAAAAGGAACTGGGACAGAACATTACTCTTCAGGAATACAGTAATCTGGGAGAAGAAGCACAGGCATTATATGACGGAGAAGTAGATGCGATTATCTACAACTCAGCTTACAGTAATATTATCAAGGAACAGTATTCAACCTTTACAAAGGATACAAAGGTTATTTATAAGCACAATATTGTTGTTGAAATTGAAAGCGATACATCTGATGAAAGCGTTACAAAGCCATTTGCGGTTTATTTGAGTGGTATTGATACAAATGGTGATATCACAGAACAGGGACGAAGCGATGTCAATATCGTAGCGGTTGTCAATCCGACGAGCCATCAGGTATTACTGATTACGACCCCTAGAGATTATTATGTACCAATCCCGGGAGTATCCGGAGGACAGGACGACAAACTGACACATGCAGGAATCTATGGTGTGGATGTGTCTATGCAGACGCTGGAAGAACTTTATGATACAGATATCGAATTTTTCGGAAGAGTTAATTTTACATCTATGACCAGTGTGGTTGATGCACTTGGCGGACTGGATGTTGAATCAGATCTCGAATTTGATACAGGATGGGAGTCGGGTGCAGAGATTCATGTAAATGAAGGAATGAATCATTTTGATGGTATTAGTGCACTTGCTTTTTGCCGTGAACGTCAGGCACTGCCAGACGGGGACAACGGAAGAGGAGTCCATCAGCAGGCAGTTATCACTGCAATCATTAAAAAGATGATGTCACCGGCAATGCTCCGTGGGGCAAGCGATATTATTGAAAGCGTCAGCGATGGTGTGGATACGAACTTTACTTCCAGCCAGATCCAGTCGCTGATCAAGACTCAGCTCAGAACCAATGCAAAATGGAATATTTATTCCGTGGCAGCGGATGGAACCGGGGAAACAGATATCTGCTATTCTTCAGGAGATGAAGAGCTTTATGTAACGTATCCGGATGAAAATTCAGTGGCTGAGATCATTGGATTGATCAAAAAAGTAAAAGACGGAGAAATAATCGAAGGATCCGTAAGTACAGAATAAAAATGAAGAAAAAGTCAAGGTATGATTTGGAAAATATTTTTCAGAATACCTTGACTTTTTTTTTGCAATATACTACAATAAACAAGCGTGCGAAAAACGATGCACTGTTTTTCTGCGCATTTTAAACAGAACTTGTTTAAAATCGTAACCAATTATTACTTCATAGGAGGTGAAAGAGATGCCAACATTTAACCAGTTAGTAAGAAAAGGTCGTCAGACAGCTGTAAAGAAATCTACTGCACCGGCTCTCCAGAAAGGATACAATTCTTTGAAGAAAAGAGCTACAGACACATCTGCACCACAGAAGAGAGGTGTGTGTACAGCAGTTAAGACAGCTACACCGAAGAAACCGAACTCAGCTCTTAGAAAGATCGCCAGAGTACGTCTTTCAAACGGAATCGAAGTAACAAGCTACATCCCAGGAGAAGGTCACAACCTTCAGGAACATAGCGTTGTTCTTATCCGTGGAGGAAGAGTAAAGGACCTTCCGGGTACAAGATACCATATCGTTCGTGGAACACTTGATACAGCAGGTGTTGCAAAGAGACGTCAGGCTCGTTCTAAATACGGAGCAAAGAGACCAAAAGACGCAAAGAAATAAGCACTTGATTTTAGTGTAAAACGAAACTAAATCGTATCACAAACAGAACTATGAGAATAGTTGGTTGCGGGTTTAATTCAGATATCGCCTGCCGCGTGGCAGGCATCGGAGATTGTCCCGCCAACGATACACATAGAAAGACACATGTGAGTACCGATGAATTATTCACGCAAAGCAAAGCTTTGCCAATATGTATAAGGAGGGAAGAACCGTGGCACGTAAAGGACATACTCAGAAAAGAGACGTATTAGCGGATCCGTTATACAACAACAAGGTAGTTACAAAGCTTATCAACAACATCATGCTTGACGGTAAGAAAGGTGTAGCTCAGAAAATTGTATACGGAGCATTTGACAAAGTCGCAGAGAAAGCTGAAAAACCAGCTATCGAAGTATTTGAAGAAGCAATGAACAACATCATGCCTGTACTTGAAGTAAAGGCAAGACGTATCGGTGGAGCTACTTATCAGGTACCGATCGAGGTAAGAGCAGACAGAAGACAGGCTCTTGCACTTCGCTGGCTTACACTGTACTCTCGTAACAGAGGCGAGAAGACAATGGAAGAAAGACTTGCAAATGAAATTCTTGATGCGGCTAACAACACTGGCGCATCTGTAAAGAAGAAAGAAGACATGCACAAGATGGCAGAAGCAAACAAAG
>OLNG01001123.1_pt1 | contig 15853 bp, 7 predicted proteins | sample 1643091 | NCBI WGS metagenome assembly OLNG01 (sample SAMEA3136661, study PRJEB25190) | human gut metagenome | biome: human gut; feature: human-associated habitat; material: faeces | place: Austria | collected 2013 | reverse complement strand
TATATACATAGGACGTCTTGGAAAGTTTTACTTTCAGTTTCTTCGTATACTTTGTATACTTGCTGGTAACTTTTACATTTCCATTTCTGTCTGCACTTACGCTGATGCTGTATCCTGCCGGAGTTCCAACTGCCTTGCCGGTATACTGAATTCGTTTTCCGGCTGCATTTCTGTCAAGACCCGAAACGGTTGCTTTCCAGTTATTTGCTTCTGTCAGAGTTACTCTCTTGCCCGTTGTCTTTCCATTTGCATAGATTTCAACAACCAGCTGAGCCGGACGGGAATCCACCACATTATCCAGATCATTCCATGCATTCTGAACAGTCACATTCATTTTCTGTACATTATGCGTGTACTCTGCTTTATATCCCTCTAAAGCATTACCGGTTACTTTTACGGTATATCCGGAAACAGCATACGCGATCATATTATAAGCAATTTCCTTTCCGGCTTTATATTTCGGAAGATTTGACCAGGTCTTTGTCCATTCTTTATTTGACTCAATAACTACTTTGTCACCAAGTGCAGTTCCGTCTGCATAAAGCTGAACAAGTGTATCTGTCGGACGGATTCCATCCTGGTTATTTGCGTCATTCCATGATACTCTTGCGCTGACATTTACCACTGCTGGAATATGTTTATAAGTAAGTACAAGACCTTTTTCATCAAGAATATCTCCAGCTACAGAAACATCATATCCATCTGCCTCTGTACCTTTTACTTCATATTTGATTCTTGTTCCGTCTTTCTTCACATCTACAGATGCAAATTTTGCTGTCCAGTTGTTCTCTGCATTCAGAGTCACTTTGTTTCCTGTTGCTTCTCCGTTTGCATAAAGCTCTGCTTCTACTGCTCCGATACGCGCTCCATCCTGATTCTCTGCATCATCCCATGTTACAGAAACCGGAATCTCAACAGATGTTGACACGTGAGATGCTTTAAATACAAATCCACTTGCTGCATCACCGCTCGTTGTTACAGTATATTGATCTTCTTCTGTTGGAATGTCACTTACTGCTACTGTATAAGTAAGTGCTTTTCCGGCTTTTTTCTCCGGAAGATCTTCCCAGGTTTTCGTCCAGTTGCTGCCAGCATTCACAGTAATAGCATCACCAACATTTTCGCCATCTGCTTTCAACTGGAAGCTTACAGATTTCGGACGGATTCCATCTTTATCATCTGCATCATCCCATGTTACAGATGCTGTGACGGATGTTTTTGCGATTTCATGTGAATAAGTAACAACGAATCCGTCATCCGCACTACCTGTTACTTTTGCAGTATAGTCTTCTGGGGCATCTGCTGTTACACGATATACGATATTTGTTCCTTCTTCATCTTCTGCAAGAAGCTGTTTCCATTCATATGTCCAATTGTTGTCTGCATTCAGTTCTACAGGGTCACCTGTCGGTTGTCCATTTGCAGTCAACTGAACAGTTGTTTTTTCAGGACGACTGCCATCCTGGTTGTCACTGTCATTCCATTCTGTTGTCAGAGAGACATTTCTACTTGGAACTACCGTAACCTGTACCGGATCAGATGTGACACCATTCCATGTTGCAGCTACACCAACGTTTCCTTTTTTAATACCTGTAACTCCACCTTTGTCGTCTACAGTTGCAATTGCTGTATTGTAGCTCTGCCATGTGATTTCAGGATTTTCTACATATGCAGAACCATCCCATGCTTTTGCTTCAATCGTCGCTGTATCACCCTGTACTACGCTCAGCTTATCTGCCGGAGTAAGAACCAGTCTTGCGTCAGATGTTACTTCTACATTGCAGGTTGCTGTAGGCTCAAACGGATAGCACTTGATCGTAATTGTCGTTTTTCCAGGAGAAACAGCAGTAAGGTGCAGTAATCTTCCATCTTTCTCATCTGCTTCTGCTGTAACAATGCTGGTGTCTCCATCAACCATTTCAAGTTTGGAAAGCTTCGGATTGCTCTTATTAGCCCAGTAATCGCTTCCCAGTTCTGTTCCATCCGCTTTAATATAAGTACCCATGATGGTTGCTGTATCAGCTTCACCCATCTTCATAGATACGGAAGATTTATCCAGATACAGTCCGGCTTCACCATTAACTTTAATTGCAATGGTCTGCCATACACCACAAAGCTGTTTATTTCCAGCTGCCACATAATATTTATGACTCAGATAGATATATCCACTGCTTGGAGTCCTTCCTGTAACACTTACTTTGGCACCTTCAGTACTTACAATATCAATGTTATCTTTACCGTTTCCATAGAACTGAGCATTCAGACTTCCATGACCATTTTCATGATAACCGATCTTCCATGTATCTGTAACGTCTTCACCTTTACTGTTTGTCTTGCTTTCGCCTTTCGTTCCTGCAATTTCTGCAGGATCGCCGTTTACAACAACATTCTGATTTTCGGTTACGTTTACTGTGATATCTTTTACTTTTGTTCCTTTGTAGCTTACTGTTACCGTTGTACTTGCTGTTGTTTCACCTTCTGCAAGATTGCAGGCAGTAATAACACCAGCAGAATCTACAGTTGCAACAGTTTCATCGTTGGATTTCCATGTTACATCAGAGGATGGATTATATCCTTCTCCAGTAGAACCTTTGGAATATTCACCCATATTCTGAATTGTCCATACGATTTCCTGTTTACTTCCCTGAGGCATAGTTACTTCATTCTGCGCGTCAGATAAATACAGACCATCGTATACAACATTTACAGTTGCACTGTTTGTATAAGTCTTTCCATTGTCAGCCGTCCATGATGCCTTTACAGTTGTTGTACCATATCCAACACCAGTGATCTTGCCGCCATCTACTGTTGCAATTTCAGGATTTTCACTTTCCCATTTAATATCAGCATTTCTTACTGTAGAACCGTTATAAGTTGCAGTTGCCTTAATGGTATCCGTTCCATCTTTTTTAATTTTGGACTCTACTTTATCAAAAGCAAGACTTCCTGCACCTTTAACAATAATCTTTACAGTGTCCTTATTCACACTGCTGTCACCATACTGTGCAGTTACTGTTGTTTCTCCTGCTGCTTTTGCTTTTACAACACCATCTGAGTCAACAGATGCAACTGTCGGGTTATCAACAGTCCATGTGATCGGTTCTGTTGCTTCTCCCTCTCCGGTTGCGTCAATTACTTTATAATTAATTTTTTTGGTAATGGACTCATCATCCAGAGACATTTCAATTGTGTTTGTTCCATCTGCGGCCTTCTCATCAATATAGAAACCACATACAATAACTTTAATGTCCTTCGTGATCGGAGCGCCAACTGCATCTCCGTTTTCATCTACCGGCTGATATGAAGCTGTTAACGTTGCAGTACCTGCTTTAAGAGCGTTAAGCTGTACAGAATACTTATCCTGCTTATACTTCTTCACAACAGTCTCATCACTGCTTGTATATTGAACATTCTGATAATAAGTAGCACTGTCAACTTTCTGCTGATTGCTAATACAGTAACTGTACATATTAAGATAATTTGAAGTTCCGGTTGCCTTATTAAATACTACATTACCATCAACAACGGATCCCTTATCGCTAACACTCGTTATATAAATACCATCCGGCGGCATTACGCATGGGCGTAAGAATTTATCAGACATGCTGTCCGACGGTGAAGGTGTATACGTTGTATTATCTGACTGTTGTGGAGTCCGTCCCACCATTTCGCCAAAGTTGATACAGAACCTATGCGTGATTATTCCAGTATCAGTCCATACTTTCCAGCTTGCCTGAGCTGTTTCCAGACCATCTCCGGAAGCATTATAGTTAATTTCTGATGTTCTTCCCCATAAGCTCGCCACATTTGTAGATGTCGCCTTTGTTGTCAGATATGGAGTTGTCGCTGTTCCTTCCAGTGTAAAAGTATCTCCAATGTTTACCGGATCTGCTGCTTTTGTAACAGTAACAGTAAAAGTGTTTGTCACTGTTTTTACTTTATCTTTGTATGACGTACCTGGTATAAATGTAGATCTGATTGTTGTTGTACCTTCACTGACACCTTGAACCCACATACCTGTAGTATATGGACCATAACTGGAGCCTGAAACAACCTTTGCAATGCTTTCATCATCGCTGGACCATTCAACACTATAAATCGAACTGCTATGATTACCACTGACTTTTGACCAGCTAGCTTTTTTATAGTCTGTATATTTGGAGGATGTAGAAGTATATAAAGCATGATACATCATTCCTCTTTTGTCGCCGACTTTAAGAGTCAAACTGCTTCCATTTGCTGGATATGTTCCTATTGCATACCTAACATATCCATCTTTATCATACAGACGTGAATAGCTGTACTGCTGTCCTCCGGCAATATCAACATTTCCTATATCAACTTTAAGATCATCCGTTTCATCCTGTGCATCTGCAACATCAGAAAATGCTGCAACATCATTTCCGTCAGAGAACACATCTACTCCAGCTTCATCTTCCTGCTCTTCTTCAACAGTAACATCTGAATCCATATCTTCGTTGCTGTCTTCAGACACCTCTAGATCTGCTGATGTATCTTCATCTTCAGCAATTTCCAGGTCACTTTCTGCACTGGCATCTTCATCAGAACTTTCATCCGAAACGACCGCCTCCGGTTCGCTGGAAAAATCATCTGCATAAACAACCATACAGCCCTGAACCATAAGAGCTACAACCAACATCCATGCCAGTGTGCGCTTCAGACCCGAATGTAATTTTTTACTCATTCCTTTTCTCCTTCTTTCTTATTTAAATTTACAGTTCCATCTGTTTTCTGTTTACAGAACCTGATTTATTCTGCAATTGAACTCTTTTTCTTCAATTCCTTCGACAATTCAATACGATTTGTCTTAAAATGGAAGAATGGTCTTTCATCAATTGCCAATATTTCAACTGGAAACATATACGGTTCCAGACAAAACTGTACAGCCTCAGTAATGTCCTCTACGGTATAACCGTTTTCAAGGACAACATAAAGATACGGAACAAAATATCCATCATGATCCTCATCTTCAATCAAAACAAAAAATTCATCTTTGATGCCTTTGATTTTTGCATCTGCAAGTCGATTTTCCATTGGAAGAACTGCAAGTTCTCCCCCGCCAAAACGATGTGCGGCTCCACGATTTAATACATAGAACACTCCATCCTCATCTACATATCCGATGTCTCCGGTATGCAGCCAGATTTTTCCATCTGCATGCGTCTGAAGTGTTTTGGCCGTTGCACTCCTACGATCATAGCCCAGCATATTTCCCGGTCCTGATGTACAAATCTCACCCATTTCGTTATATCCAAGTTCTTCCTGCGTTCCCGGCTTGAATACTCCCATATCATTCAATGGCATTGGTACACCAACATTTCCGTTATGAATTGCTTTGGGTGCCATCTGAAATGTCAGATTAGAGCCACCTTCGCTACTTCCATATCCAACCGTAAAACGTGCTTTGCAGTTGTGTTTCTCAAGGAAACTCTGCACGCGGTCAAGCTGATTATTATTTACCGCCTCACATCCGGCACCTGCTGCCAGAAGATGTGACATATCATAATCATCCGGAACTCGTCCATTTCGCATGATCATTTCAATAAACATCGGAATCATCGGCCATCCATTCGGACGATAACGCATCATTTCCAAATCAACATCCTCCGGATCCACAAATGGATTCATGATCAAAAGCTTATTGGAAGATAATGGAAGCAATACCATCGAAACGACAACTGCAACCAATGCAGGCGGCAGACAGGTAACCATCCAAGTTGGACGAAAATCATCTGAATCACCATAAAAATTCATCTGACAGATAGTTCCAAGAATACTGTTTGCGCAGTGAATCACTTGCTTGGATGGTCCGGTTGATCCACTTGTGTACGCACGAAACAGTGGCCTTGAAAGATCTTTTTCCACTTCTACTTTACCCACGTAATATTCACCTAAACTGAGGAACTTATCCCAATTCATAATGCAGTCACCTGCTGCTGTAACCCGCGGATAATATTCATCCAGTGATGCCTTTATGTAATCCGGAAGTGCCTTCGGATCTCCGTAATACATCGGGTCAAGAAGGATAATTTTCTTCACTCCTGCATTCTCGCAATAAGCTTTCATCTCTTTCTTAGAAAGAAAATCATGCGCAAAAATTGCTTTTGCATCTGCTTTACTGACAGCCTCTACATTCTCCAGAAGTGTGTTATCTCTGCAAAGCAGGGATGCTCCAATTTTTTCTGCTGCCAGTAAGAGATAGATAAAGTTCGGTACAAGTCGGAAAAATACCGGTATCTGATCTCCTTCACCAAATCCCATTGCCTTTAACGATTTTGCACACTTTTCTGATTCTTCAAAAACCGTTTTCCAGGTGATATCCTCTCCATAATAATGGATTGCAGCCACATCCATTCCCGGACAATGGCGTTCCAGATATTCCCACACAGTACAATCCGGCTTCTGGATCATCCGCAGCATCATTTCCGGATAATATTGCATCCAGCGCCGCTCCTCGCTCGGCTTCTTATCACAATTCACTCTCACACCCTCCTTATATTTTTCTTTCTCCTCAAAACGCAAGTCGCATTAAAGCTACTTATACATTTTTAGATTCTACTATCTAATGAGTGTACTTACTTCCTACTAAAGTATGAGGTTTTCGTTAATTATTTTCGAAATTCAAAAAGGGTCTGGCATTGTTCGCCAGACCCTTTGGGGTTAAGTCCTATCTTATTTTACTTTCAGACCTTTTTTGTTGTATCCGCTGTAGATATTTTTCTTTCCTACCGTGCGGTAAGCTCTTACTGTATAAGTATACTTCTTACCTTTAGATAACTTCTTGTCTGTGAAGGAAGTTATATTTCCTTTGGTAATTTTCTTAACAATCTGCCATCTTCCGTTGTTTGTCTTGCGGTAAACAACATATCCACTTGCTCCGTTTACTTTCTTCCAGGAAAGAGTTGCCTTCTTTGCAGAAGATCTCTTTGCTTTACGAAGTGACGGTTCACTTAAGGCAGCTTTGCCTGTTATACCTTTCTTGTCATAAGAACTCCAAACTGTACCAGATTTGGTATTCTTGTATGCTTTTACCGTATAAGTATAGCTCTTACCTGTTTCCAGTTTCTTATGAACATAGGTTGTACTCTTGGTATTTCCAAGTGCTTTCCACTGTCCGTTGACTTTTACATATACACGGTATCCATTAGCACCGTTCACCTTACTCCAGTTCAGTTTCAGAGCATTGTATCCTGCGGAAACGACCTTTCCAAGCTTCGGTGTTGCGAGCTTGATCTGCTGAACTGGTTTCTGGGTTGGTGCAGCGGTTGCAGTTACGGTCGGTGTTGGAGTAGCGGTTGGCTGCTCTGGATCTTTCAGTCCTGCTTCATACAATGCTGATACAACACTGTCTACAGAAAGCGGCTGAAGAGCATTTGGATCGTCACATACTTTCAGTTTCGTAACAGAAAGAATATTATTTCCTGTGTTTTTGATTGTAATTGTCTGTTGCTCTGCTTCACCTTTTTCTTTTACCGTATAGAACATATCCACTGTAGAAACTGTTTCATTCTTTCCACCGTTAAGAGAATAACTTGTTGATCCATCTACACCTTTTAATCCAAGCTGAACTTTTCTCGCTGTATTTACACTGATTGTCAATGAACTACCTTTTGCAAGATAAACTTCATTCTTCGGACCCTTTTCGTAGAGTGCCTTCTGAGCTGCTTCATCCGTTGGTTTTCCATTTACTGTAATTACCGCATTAGCTTTCGTCACATCTGCAGTAATATCTTTGTAAACCTGTTCTCCTACAGCATAAACATTTCTACCATCTTTACCATAATCCGCAATGTTTGTAAGCGTACCAAACTGCAGGTCTCTAACTTCCAGGAAGCTTGGATTATCTTCCTCGTCATTTGTATAAACTGTGCTGTCTTTCAGTGTGTTATATACTCTGAAACCATCAATGTTAACCTGTCTGTCATTCATGGAGTGAGTAATTGTAACTGTATAGTCTCCATATGCCAGATTCGTTTTAGAAAATACCGGTACATTATATCCTGTCGCTACCTGTTGTATCTCTTCACCCTTAATCTGTGTATTGACAATTGCCATATTTTTAGTTACACCAGATGACCTATCCGTTATCTTAATTGTCAATGAGCCAGTAGACGCTGTCGTATTTGCATAAATATCTACGCCAGTTCCTGTAAAGTCGAATGTTGCACTATCACCACTCTTATTGCTTCCTGCCTCTGTACCATTCGATTTTCCGTTCGTGTCTTTATAAATTGGATCATAACCATAGTTATAAGAATCCTCACCTAACACAGCCTTATTCTGCTTATCCTTTCCTTTTGAGCCTTCGGAAAATCCTGCTGTTTTCAAAAATCCTTCTTCATAGTACACGGTACTTGCCGGATAAATATTAATCGTATGAGTAGCGTGTGTTTTCTTTCCCTCGCTGTCTTTACCTGTTAAAGTCAATGTTAAATTTTCTGCACTGAGCATAACTTTATTTGGTGTATATACAAGAACATGGTTCGTAGTATCCAAATCCACATCTCCATACATGGCCTTCGATACTTCTGATTCCTCCCAGCTTGTATCGCCCAATTTCAGATCTTCAGCGGTGATTTCTAACGGCCGTCCATAATCCACTACAAAGGAATGTGAATTTTGAAATTTGTAATAGATATAAACATCTTTGCCATCATCACTTCTTCTTGCACCAACACATTCATACGTACTATAACGATATTGGGCACCGATTTCCGTCATTCTTGCCAGTTCCCACTGTACTGTCTGGGTTACGCCCTTAATATTTTTAACAGTGTTACTTACCAACTGTTTATTATCTTCATCCCATGCAAAGGAAGTATCAAATAATGTACCACTCTTTACTGCAATATTGTAGTTGTAGAATTCATTGTCACTGCTTCCATCTGTCTGATCAATATAATGTACTCTCAGAGAATCCTCTGTAACCTTTGCACGAACGTATACACGTAAAAGAATCGCGTCACCAGCTTTTGCCCAATATAAATTATCTTTTGGATCTGATGTGTCTGGATTCTGGCTATCATTATGAATCGGAACTTTTCCTTCAACAGCAGTTCCTTCCCATACTGTTTTTTCGTTATTATCTAAGGTCAAATTTGTAAGTGTAACATAATTTCCGCTTGTTGAACTTGTTTCTGTTCCTGTTTCAGAAGTAACCTTATAAATTTCATAATCACTATTTTCATTTAATAAAACAGTACCAATGCCTCGATTACTTCCTACATAATAGAATATAGTTTTACTTTTAATATCATTTGCATTTGTAGTTGCTGGATTTGTTGTTGCATCCTCGTACACAACCTGCACTGACAAAGAACATCTTGTGCTTTCCGGAGAATATCCCCAATTACTCGTTCCATCTCCAATAGTTCCCCAGTCCGCAGTATATGCTGTAACCTCATCGCATATATCCACCTTTTCCAGATAATATGCTATCAGCTGATTTGTCTCCGATATATCTGTCCAAGCTCCATCTGTCGTATAAACAGACCATTTTTGCTCATAATATCTTACCTTTGTAAACTGTTGGCCGCTTGTTGTTTCATCGTCACCATTAGCAGTTGTCTGTTCATTCACAGAACGATCCAAAATCCTACACTGCCAATAATAATCTGTATGATTATTACCAGTAGATACTGTTGTTTCTGGCATTAAATCTTTAACTTCCAAACCTTCTTCTGTATATGCATCAGAAGCCAGTAAAGAATACTCCTCATTTTCATTGACATCTTTCGTATGCGTATTCGTAATCCAATATTCAATTTCCAATGGAGTAACTTTGCTTAAATCTTCTGCTGTTACTTTGTACGCGTAAGTATAGACTGCATATACTGCATCATTGACAGTCTTTACAGTTGCAACAACTGTTGCAGAACCTTCTGTACTTCCGGCAGTAACTGTTCCATCACTGTCAACACTTACAATATCTTTACCAGCAGTTACTTCATAGCTTACAGAAGTGCCTTCCGGTGCCTCAATATCAAGTTTCTCACTCTGAGTATAATATAATACTCTGTTTTCTGTTGTTTCTTTTGCACTTACAACAATTGTATACCCTGTCTCACCTACCGTATAAGAAGTCGTTCCCGGCATCACACCCTCGAAAGTGATTGTTGTCGAAGCAGGAGTTTCTTCAGATGTTGTTGCACTATATACCGTAACTGATTGTGAGCTATCCCAATTATATCCTAAAGATTGGACGGATGATGCAGAATCAGCGGTTGAATATCCATAATAGTAACAATAGTATCCTCTAGAATACACTCTACGTGCATACACCGGATAATAATTATTCCCAGTTTTATAAAAATACGCTGTTTTTGTCCAGGAAGTATTGTTTCCTGCCAGATTTCCCATAGTAACGCTTGTAGATGTATAGGTTGTTTTTCCTTCCTGTGCATCTGCGCCTTTTACTTCAACCTTTGCAATTCCCTCATCATAATTCTCTGTGTTACAGTTCTTTTCATTGTTCACCCCAGACTGCACTCTGGTAGTTTTTTCTCCAACCTTGAGTTTGATTTCTTCTGTCTGGGCTTCTCCGCTGTTTTCTCCGTCTTCTACCTTAACTTCCTGTGTATGCTTAATTCCGGTAGCTGTCTCTGCAGTGATTGTTGCATTTCCAGGTCCGACTACCATAGCCTTTACACTATTTCCAATGACAGAATCTGTCAAAGCATTGGTACTGATAGAATTTTCTTCTGTATTCTGCTCCAACATAACGACATTTTTATTACTTGTGGTCCAACATACTTCTGTATTATCTGTCATTGATAAAACAGAGGTATCGCCACCTTTTTCCAGAGTTCCATTAAACGCAATCTCCGGCACAGCTTCATCTGCTACTGTTACGTTTTTATGAGATTCTCTTGCAGTTGTATCCGGAAGAGTCGAACCGAAGTTTGAAATAATGCCAGATACTGCATTTGCCACTCCTGCATCTGTCGCACATGAATCTCTGTCAAATGCATAATCACTCCAGATGCAGAACATTGCACCATTTGGATTTGCTACCGTACTTCCCGGAAATGATTTTACATTAAACTGTACTGCCTTATCTGCTGTGACTTTATTTCCTCCAACAATCCAATACCAGTCACCATGCGTATTGATCATTTTAAATCCCTGAGTGCTCAAGTACTCTGCTGACGCAACATCATATCCACTCCAACCAGATGACCAGTAACATACAAGGATATTTTTATCAATAGTTCCATAGCCAGTTTGCTTATTATAATAAATACCATCATTAAATGCCATTGGAGTCATACTGGCATTTTCAATCATTCCAGCAACTGTATTTAAGTAAGTAATGTAACTACTATATGCACCTGTTCGTATCAGATCAGAAAAATGTGGTGTACCGTTTACATCATTTGCATATTCATCAGCTCCCATATTAAACATGGTGCATCCTTTTGATGCAAACCAGCTGATATACTTCTGCAAAAGAGCCTGCGTAAATGCAGTTGCCGTACCATTTGTTACATCAATGGTCCGTGCAGAACTGCTGTATGCACAATTCGTGCCTGTCAATGAGGTTGCTGCATTCAGGATTGCATCCATATGTCCAGGTGTATTGATCAGAGGAATAATTTCTACTCCTCTATTTCCTGCATATGATAAAATTGCCTCCATATCATGCTCTGTCAGTTCATCTACTTCAAAATTACGATATTTTTCATTTCCTTCATGAATCGCCTTTGTAACTGCATAGCTTGAATATTTCTGATCACCAACAGTTAAGGACATATCTTTTAAAAGGAATCGAAGTCCATCATTTCCCAGTGCCAGCATAACATAATGCATACCAGCATCCGATGCACTGTCGATAATACTTTCCAGACTTTCAACACTGTAATAATTACGTCCACAGTCTACCATTGCAATCGAATAATTGTATCCTGCTAAAGATATTCCCGCATCAACAGCCTGCTCATCACTTGAAAAAGTGCTTCTGATGTATCTGAAGAAAAATCTTCGTCCTCTGTTTCTTCTGCTTCATCTATAATTTCACTGTCATCCTCTTCCACAGACACATCTGCGGAGTCCTCATTTTCATCTGCTTCCAGATCTGAAGCAGATATATTGTCTTCTGATTCCTCTGCTGCCACAGTCGTATCATCTCCAAAATCAACGTCTGCTCCATAAGCAGTCAGAGGAATCATCGTAGACACTATGCACACCGTCATGACAATTGACAGTATTCGTTTTACTTTGCTTTTCATAGTCATCCTCCTTAACTTTTATTAAAAAATCTATATAAAAACTGTACTTCAAGATATCTGCACAGTTATTCTCCATTTCTGGATATCAGCTCCCTTTGAGCAATTTGTTTCATAGCCTCCATCATTTCACATAAATACACAGGGATTCCTGAAGTTTTTCCAGTCTCCGTATAGGCCATCGCTGCACAGGAATGACATATCCTCTGATTTTTACATATTTCACAGGTACCGGATGTGTGAATTTTCGTGCTTACATCAAGTAACTGTTTCCATGCTGTATCGAACGATTTTTCCTGCAGATCTACTTTTGGTTCTGGCATCATTCCACAAGGTGTCATGTATCCGTCCCAGGTGACCCAGAATGTCGAAGTTCCGGCTCTGCATCGTACTTTTCCATTCTCCAGATTCACACACTTTTCATCAAGTCCCGGAGGCATTATCATTTTCCTCTGAATATTCTTCAGAAACTCTCTATATTCCATTTCACCTTTTTGGTAACGATAGCGTTGCATGTGATACCATGCAGCCTCCTCCGGACGAAATCTGTCATTTTGCCCAGTCATTCCGGCGTCACGTCTGACAGGCGGATACATATAAGTCGATACAGTCAATGGAATCTTTTTCTCCTTTGCAAAGGCTACCATTTCCTGCAGGTCAGCCGCATTATACGGTGTCAGTGAACAGTTAAGCTTTATATTTAAACCAGCTTCAGCCATTTTTATAATTGCTTTTTTTACTTCACTGTATACGTTTCTGGTATGACACAATGTTTCGTATGTATCATTGCTGGCTCCGTATAAGGTCAGATTCACTCTGTATGGTGGGTGCTCTTTCCATCGCTGTATCGCATTATCATCGATCAGAGAACCATTCGTATTAATTCCTATTAAAAGTCCCATCTCATATAAGGCATCATACAATTCCCAGAAATCTGGCCACAAAAGGGGCTCTCCTCCAGTCAGAAGCAAATACAGCATTCCAGCATCACGTGCTTTTTGTCCTAAATGAATCCATTGCTCCAGAGTCATCATTTTTCGTCCCGATGCAGCTATCTCTTTTGCCGTTTTTCGTACATAACACATTCTGCAGGAAAAATTACATATCGGTGACAATTCAAAGGTTCCATGAAGCGGAATTTTGTTTTTCTCTGCTTTTTGATACAATTTTTCTGTTAAAGGTGCTACGATATATCTTTCAGGAAAACTCATTTTATAACTTCCTTCAGTAATTCTTTTTTAACAGTCTCAACACTCTCCTGGTCTGCTTTATTTACCAGTCTGTAGACTGGAACTTCACTTGCAAGATCTGTGATCAGATTTATGATTCTCTCTATGAATTCTTTATTCCATGTGTATACTGTACAGTTCGCATATATCCTTTTTACAGTTTCCGAAATACTTAGTTGCTGCAGTTCTGTCCTGTCACCCTGTTCCAGTAAAATAATAGCTTTAATCGGAATACATTCATTGATATAGCACTCAGAAGAACCTGCATACGGTGACCCACAGCCAAACCACTCTTTATTATTTTGATAAAGGATCGGACGGTCTCCGTTAATCTGCCGTGCATTTTCCAAATGCATCCAGAGCTCTGCCTGGGTTGTTTTTCCAACTCCCGACTTTCCTGAAAAAAGGATTCCACCATATACAGTATCAATAAGTGCAGCATGCAGAATCATTCTTTTATTCCACAGCATTACCTGTTCCCAACTCGAATGGAAAAAACTATTATTCGTATCGTCAAAATGCTGTTCATTTCCTTTTAAATAGAAAATTTTGACTGTGTTCTCAAATGGGACCAATTTTGAATATCCATACACACAATCATCTTCCTGATGATCTTTAAAAACGCGGATAATGTCTCCATTTTCTTTTTGAATAACATCATATTCTTTTCCTGCATAAAGCAGTTTCCCTTGCAAGTTTCCAAGTTTTTCGCAGCTGATATACTCAAAAGAATAGTCTGTGTTTTGGGGTTCTTCCAAAAAAGGCAGAAAGTTTCTGGTTACATTTATCTCATTTTCTGCTTTAACAGAACCAATCATGCCTGCAAATGAAAGATAAATAGTGCTCATCAGGATACAAAAATGGATGGAAGCGTGCCTGACCCATCTGAATAACAATATGATGATGTTGGGAAATCACATAATCCTTCTGTAGCAAAGCCTCCTGTAAAATCTCCCCCATCAGCCTCAAATCTGTCATTTTCAATTCTGCAGCTAGTTGGATCACCCGAACCTAATTTCCAATCGCAAAGTGCAATATTCTGACTCAGTTCAAACCTCTCCATATATACCTGTGGTTTTTCATAAACCTTCTTCATAATTATTCCTTACTCCTTTCCACGCGGCTTTATTTAATATTTTCAACCTGGCGCACGCCGCATACTTTGTCATTTTTTAATTCATCAAGGAACTGCTGGATATACAGAATCTCATCGTGTCTGTTCTCTCCAATCGACTGTTCTTTTTCCAGATCCGACAGGTTCTTGAGCAAAATATCTTTGACATTCTGTACTGCCTGACCATAACCGATAAAGCCTTTGTAAAGGCGTCGGCAGGCTTCATTTTCGGACATATAAAAAGCTTCTGCATACAGCTTATGGAGCATGAATGTCTTTCTGTTTCCATTCTTCCACAATGCAATATAGCGGGTTCCTTTTCTTGTCTTGGATGATACAACCACATGCGTAGTCACTTTACGTCCATCGATTCCTTTTCCTTCTACACGACGTACGACTGCGTTTTCATTGATTTCATACAGCCCCTCATAATCTTTGATGTCTCTCCACATAGTTTTTCACCTCTAAAATCCGGAGGTGTTGTACCTAACACTCCTGTTTTTTCTTTCTTTAATATGTAATACTGACGATTTCTGCATCTCCCAGAATACTGTCCGATGTATCTACTACAATGCTCTCACCTGCGTCTATTCCATCGACTTCTGTTTCACTGCTGATACCTCCAAAATACATATCATCCAGAATGCAATGGTATTTTATTTTCAGATCTGCCAGCGCATTTCCAGAAATATTTTCCAACTGGATTCCATTATCATCAGAAGTAATTTTGACCGTATCTTCTTTTACACCTGTATCTGATGAATAAGAAGTTTTTGCATCAATAAATGCGACTCCTATTTTTCCGTCATATGACGCATTGGCTGTATCAAATGCCATCACAGTTTTGCCTGCTGGAATGTCCTGTACAGTAAAAGAATATGCACTGCCATCTGTCAGTTCGACAGAAATTTCCGCTGATTCCAGATACTGTTCTGAATTATTTTTCATCTGGATTGATGCAACATCCTCACATTCTGCATTTTGTGCATCCGGGTTGATGCCTGAATACTGAAACAGTGAATCTACCTGAAGTCTGTCCTCATCCATATGATATGGGAACTCAAGTCCGGCATCTGACTCATCTGTATCTTCCTGTTCTTCCCCATCTTCTGGTGTCTGTGTAACTTCGCTGGCCGTCTTACTTTCTTCAGACTGTTCAGTGGAAGGCTCCTGTTTCGCCCCACCCTGGTTCAACGCGATCACGATTCCCAAAATGCCGACGATCACAAGAATTAGGACAATCCATAACCCGGATTTTTTTTTCT
>OLNG01001119.1_pt1 | contig 15916 bp, 17 predicted proteins | sample 1643091 | NCBI WGS metagenome assembly OLNG01 (sample SAMEA3136661, study PRJEB25190) | human gut metagenome | biome: human gut; feature: human-associated habitat; material: faeces | place: Austria | collected 2013 | reverse complement strand
GTATGAGGTAGATGATGCAGGTATATGCGTTGTGCTACCGTCATGCATCTGTGTAAAATTTAGGTAAATTGCTGTTGCGCTTTTAGTGTAGCACAGATTATAATATATGAAAAATATTGTTTTTATATAAATAAAAAATAATTTCTATATAGATATGAGAAAGGAAAACGGAGGAAACTATGGAGATCAAACAGCTGGAATATTTTCGTGCAATTGTAGATGAGGGAACTATCAGCGGTGCGGCCAGAGCCCTGCATATGACACAGCCGCCGCTTAGTTACCAGATGAAAATGCTGGAAGAAGAACTGCAGGTACGCCTGTTTGCGCGGGGAAGTAAACATATCCGATTGACAGAGGCTGGAAAAGCACTGTATGTGCGGGCAGAAAGTCTTCTGACCATGACGGATATTACGAAAAGAGAAGTGATCAAAGTCAGCCAGGCAACGACGATCCATCTTGGTGTGACGCCATCCACGGTGAATATGATGGCAAAATATCTGGTAAAGTACACCAGCCATCATCCGGATATTCGTTTTGTGATCCATGACGGATCTACCTTTACACTGAAAGATGAGCTGGAAAACGGAATCCTTGATGTGACTACACTTCGTACGCCGATCGCCTTAAACGGATTCTGTTCCAAACTACTGCGACAGGAACAATTAATGGCTATGGTTCCGCAGGGACAGGAAGAAGAAGGTCTTCGGGAACTGACACTGGAAGAACTGGCCGGACATCATCTGATCCTTTCCAAGCGTCACAGAAAGTATGTGTTGTCCATTTTTGAAAAACATGGTCTTTCCTGTGATGTTTATTATGAATGTGAGGATGCCAGAACAGCCATGAGTCTGGCAGCCAGCGGATTGGGAACAGCGATTCTTCCGGCTTCCATGAGAGGACAGTCGGAAAAGATCTGTCCGATTCCGATCGCAGAAAAGGAACTGATCACCGATGTGCTGCTGGTCTGGAGAAATGAAGAACATTCGGATGTAGTAGAATCCTTTATTCGTGAGTTTTAAGTTCCCTTACATGGAAAATTGTGGTATGATGAAAATAATGTGCCGGGGCACATTGTTGTTACAGTAACACATTGTTTGTTCTCGAATAACAAACAGGAATAAAAACTTGTATTAACTAAGATAATATGATAAAATGGTAAGCTGCGATAAGGATGAGAGATATGAAGAATATAGTGTTAATTGGAATGCCCGGAGTTGGGAAAAGTACAATTGGTGTAATACTTGCAAAAGAGTTAGGTTATCAGTTTGTAGATGCAGACCTTCTGATTCAGAAGCAGGAAAAGAGATTATTAAAAGAAATTATCAGTGAAGAGGGTATCGAAGGCTTTATTGCAATTGAAAATCAAGTAAACGCTTCTATTGAAGCGAATCGCACAGTAATTGCCACAGGAGGCAGCGTGGTGTACGGAAGAGAAGCTATGGAGCATCTTGGAGAGATTGCCACGGTCATTTATCTGAAATTGTCCTACAAAGCTCTGAGGAAACGGCTGGGCAACCTGAAAAACCGTGGAGTGGTTTTGCGGGACGGACAGACATTAAAAGATTTATATGAAGAACGTGTGGTATTGTATGAAAAATATGCAGATATCACAATTGATGAGGAAAACAAAAATTTAGAGGAGACTTTACAGAGTATTGTAGACAGTCTGGAACTAAACAGTGAAGATACTGAATAGTCACGATATTCTGTAAAATTATTTGAAAAATTCAGTGGACAATATGAATAAAAAGATAAGAAATCTTTAAAATTTATTTACAAAAGCATTGATTTGTTATAACATAAAAATCAATGAGAGGGATTATCGGGACTTGTATTGGCTGAATATAAACATAGAGGTGAACTATGGATCAGTATATTATTAAGGGTGGAAACCCGTTAGTTGGTGAAGTAGAGATTGGTGGAGCGAAGAATGCAGCACTTGCGATTCTTGCAGCCGCTATTATGACAGATGATACCGTCCGGCTGGAAAACCTTCCGGATGTCAATGATATAAATGTACTTTTAGAGGCCATCGGAGGAATCGGAGCAAAAGTGGAGCGGGTAGACCGTCACACTGCAGTGATCAACGGTTCCACTATCGGTGATATCAGTGTAGATTACGAATATATCAAGAAAATCCGTGCATCCTATTATCTGCTGGGTGCACTTCTCGGAAAATATAAAAAAGCAGAAGTACCTCTGCCGGGTGGCTGTAACATCGGAAGCCGCCCGATTGACCTGCATCTGAAAGGCTTCCGTGCACTGGGTGCAACCGTCGATATCAAATACGGTGCCATCGTGGCATCTGCACCGGACGGACTTCATGGAACTCATATTTTCATGGATACTGTATCGGTAGGTGCAACCATTAATATTATGATGGCAGCATCTATGGCAAAAGGAAATACCATTATTGAAAATGCGGCAAAAGAGCCACATGTTGTAGATACAGCAAACTTCCTGAACAGCATGGGTGCCAATATCAAGGGTGCCGGTACGGATGTGATCCGTATCCGAGGTGTGGAGATGCTGCACAGTACAAATTATTCGATTGTGCCGGATATGATCGAGGCAGGAACCTATATGTTCGCTGCAGCGGCAACACGCGGCGATATTCTGATCAAAAATGTAATTCCGAAACATCTGGAAGCGATTACGGCCAAATTAGAAGAAATCGGATGTGAAGTGGAAGAATTTGATGATGCAGTACGCGTGATCTCTGCAAAGAAACTGCGCAGAACGCATGTAAAAACCTTACCGTATCCGGGATATCCTACGGATATGCAGCCACAAATCGCAGTAACATTGGCTCTGGCATCAGGAACCAGCATTGTTACGGAAAGCATTTTTGAGAATCGTTTCAAATATGCGGACGAGCTGACCCGTATGGGTGCCTGTGTAAAAGTGGAAGGTAATACAGCCATCATTGATGGTGTGGACAAACTGACAGGCGCAAGAGTCAGTGCACCGGATCTTCGTGCAGGTGCGGCACTGGTAATTGCCGGACTGGCTGCAGAGGGTATTACAATTGTGGATGATATCGTATATATCCAGCGTGGATATGAGGATTTTGAAGGAAAACTGAAGAGTCTGGGCGCAGAGATTGAGCGTGTGACCAGTGAAAAAGAAATTCAGAAGTTTAAACTGAGAATCGGGTGACAGAAGAACCAAAAGGGGGACTGACTCCCGTATACATAAGAGGGGTGTTGTCGGAGGGCGGCATCCCTTTGTTTGTTTATACATTTTATCAATAACTGTCTCGATCAGAGGACAGTTATATTTTGACAAGAAACAGGCAGTATGGTACACTTAGAACAATTATGGGTAACTGTTCAGTACTTTAACAGTTACGGGTATAAACAACTGAAAACAGATAACTGTGAAAGTATCAGACAGTTACAAATTTGATAGAAAAAGCAGAGGTGAGTACAGTGGATAAGACAGAATACCATTTGAAATTGGAGGAAATCAACAGACTTGTGGATGCACAGGATTATGAAGGGGCTCTTACGGTAGCGGATTCTATCGACTGGCGTAGAGTGAAGAGTGTGCGGACCTTGTGTATGGTAGCAGATATCTACGAAGTGAATGGTGAACTGGAAAAGAGTATGCAGATGCTGCAGCTGGCGCATAAACGTTCATCTATCGGCAAGATGATTCTGTACCGTCAGGTGGAACTGGCTTTGAAGATGGGGTTATATGATGATGCTGTAAAATATTATAATGAATATCTGGAGACTGCTTCCAACGATACTTCCAAATATATTCTGAAATATAAGATTTACAAAGCACAGAAAGCGCCTCTGGAAGATCAGATTGCGATTCTGGAGGAATATAAAGAGCGGGAATACACAGAACGCTGGGTATATGAACTGGCAAAACTGTATAAAAAAGCAGGACAGGAAAAGAAATGTGTTGAAACCTGTGATGATCTGGTTCTGTGGTTTGGTGAAGGCAAATATGTAACCAAAGCGATGGAACTTAAGATGACATACACGCCACTGTCACCGTCTCAGAAAGAAAAATATGAGAAAGCGAAGGCGGCAGGAAAGGTTGCAAAACCAACAGCAGGACCGAAACTGACAGAAGAAGTAAAAAATACAATTCTGCCGGGTGTGTCAGCAGCTGCAATGGCGGGTCTTCAGAAAGTGGAAGAAGAAAAAGAACAGGCCCAGGAAGAAGCGGCAGCAACAGCAGAGATTCCGCAGGAATCTGCAGGAACAACCGTGGAAGAAACTCCGGTGACGGAGGAAGAGCCGGTGAAACCGGAAACAGAGATTCCGCATATCGATACCGAAAAACTTCAGGAACGTCTTTCCAGAAGTTTTCAGGAGATTCTTTCCGGTTTTAACCGTACCAAGGCAGTAGATGCTTTTGAGGCACTGGGAAGAGCAGCAGGAGCAGAAGTTCCGCAGGAACCTGAAGCACAAGAAGAAAATATGGAAGAATATCACGTACAGGATCTGGAGCCGGAAGCTGTAAATGAAGGCATCATCTCTGCGGACAGCGGAGTTGCCGGAGTGAGCAGAACCGAGATGGATGAACTGGAAATGATGGAAAAACCGAAGGTGGAAAAACCGGAGGATAAAGAAATCATCAGTGTTCAGGAAGTGGATCTGGATGCATTATTTGCAGAGACTTCGTCTTTCCTGGCGAAAGAAGCAGGCGAGGATGCCGCAGAAAAAGCTGAGGAAGAACCGGCTGTGGAGGAAGTAACAGCAGAAGAAATCATCGGTGAACCGGAAGAAGTAGTTGCAGAAGAAACAGTAGATACAGCCGGTGATGTACTGGAAGAAAGGGTTGAGGGAGCGGTTGAGACAGTAACGGAAGAAGAGCCGGCAGAAACTCTGACGGATGCGGCGGATGAAGCGATGGCAGCTTTTGAAGCAAGTCTTTCCGGACTTTCTCTGGATTTTGGAGAAGAAACATCGTCTGATGCACCAGAAACTGAAACTTCGGCGGAATCGACAGAAGAGCCGGAAACAGAAGAAGATATTACCGGATCAGAAGCAGCACCGGTGATTGAGATGGAATATCCGGAAGAAACGGAGGACACAGAACCGGAAATCGAAGATCTGGACGCGACAAGAGTGATTCCGGATGTGACAAAGCAGGATGCATGGCATGCGACACCGGGAGATACACAGGAATTTAATCTGGAAGAAGAACTCAAAGCTGCTCTGAGCGGTATGGATGGGCTCCGGGAACAGGAAGAAGCAGAACGGTCTGCAAGCCTGGATCCGGAACCGGAGACAGCATCTGAGGAAGAAATTGCTTTTGAAGAAAAGACAGAACCGATTACAGAAGAGAATACCACAGAGGAATCTGTTGTGGAAGAAGGTTCTGAAACGGAGGCAGAGGAACCGGAAGGTGATCATATCGATAAGATGCTGGAAGAAGCAGAGATACAGCCAGATATCAGCGAGATGACTTTGGAACGGGAGACACCTGAAGAAAAACGCCAGAGGATCCTGAACAATACCAGACCGGAACGTCTGACGGCAGAACAGAAACAGCTGTTTTCGTACTTTGCTAAAGTGCCGGGCATGGATGATCAGATTCTGGATGCGATTCACGGGGCATATGAATATGCCAGTGAGAAAACATCTCATCGTGGAAATATCGCAATCATGGGAAGTCACGGAACAGGAAAAACCAGACTGAGTGAAGGGCTTGTAAAAGCAATCTGCAAAGAACTGGGACTGAAAGCTGTCAAGTATGCAAATCTGGATGCATCGGATATTAACAGGAAAGATCCGGCAACAATTATCAGCAAGATGGCAGGAGGCTTTCTTCTGATCGAGAGAGCAAGTTTTATGACACCGGAGACGATCGAAAAACTTTCTCAGGCGATGGATTTCCGTACAGACAGTATGATTCTTCTGATTGAAGATGATAAAGCAAATATGCGTAAGATGCTGGCAGATTATCCGGAATTTGCAGAAAAATTCGAAACCGTTATTTCGATTCCGGTCTTTACCAATGATGAGCTGGTAACATTTGCAAGAACGTATGCGAGAGAAAATGGTTTCCGCATGGATGAGATGGGTGTGCTTGCTCTGTACACCATGATCGGAGATAACCAGAAAGAGGATGAACCGATTACTATCGGAAAAGTAAAAGAGATGGTAGACGGTGCGATCCGTAAGGCAAGTGGCGTAAAGCTGGGAAGAAAACTTTCCAAACGTCATACAGATGCAGACGGTCGAATTCTTCTTTATGAAAAGGATTTTGATTTATAAAAGAGCATGACAACATGGGGCATGGCGACAGAAAGCTATGCCCTTTTTACACGTTTTGGAAAACAACAGGAAAGGAAGAACTATGAGTAAGAGAGAGCCTTATCTTGGCAATCCCCAGGCAACCATTGCTGTGTTGAACAAATACGGCTTTACATTTCAGAAAAAGTTTGGACAGAACTTTCTGATCGATCCTCATGTGCTGGATAAAATTATCCGTGCGGCGGAGATCACAGAGGATGATTTTGTTCTGGAGATCGGACCGGGTATGGGAACGATGACACAGTATCTGGCATATGCAGCCAGAGAGGTATATGCGGTGGAGATTGATAAAAGTCTGATCCCAATCCTGGAGGATACGCTGAGTGATTATGACAATGTAACGGTGATCAATGAAGATATCCTGAAAGTGAATATTGCAAAGCTGGCAGAAGAGAAAAATGGAGGCCGCCCGATCAAAGTGGTTGCAAATCTTCCATATTATATCACGACACCGATCATTATGGGTCTGTTTGAAAGCCATGTGCCTGTAGAATCCATTACTGTCATGGTACAGAAAGAAGTAGCGGATCGTATGCAGGTGGGTCCGGGAACGAAAGATTACGGTGCATTATCTCTGGCAGTGCAGTACTATGCAAAACCTTATATTGTTGCCAATGTTCCACCGAACTGTTTTATGCCGAGACCGAAAGTGGGAAGTGCGGTGATTCGTCTGACCCGCCATGCTGAGACACCGGTACAGGTAGACGATGAAAAACTGTTGTTTCAGATTATTCGGGCATCGTTTAATCAGAGAAGAAAAACGCTGGCAAACGGTCTGAAGAATTATGAGGGGTTGTCTTTTGAAAAAGAGACAATAGAGGCTGCAATCGCAGAGTGCGGATTTTCACCATCGGTGAGAGGAGAGGCATTGTCTTTGGAAGAATTTGCGAAACTGGCAAATGTATTGGGACGTGCAAAATAAAAAGTAACGTAAAAACGTGTTGACCAGAATGAGGAAATTCCGGTCAACACGTTTTAGTTTTATTTTTAAAGGAAGGAGTGTCGATTTTCATCGACATATGAAAAAGAAAAGTTATAAAATAATTTCTATTAATTATTTTATGGTTATAGTATATCCGGGAATTGTGAGAAAATCGTGTTGAAGTTGTGAAGATTTTATGAATGAACAGGAAAAGATTTATGAATATCTGCATCATGGAAGGAAAGTGTGTTATACTACGGAGTATCAGTCGGGAGAAGACTGAAAAGATTCTGAAAGTATATAAAGAAAAAGAGAGGTAACAGAGATGAAGATAAAGAAAGTTATGGCGGGAATGTTGGCGATGGTAACGGTAATGGGAAGCCTGATGTCACCACTGAGTGCAAAAGCAGATCAGATTGATGCACCGTATCTGGCGCTGGGAGCGGATCTGAATGAAACAGAAAAATCCACAGTACTGAGTCTGCTGGAGATTAATGAAGCGGATCTGAGCAGCTATCAGGTAATTACTGTAACGAATGCGGATGAACACAAATATCTGGATTCTTATCTGGATTCCAGTGTGATCGGAACCAGAGCACTTTCTTCTGTTCTTATTGAAAAAAAGGATAAAGGAAATGGAATTAAAGTGACAACTAGTAATATCACTTACTGTACCACAGGTATGTATCAGAATGCGCTGGCAACTGCAGGCGTCACCGATGCGGATGTACGTGTGGCTGGACCGTTTAATATCTCCGGAACAGCGGCGCTGGTAGGTGCAATGGAAGCTTACAGTAATATGACCGGCGAGACCCTGAAGGCAGAGAATGCAGATGCGGCTACAGAAGAACTGGTAACCACCAGTGATCTGGGTGAAGCTATCGGGGATAAAGAGCAGGCGGAGGAACTGGTAGGTGCAGTAAAAGAAGCTGTCGTCTCTCAGGACCTGTCTGATCCGGAAGAAATAGAAGCTGTCGTAGACGATGCAGCAAAAGAGATGAATATTCAGTTGTCTGATGAGGATAAGCAGAAGATTGTAAGTCTGATGGAGAAAATCAGCAGCCTGGATCTGGATGTGGATTCCCTGAAAGAGCAGGCGAAAGATCTGTACAACAAGCTGGAGAGTCTGGATCTGAACATTAACCAGGAACAGGTTAAAGGGTTCTTTGACAGGATAGTAAGCTGGTGTAAAAATATATGGAATTCTATTTTTGGCTAAGATGTCGGAGGAATAAAAAGAAATAACAGAATAATTTGACGAATCAGCACAAGAACAGGAAAAGTAAAAATGACAAAACAGTGTAAAATGTTATAAAAATAAAATAAAAATAAAATCAAATTGTGCAAATTAACTATAAGTTCATATTATGTTCATAAATTATTCATAAACTATTGATATGATAAATACAGTTCCGAAAGGAACATCTCAAAAAAGTTTGTAATGGGTTCATTACACATAGAATTTTTTCATAATAATAGCCCGGGTATCGAGAGGTATCCGGGCACTCCTCATGTTAGAGGGAAATTTTTGTTTGTTGTCTGTGTAAAGAGGAGTAACTGTTTTTTAACAGTTACTCCTCTTTTTTTGAATCCGGCTTCTCTGCTTTGCGAAGTGCCTCACTTTGGATCGCTTCGTTCAGAGAAAGCATCTTATCATCCAGTTCAGCTACAAATTCTGCGCAGGCACGGAGATCTTTGCTGATATATTCCGGTGCGCTGCCCTCGAACTTGTAGTAAATCTTATGCTCCAGGCTGGCCCAGAAGTCCTGGGCGATGGTTCGAATCTGTACTTCTACGATGATATCCACCACACGGTCTGACAGATGTACCGGGACGGCCACCAGCATATGATAGCTACGGTATCCGCTGACTTTCGGGTGAGTGATGTAGTCGGTAAGTTCCACAACGCGCAGATCCGACTGCTTTGCCAGCATATCAGCGATCCGGTAAATATCCTGGGTAAAGGAACAGATGATACGAATACCGGCGATGTCGGTGATATACTTTAACATATTTTCCAGAGTCACTTCGTGACCGTGGCGTTTTAATTTTTTGACGATACTTTTCGGTTCTTTGATCCGGGACTTCACGTGTTCGATTGGATTGTAATTATGAATGTGAATAAATTCCTCATTCAAAATGTCAATTTTTGTGGACATCTGGCGAAGGGCAGCATCATAGAGAAACATCATGGTTTCCCAGGAATCCGCATCGTCAAGAATCTGTGATACATATTTTAATGCGTCCATATAATTTTCTCTGTACTTTCTGATTTATTTTATTTCGTAACTGTTCAGTACCTTCACAGTTACGAGCCAAAATGCATTTAAACGATAAAAACACGCTTTGCGAGTTTTTATCGTTATCGCGGCACTCCTCAAGGTTCCGTGCAAGCACGGACTTTGACTCGTTGCTCGCGTAAATCACCTTCGGTGATGGCATTTTGGCTTGTATGTCTCGGGATTTTGACATATTCATGTCAAAACACCTCGCGGGACAGTGGCTACTGAATAGTTACTTTATTTCATTTATTTTTCAATTCCGGGACGGGCGGGAAGACCCTGATCAAAGGGATGTTTGATTTTACGAATCTCCGAAACATAGTCTGCAAGAGCCACCAGTGCTTCACTGGGCTGCTGACCGGTCAGGATAACTTCCAGATGTGCCGGTTTCTCATTCTTCAGATAATCCAGCAGAATCTGCTCGTCGAAAAGACCCGCGCGTATCGTATAGATCAGTTCATCAAAAAACAGCAAGTCATAATTTTCTTCTGCCGCTTTTGCAGTGATTTTGCGGAATTGTTTTTCGTAGTAAGTTTTCCGTTCCAGTTTTTCGGAAATTGTCATCTGGAAACTGAACTTTTCCTGTTCCAGCCCATCAACAAAAGTGATATTCGGAATCTGTTGCAGAATCTTCCGTTCACTGGTTTTGTTATTTTTCATAAACTGATAGATCAGAACCTTATATCCATAACCTGCAGCGCGGGTACAAAGTCCCATTGCAGTAGTAGTTTTTCCCTTTCCATCTCCGCAATATACATGTACATAACCTAAGTTGTCTTTCATGATCAACACCTCCAAACAGTAATATGTCACGTCCATCGTTGTTAATATTCAGTATACAGGAAAAAAGAAAAAGATGCCAGTGAAAGGAGAGAAGAACAGAAAGGTTTAAGAAAATTTTTAGAATGTGGTCTGCTCAATAGGATTACGAAGGGGTTGTCTGCATAAAATACCCGCGGTTGAACAGCTGTTCAACCGCGGGTATCTTATACCGATATAGAATCTGCAGATAAATCTTAGCCGAAATATCTTTTCAGCAGACCTTCGAATGCTTTTCCGTGTCTTGCTTCATCTTTTGCCATTTCATGAACGGTATCATGGATTGCATCCAGGTTAGCTGCTTTTGCACGTTTAGCCAGATCGAATTTTCCTTCGGTTGCACCGTGCTCAGCATCTACACGCATTTCCAGGTTTTTCTTTGTGCTGTCGGTTACAACTTCACCAAGCAGTTCAGCGAATTTTGCTGCATGTTCAGCTTCTTCGTAAGCAGCTTTTTCCCAGTACAGACCGATTTCCGGATATCCTTCTCTGTGAGCTACACGAGCCATAGCCAGATACATACCGACTTCAGAGCATTCACCTTCGAAGTTTGCTCTCAGATCAGCCAGAATATCTTCCGGAACACCTTTTGCTACACCTACAACATGTTCAGCAGCCCATGTTTTTTCTCCGCTCTGCTCTTTGAACTTGGAAGCCGGTGCTTTACATACCGGACAGACTTCCGGTGCAGTTTCTCCTTCATAAACATATCCACATACAGTACAAACAAATTTCTTCATAGTGTCAGTCTCCTTTTCTTTTTTGTAGTTTATCTTGAAAACGAATATTCTATGCAATTCGTCTTCTTGAGTTTAAATTAATAATAGTAATTGTTACTGATATTAGATTAACATATTGCTTCCCGATTGTCAAGATGATTTTAAAAATCTTTTGATTTTCGATCTTGTTTCTGACAACGCAGGAAGCGTTTACATCGTATCTTTTTTCAGACAGTCGGGGCAGATGCCATAGAAGTTTGTGACATGTCCCAGAATCTTTCCTTCAAAATGTTCCGCGGCCAGAGCCTCCGGCTCTTTCATGTAATCCAGGTCCAGATCCATCACCTGATGGCAGCGGGTACAGATCACATGGTAATGAGGTCTGACCTGTCCGTCGAAACGGTCAGCACCATCTCCGGTACAGATCTTCTGAATCTCCCCGATATCGGCCAGCAGAGCCAGGTTGCGGTAGACAGTTCCAAGACTGATATTAGGATAAATCTTGCGCAGCTGATGGTATACGGTATCAGCCGTAGGATGATCAGTACGTGTCATCAGAAACTCTTTGATAGATTCCCGCTGACGGCTGTATTTCAGAGAGGCCATAGAGATCCTCCTTTCCATAAATAATAACAGTAATTATTACTGATACTAATATAAAACAAAACGGAGAAAAAGTCAAGAGTTTTCTCCGCTTTATTAATACTCAGTAACTGTTCACTCTGTGCCCAGCAACACTGTTCAGTTCCTTCACGGCAGTTACTGAATAATTACAATATTTATTCAAAATCATTGCGTTCACAGAACAGATCAAATACGGCATTGATGAGATCCTCGTCGTCCAGACCTTCGAATTCCATTTCATCCAGATCCAGATTTTCAGAAGTGATTCGCAGGATATGAACAGGTTCATCGTCTCCGCCGTCCGCAGGATAAAGAACAGCAAATTCCTGGTCTTCGTATTCTATAATATCCAGAAGTTCAAAGCGGACAGATTCGCCGTACTGGTCAGTCAGAGTAATAATATTTGGTTCCATAAGAGCCTCCTTTATATACAATATACAGTTTGTTTTATTGATTATAATACAGATTTAATATTTTGAAAAGTACTAGAGCGTGTTTGAAAAATCATTCCCGCGATCTGTAAGCCCCACTTTGCGGTATATTTTACTCTCATTCGGTTGCCGTAGCTCGCTACGCCTACGTTTTTAAAGCTGCACACTCGAATCTGTATCCTGCGTGTATGGTATAGTTATTTATGAAACGCTGACCAGGGAAAATACAGGTTATAAAATGTCGAGGAAAAGATAGAAGAACATCGAGAAACAAGTAGTATTTAAGGCATATTTCTGTTATATTAAAAAAGAAAAAAGAACAGGGAGGGGTTGAGGGCTTATTAATAAGAAAAAGAGACAGGATCTGGCCAGAAATTATGTAGGGGCGATGTTAGTGTTTATTCTGGCGGTAGGAATCGGACTGATATTCTTTTATGTGGTTGCACAGAAAACAATTGACAGCAGTTCACAGGAGAGAATGAAAACAAATGTAGCCAGACAGAGCGAACATCTCCGTACAATTTTAAATATTCATTATTCATATCTGGAAGGGGTTGCTGAGAAGATAGCGGAAAGCAATGAGCTTATGAATGAAGAAAATAAGGAAGTACTTACTGTTTTTCAAAAAAATACATCACTGGACCGGCTGGCATTGATCGATCCGGAGGGAAATGCATATTACGATAACGGAGTAGAGAAAAATGTTTCACACCGGCGGTATTTTAAAGAGGGAATCAGTGGGAACCGGACTTTAAGCGATCCACTGGAGAGTAGTGTGGACCAGGAGACGAGAGTGGTACTGGGTGTTCCTGTATTTCATGAGGATGAAGTGATTGGTATTCTGTGTGGTTCCTGTAATGTCGGTGAACTGAGCCAGATGTTGTTTGATGATTTGTTTTCCGGCAATGGATATAGTCTGATCGTTACCAGAGAAGGAAAAATAGTTGCTCATACCGGAGATCCGGTGGATCATAAGCTTTCTTATGGAGAAGATATATTTACTTTTTATGAGTCAAAGACGACACGGGAAGGGCATAGCATCGGTGAGGTAAAACAGAACTTTGCTATGGGAGAGGAAGGGCTGGTTCGGCTGGCCGGTTACGCCGATGGTTCCGACAGATATCTGGCATATGCTCCACTTGGGATCAATGACTGGATGATCTGCTATGTTGCATCGGTGACGGTTGCGCAGCAGTCCTATGCATTCGTGGAAAAGTACGAGATGGTATTTCTTGGATGTTTTGGAATTCTGGTCTGTCTTCTGATCTTATATATTGTCCGAAAGAATCGTCAGAAGACGGAAGCGATTCTCCATTCTGCACAGACGGATGAACTGACATAGGTGTACAACCGTAAATACGCGGAACGGTTTGCCGAAAATGCACTGGAAGAGGCGAAAGACGGAAGTATCCATGCGTTTTTCATCATGGATATAGACAAGTTTAAAGAAGTCAATGATGTCTACGGACATGCGGTGGGAGATGTAGTACTCCGTACTTTCGGTGTGTTGCTGGGAAGACAGTTTCGTGGGGATGATATTGTGGGACGAATCGGTGGCGATGAGTTTATTATCCTGATGCGAAATGTAACTACAAAAGAGGCCGTCAGAACAAAGGCGGAGCAGTTGATGGCAGAGACGAAAAAGCTGGTGTTTGACGAGATGGATGGAAAGGGTATCACGATCAGTGTGGGAATCGCACTGGCTCCGGAGCATGGAAAAACCTATATGAATCTGTACCGAAGCGCAGACCAGGCATTATATGAGACGAAACGGAACGGACGAAATGGATTTACAATCTATGGAGAAAACCGAGATATCACGGAAAATAGATAAATTTATCGAAGTAACGTAAAAAAGGGATTGCACAGAGAAAAAATAAGTGGTATGATATTAAAAAGCAGAACAAGGGGGTTCGAATAGTATCCTTGTTCTGCTTTTTTTGCATAGGAGACTCATAGTCAGTCTGAAATGAGAGGAGAGGATTAGTATGAAAAAATTCATGGAAAGATTCATAGAGGCTGTAAGAAAATATGAGGAGCTGTTATCATATGCGCAGGGAGGATTTATTCTTCCGTATCATTCCGGTGCGGGGATGATTGGGTATTATTATAGCCCGATTCTGTTTGTAAAGTAGAGGAGCCTTGTAAGGGAATGCCAGGAGGCAGGACATCATTTTTGAACTATCTGAAAATAAATTCTGTATAAATAATGGTTGAGCAAATACAATGATTATTATTCAGCAATGAGACAGGTACAAAAATGCGCAAGAAACATCTTATTTTAATAAATTAGATGTAACTGTTCAGTACCTTCACAGTTACGAGCCAAAATGCATAAAAAATCACCTTCGGTGATGGCATTTTGGCTTGTATGTCTCGGGATTTTGACATATTCATGTCAAAACACCTCGCGGGACAGTGGCTACTGAATAGTTACAATTAGATTACATGAAAAACCAGCGGAAAGGCTCCCGGTTCCCGGGAGCCTTTCCGCGTCCGCTTTAGAAAAAATCAAGTCTCTCTTACCAAAGCTCCGCCAGTTCATAAATCAATTTCTCGGTTTTCTCCCAACCCAGACAAGGATCCGTAATCGATTTTCCATAACAGTGTTCGCTCACCTTCTGAGCACCGTCCTCGATATAACTCTCGATCATCAGTCCCTTCACCAGTTTATGAACATCTTCTGAAACCTTACAGCTGTGCATAACATCCTTACTGATACGGATCTGTTCCGCAAACCGTTTTCCGGAGTTGGAATGATTGGTGTCTATGATAACAGCAGGATTTACCAGCTTTGTCTGAGCGGATTCGTTGACTTCCTGATAGTGTTCCAGGAGATTCTGCAAATCTTCGTAATGATAGTTCGGCATATTTCTTCCGAATTTGTCCACATAACCACGCAGAATCGCATGCGCGTAAGGATTACCGGGAGTTTTTACTTCCCAGCCGCGGTACAGGAACATATGACCATGCTGTGCGGCGATGATAGAATTCATCATGACAGAAATATCTCCGCCGGTCGGGTTCTTCATACCTGCCGGGATGCCAACGCCGCTGGCGGTCAGACGGTGCTGCTGGTCTTCGACGGAACGGGCACCGATGGCAACGTAAGATAACAGATCGGATAAATATCTGTGGTTCTCCGGATACAGCATCTCATCTGCACAGGTAAAACCGGTCTCGTTGACCGCTCTGGTGTGCAGATCGCGGATCGCGATGATGCCCTTTAACATGTCTTCTTTCTTTTCCGGATCCGGCTGATGCAGCATACCCTTGTATCCCATACCGATGGTTCTCGGTTTGTTGGTATAAATTCGCGGAATCATAAAAATCTTATCTGCCACCTTATCCTGTACAGTACGAAGACGGCTGATGTAATCGATCACCGCATCTTCATTGTCGGCGGAACAAGGTCCGATGATCAGTAGAAGTCGGTCATCTTTTCCCTCGAAGATTTCACGGATCTGTCTGTCGCGATTCTCTTTGATTGCTGCTATTTTTTCACTTACCGGAAACTGTTCTTTTAACTCCTTCGGGGTTGGTAGTTTCCGTAAGAATTCCATATCCATTTCCATAATTTCAAAAGCCTCCATAAAAAATAAAGAATTTTGCACTTCAACGCGTTGCAGTGCGAATCTGTTTATAATCATACTTGGTTACAGATGATTCGTCAACCCTTTTTTGAAATTTAATTACTCAATCTGCGATTTACAAATTTCGTAACTCTTCAGTACCCTCACAGTTACGAGCCAAAATGCATTTCTAATCACCTTCTGTGATGGCATTTTGGCAAAAAACATGGCCACCGACTGAATTGTTACCTGTTTTCTTCAAAATC
>OLNG01001079.1_pt1 | contig 16386 bp, 20 predicted proteins | sample 1643091 | NCBI WGS metagenome assembly OLNG01 (sample SAMEA3136661, study PRJEB25190) | human gut metagenome | biome: human gut; feature: human-associated habitat; material: faeces | place: Austria | collected 2013 | reverse complement strand
GCTGGTGCAGTTGGTTATATATTAAAGAAGAAAGGTAGAAAAGTAACTATAGTTATATCAAGGAAAAGTAAGAACACTCATGGAGGCAATATGGACGGGTATTCTAAGATACTCGAAGGTGCAGTACCAGTGGTTATTGATGACTTCATTTCAAGTGGTGATACTATTGGTGAGATTCTTAAAGACTTAGACGATTTTATCAAGTGGGACACCTATCCTTTTCTTTGTACAGCTAACTTCTTAGATGAGTCTGTTTTGATAAGAAGAGAAGAGAATGGTAGAAGCATGTTCTATGAAGTGATAAACAGATTTGATACAATGATATGTAACAAGCTAGAGTATGATGTTCATTAAATTGTTATTTAGTATCACCACAATCATACTGTTAATCAGAGGATTATTTAGATACAACCCTAAACTTGATTTAGTTGAGTCAGGTAGAAAGTATGTATTACTCTTCTGGTATAATAAGTATGATTGGACAGGTGATTGTAAAAGAGCTTACATAAAACTATTTAGTTTATGAATAAAGGTACTAAAGGTGTAATTTAGCTCTAAAGGAGTTTGATGGAACTCATCTCTCTATGAGAGAGGCTTGGAGGGCTATAAAGTTAGATTGGATAAAGAACTAAAAAGATGCAAGTATTAAATTTAATTAGACCAGAGAAGAGTAATATTACCTATAATGTTACTACATTCCCTGACGGTGAACCTCACATAGTCCTTGGTGATATTAATAGAAAGGATAGTGTAACAGTTGTATGTAGAATAGCAAATCCTAATGATTTGTACATACTACTTCAAGTGGCTGATATTCTCAGCAGACATGAAGTGATATTTACACTACAAATCTATTATCTTATGTCTATGAGAATGGACAGAGTAATATCTTTCAATGAATCATTCAGTTTGAAAGTGGTTGCTAATCTAATCAACAGTATGGGAGCAGAGTCAGTTCATGTTCTTGAACCTCATTCAGGTAAAGTTCAGGACTTGATTAACAAATACTGGGGAGATGTGTTCATGCAAATGCCTAACTTCACTGGATATATTCCAGTATTTCCAGATGCAGGTGCAGTTGAAAGACATGAATATATGGGTGAACATAAACTTATATGCAGTAAAACTCGTAATCCAGAGACAGGCAAGTTAGAAGGATTTTCCATTGAGAACCCAGAGTTACTTGAGAATGAAGAACTCATTGGTATGCCTTTAGTTGTGATTGATGATTTGTGTGATGCTGGTGGAACCTTTGTAGGTGTTGCTAGTAAAATCAGAGAGATAAATCCCAACAGAAGATTGGCTATCTTTGTAACTCACATGGTTAATCGTAAGGGTATTACAACTCTTAGTGAGAACTATGATGAAGTTTACTTCACTAACTCATATTTCAACTGGGAAAACCTTGAGCTGCCTAGCAATGTAAGTGTTATCAAAGTGGTGTAGATATGAATAAAGTGGTTAAAATTGCTGTATGGCTGGTGTTAATTATATGGGGGATTAATCAATCTTTCAATATGATTTCACAAGCTAATACAGTGGAGAATGTTGTAGGGTTCTTCTTATTAGTGGCAATAGTACTGGTAACAATTAAATTTACAAGAAAACATGAAAAGTAAGTTTGTAAAGAGGCTGTTGACAGCCTTTATGGTGATGACAAGTGTAATTGTGTTCTCATCATGTGAGAGAATTGATGCAGGCTGTGAAGGCATCAAAGTAAACCTTTATGGTGATGACAAGGGTGTTGGTGATGTGGCTTTGGTATCTGGTAGAGTGTGGTATAATCCCTTTACTACTGAGGTATATGAATACCCAATGTATGTTCAGACTGTAGATTATCCTGCATTTGAAATCAATGCTAAGGATGGTAGTAAGTTTGTAATTGACCCTACAATTAACATCAACCCCATTGCAGGAAAGGCTCCTGAAATCTTTAGGAAGTATAGAAAACCTCTTGAGGATGTAATTCAGAATGTTCTTGTTACCCATATTAGGAATGCCTACAGATTGAAACTCAATGCTTATACTACTGATGATTTGGTGAGTAAGAGAGAAGAGTTTGAGAAGGTTACAGAAGACTATTTAAGGGAAGTGTTAGCTAGAGAAAACTTTGCTCTTGGTGAAATGACTTCTGGTCTTAAATACCCAGAATCTCTTGAAGCTTCAATTACTGCCAAGAATAAAGCTGTGCAAGATGCTTTGAAGATTGAGAATGAGATTAAGTCAGTAGAGGCAGAAGGTAAGAAACAGGTTGCAGCAGCTACTAAGGCAGCAGAAGCTTTGAAGATTAAAGGTGATGCAGAGGCAGAGTATAACAGAAAGATTAGCGCTTCATTATCTCCTCTAATTGTACAACAGAACTTTGTTGATAGATGGGATGGCAAGTTGCCTACTTATGGTACTGTGCCTCAATTATTTAAAGATGTGGCAGGTAAGTAATTATGGAATGGATTATTACTGGAATCATATTTTTCTTAATAGAATTGTATGTAATTTCTCACACCTATGAATCAGAGTATGGTCTTATTAAAAGAGATAGCAATAACTATAGAAAAATCTATGGCATCATAGAAGGCAGTGAGGAGAAGCTCACATTAACTGTTGGAAGACTGTTAGTTCTTATAGTAGCTAACATAATTTCTGTAGTTAATATACTCTACTTCTTATTCTTTATAGGATGGTGGATTAAAAGAGCAAGTTACCCAGAAGATAGAGAAACTACCTGTGTTATCTGGAGATTGAAGTTTGATAAGTTCACAAAGTCAGTGATTACCAAGCTAAGTAATTTACTAAATAAAGAGTTATGAAACAGCGAATAATCAATATTCTACTGTTCATTATGTTGATTGGTCTGGGTATTTATGTGTACCTAGACCATGATACCAATGAACACAAGCCTCAACTAGATGTAAAACTTGAGCAACCAGAGTTCTTGGATGAAGAACTTAGTGATAGTACTTTACTTAAGGCACTTATCTATTATGAAATCAATGAACCTTTGATTGTATTAGCACAAGCTAAGCTTGAGAGTGCTAATTATAAATCAAGGTTATGTAAGGAGAAGAATAATATCTTTGGATTGTATGATAGTAAAGCTGGACAGTATTATAACTTTGACCATTGGACTAATTGTATTCTAGCATATAAGAACATGATAGAATATAAACAAAAGGATGGTGAAGATTACTATCATTTCCTACTTAGGATTAAATATGCAGAGGATGTAGAATATATTGGAAAGGTTAAAAGCATAGTATCAAACTTACCCCCGTAGATATGAATAGAGAAGAAGCAAGTAAAGAAATACAGGCAATAAAGTCTAAGAACATACTCCTTGAGTTAGTTACATCATTTGGTAAGACTAAACAAGCACTTGACATTATGGTCAAAAGGAACCCTAAGAACATACTTATCTTAGTACCAAGACTAGTATTAATACAGAATTGGAAGGATGAATTTGTTAAATGGAAGATGGACAAGTACTTGAAGAGAGTTACATTTAGTACTTATGTAGGTATTAAGAAGCATGAAGGAGAATCTTTTGATATGTTGATAGCAGATGAATGTCATCATTTCACTGATAAATCACTTGATGTAATTAGTACTATGACATTCAAGTATAGTACTCTCTTATCAGGGACTGTTATAAACTCAAAGAAAGCTGCATTAAGAGCTAGTTTCAAGGATTTATATTGTTACAAAATCACTATGAAGCAAGCTCAAGAGGAAGTATTAGCAGAGCCAAAAGTGTATCTTATACCTTATACTTTAGATAATACTGACAGAAAATATCCTTTTAAATTAAGGAAGTTAGCTAAAGGTAAGAGTATTACTTGTGACTATTCAGATAAGTGGAAGTATCTCAAAGACAAGTCCTATACTACTGTTATTGTTAACTGCACTCAGCAGGAATACATCAATGAATTGAGTGCTAAGATAGACTACTGGAAGAGAATGTACATGAGAGGTAGAAATGAAGTATTCAAAAACAAATGGCTATACCTAGCTGGTTTAAGGCTAAAGATGCTAAGTAACTTCAAGACCTCTATTGTGTCTAACCTTCAAGTGCATCTTAGAAAGCAAAGATGTCTGACTTTCTGTAACTCTATTGAACAGACAGAGATATTGGGTAAGAACTGCATTAATAGCAATAACAAGGACTCAGATAAAGTACTTGAGCAGTTCAACAAGGGAGAAGTCAATCAGATTACATCATGTAATATGTTGAATGAAGGTATGAACCTTGTAGATTGTCAGGTAGGAATATATGCTTCTTTGAATAGTAGTGAAGTTATGATTAAGCAGAAGCTGGGAAGAATTCTTAGACATTCTAACCCTGTGCTTATTATACCTTATTACAAGAACACAAGAGAAGAAGAGATACTTGAGACTATGCTTGAGGACTACAACCCAGAGTTGGTTGAGATTGTTGAAAGTTTAAATCAGATTAAAGTATGACAATAACAATTGATGAAGAAGTATGCAAGAACTGGGGATTGACTATGCCAGAAGTACTTGCACTTACACTAGTGAAAACTGGTGTAGATGTGCCAGTATTATTTGCTAGTCTTGAAGACAAGAAAGCACTGGTGAAAGATATGTTCAATAAGTATCTTGTTACTCTTGGCTATGATGAAAAAGTAGCTAGTGTGTTGTTAGACTCTGATAAAGACAGACAACCACAAGATAGGATTGAGAGTCTTGCAGCCAAGATGATGGAACTGTTTCCTAGTGGCAAGAAGCAAGGAACTTCTCAATATTATAGAGGTAATAGAAAAGATATTACTCTTAGGTTGAAGAAGTTCTTTAAGCTCTATGGAAATAGATTCACTGATAAACAAATTCTTGAAGCTACTAATAAGTATGTTAAAGCATTCAATGGCGACTATAGCTATATGAGAGTGCTTAAGTACTTCATTTGGAAAGATGAAAAGAAGTTAGATTCTGAGGGAATTGGTTATATTAGTGAAGTATCAGACTTGGCATCCTATATTGAGAATGAAAGTGGGGTATCAGTAGATACTGATTGGACATCTAGCTTGAAGTAAACTATGGGCTTATATGAAAGAACATTAAAGATACTTGAGGATAGAAGAAAGAACTTGATTGATGGTGGTATTAATAGTATTCCATCATCTTTCAGAAGGTTCAGTGATGACTTTATAGGTGTAGAACAATCTACCTATTATTGTATCACTTCTGTCACTAAAGGTGGTAAATCTCAATTTGCTTCCTATGCTTTTATCTACAATCCTATTCTTTTTGCTTTTTATAATAGAGATAAGGTTAGAGTGAAGATATTCTATTTTGTACTTGAAGAGACACAAGAGAGAGTCATGCAGAGATTTATGAGTTATATCTTGTATCATCTTTCAAAAGGCAAGATTAGAATATCTCCAAAAGACCTTAGAAGTTCAAAGAATGACAAGCCATTACCAGAGGAGGTACTTGAAATCTTGAGGAGTTCAGAGTGTGCAGAAATACTTAAATTCTTCGAGGATAGTATCATATTTAGCACTACTGCCAATCCTACTGGCATCTTCAAAGAATGTCAGAGATATGCAGAAGAACATGGTACTACTCATAAGAAAAAGTCAGTGTACAAGGGGGAATTAGGAGAGTTAAAGGAAACTGATACTTTTGATTACTATGTTCCAGATGACCCTAAAGAGTACAAGATTGCATTCATAGACCATATAGGTTTGATTGATACTGAGAGAGGAATGAATCTAAAGCAATCTATGGATAAATTGTCAGAGTATCTGGCAAAGTATCTTAGAAATAACTATGGATTTAGTCCTGTTATCATTCAGCAACAATCCTTTGAGAATGAAAGTAATGACAACTTTGTTAGTGGCAGAATCAGACCATCAGCTCAAGGTCTAGGTGATAGTAAGTACATTGCAAGAGATTGTAATATACTTCTTGGTTTATTTAGTCCATTCAAGTTTGAACTTGAAACTTATAAGGAGTATGATATCACTAAGTTTAGAGATAACATAAGATTCCTTGAAGTTCTTGTTAATAGAGATGGTGAAATGGGAGGCTTATGTCCACTATTCTTTGATGGGGCTGTATGTGATTTCAATGAACTACCTTTACCAAGTGATAAGAATGGTATAGCTAGAGTGTATGAATATCTCAAGTACATCAGAATGAAAGAGGGCAAGGCAAGTCTATTTATACACATAGCTGAGAAGAGAAATAAAATGAGTAGATATTTGCATAGATGGAAAAGATTATCTATCTTTGCAAGGTTTAATAATAAAAAGTAGAAAGTAAATGGCTAAAGTATTAGTATTAGCAAAGTCAGGTTTTGGTAAGACTACTTCCTTATGCGGGAGAAAGAAGTTTGGTATTGAAGGGTTAAACCCAGCAGAAACATTTCTCATTCAATGTGCAAACAGAGAGCTTGCTAACTTGGATTACAAACTGATTACAGGATTCACTAACTCTAGTGATTTAGCAAGAGTTATTGGAACTGGAAATAGAATTCAAGTTGGTAACATTGCAGGTCTTGAGAAGTTTAAGGTGGCAGCAGCAGCTATTGAAATGCTGGCTCAGTCACCATTCAAGAACATTGTGATTGATGATTTCAATTATCTGTCTCAAGACTATTACATGGCAAATGCAATGAAAGGTGGATGGGACACTCCTAAGCAAATTGGCTATGGTATGGGTCTTATCTTTAATGCTTTTGAGGCAATTCCTACCAGAGAAAAGGACTTATTTGCTCTTGCTCATTATGAAGAGTATAGAGATAAGAATGGAGACTCCATATCTTATAAGTTCAAGACAACTGGCAATATGGTAGATGGCTACATTACTCCAGAAGGTAAGTTTGACATCATTCTATATGGAAAAGCTAGCTGGGATGACCAGAATAGGAAGGCAATTAAGCAGTTTGTAATTGACTTTGATGGTGAATATCCTGCAAAGGATTCTATTGGTGCATTGGATGAATGCCCCTTGTATATACCTAATGATTTAGGTTATGTAAAGAAGTTAATCAATCAACATTATCATAGAGAGTAATGACTAGAGAAGCTGTAGTTCAGATGTTGAGAGATATAATGACTAACCCTGGTTACTGTGGTAGAATGGTTAAGATGGATACTATCCTCAACTATTGTGTGGAACATGGAAAGTCACCTCAAATGTCTATCAAGTTTGTTCAATTCATAGGAATGAATGAACCTTTACTACATGAAGTCTTCCTTGATACACTAGATATGTTGAAGAAAGAACATGCTATCTTTGAACTATGGAGTGCAATAAATCCATTGTTGCCACAGGGTGGTAGAAGATTATTATCAATTTATTAATAAATAGAAAAATGAAAGAATTAAGTAGAACAGAACTTGCAACAGTTAAGAGAACTGCTGCTAATGTGAAAACATTCAGAGCTAAGAAAGCTAAGTTGGAAGCACAAAAGGCTAAGATTGATGCAGAACTTGAGTCTGTGAACAAAAGTATTGATTTGTTTGAGCAACCCATCATTGAAGTAACTGGTGGTTATACCTCAGAACAAGTATTGAATGGTGAAATGGATGCAGCTTTGCAACAGTTGAAGGCTGCTGAACAGCCTGTTGAAGAAGTGGCAACTGAGACTGCAAGTGTTGCTACAGAGACTCCTGTAGATGCTCCTGCAAATCCCTTTATGCCTACAGAAGAAGCAGGCACAGATGTAAATCCATTGCCTTTTGAAGTATAAGTAATAACATTTTAAACAATTTGAGATATGAATAATTTGAAAAAAGGTGCTAAAGTATTTATGGCTTTTGCCGCAGGCTCTGAATCTAAAGAGAGCAATAGAAAACTCTATATGGGTATTGCTCCTGTATTTGTAACAGCAGTTAACCCTAACAAGGAAATGCTGAGTAAGTTCTATGAGAGTGACATTGATGAAAAGCCTGTATATCTTGGTGAATCTGAGGTAGGTCCTGATGGTAATAAAACCAAAGTTCCTCAAGTAAGAATTGATTTCTTGGTTGTTTCTGATGCTGCTAAGACTAATGGCATTGAGATGAGAACCAAGATTACTTTCTTTGTTAAGAAAGCATTCAGATACAACAGAGATAACACCAAAGTTCAGGTGATTGACAAGTATGGTCAGACTGCTTGGCCTACTATTGAGGAAGCCAAAGCACATGCAATTCCTCAGTATGAAAATGGTCCTGCAAACCTTGATAAAGATTACAGACCTGCATATATTGGTGAGGAAGAATTGACAGGCTTTATCAAAGCCTATTTGAATATCCCTAACCCATCATTCAGCTACAAAGACAAGAACACTGGTGAACTTGTTACCAAGACTTTGCCTAATCTGGATGATGCTCTGGCTAGACTGGATAGCATTGACAACTATTTCAAGGGTGACTTCAAGGAGCTTGACTCTATCTTGAAACTGCAACCTAAGAATGTTGTGAAGGCATGTTTTGGTGTAAGAACAACTGATGAAAACAAACAATATCAAGCTGTTTATACTCAGAAGTTCTTGAAGAACATTATTACTGATTACAGCAAACTTGATGCAGATATTCAAGGAAGAAAAGCTGCTGGCTCCTATCCTACAACTGAGTTCAGTATTGAACCTTTGCATGAATATTCTGTAGAGTCAACTGACTTCTCAGCAGGTGCTATGCCTTTCCCTCCTGCAAATCCTACAAATGGTAATGCAGCTCCTGCTGCACAGGCAGGTCCTTGGGGCTGGGTACAGTAATTAAAAATAACCTTTAACTTGAATTGATATATGGCATTTAGTAGTGGTACAACTAGCATAACTCTTAATGATATTCTGAGCAAAGTCAGTGAAGCTGGTATACTCTATCATTATTTCAACGTGAGTAATATTCCATGCGTAATATCTAGCCCCCTTAGGGTAGATAAAAACCCTTCTTTTGGTATTTATACCTTAGATGGAAGTAAAATATACTGGAAAGACTTATCCAAGAATACCTCAGGAGGTCTTTGGGATATGCTAGGTGAATATTGGGGGGTGAGTTACAGAGAAGTCTTAAAGAAAGTCTGGGATGACTTACCTAATATATCCACTACTTATGCTAAATCAAACAAGATGGGCAAACCCCAGTCAATTAGCAGTTATAGTGAAAGTACTGACTTACAATGCAGAGTAAGAGAATGGAGGAAGCATGATATTGAATATTGGCAATCCTTTGGTATATCTCTCGATTGGCTAAAATATGCAGACATTTATCCTATATCACATAAGATAGTGATTAAGGGTAACAACAAATTCATATTTGCTGCTGATAAGTATGCTTATGCTTATGTTGAGAGAAAAGAGGGTAAAGTTACTCTTAAGATATATCAACCATTCAATACTAATGGCTATAAATGGTCAAACAAACATGATAGGTCAGTAATAAGTCTTTGGACTAAAATACCTGAGCAAGGGGAGAAGTTAATAGTCTGCTCTTCAATGAAAGATGCTCTATGTGTTTGGTCTAATACAGGTGTGCCATGTATTGCAATTCAAGGTGAAGGTTATAGTATAAGTGATACTGCAATTAATGAACTTAAAAGGAGATATAAAGAGATTTATATACTACTGGATAATGATGAAGCTGGCTTGGAAGATGCAAGGAAATTGTCAGAGTCCACTGGGTTCACTAATTTAGTATTACCTGATTATGGAGCTAAAGATTGTAGTGACTTATTCAAGCTCCTTAACAATGTGAATGAGTTCAAACAGGTGATTCTCAGCCTTATAAATGGAGAACAAGTAAACATCAATATCCCATCTTAAATTAAATAACATTATGGAAGCAAGAAAGATTTTATTCGTGATGAGCAACAGTTCAAGTCAGAAAAGTATTATGTCAGAAGCTGAAACTCTTGGTGCTTTAAAAGCAGACATGAGAAGGGCAGGTATCAACTATGACAACATGACATTCTATGAAGGTAGAACAAGAACAGAATTGAAGGATGATGCCTCAGTTCTGCCTACTAATGTTCCTGTCGCAGCTAAGGGCACAACCCCTGCCACTACTACCAATGACTTGGTGTTCATGTTGACCACAGCTAACAAGAAGATTAAAAGTGGTGCTGGTGATAGACCTGCTGCTTATGCTAAGATTAAGCAGCTTGGATTGCAGGATGCTTGTAAGGCTAAGTATGGTAAGAACTTTACCCAGTGCAGTACTTCTGATTTGGAGGCACTAATTGCAAATGCATCCCCTAAAGTTGAACCTAAAGTAGAAGCTCCTGCTGTTGAAGCTGCCCCTATCATAGGTAATACTGCTGTTATTATCAGCAATGCAGGTAGTGCTAAGCCCAAAGTTGTGAAAGTAGTAATGGAAACTACCAATGTGAGCTTGAAAGAAGCTAAAGACATCGTTGAGGGTGTTCCTTCAAGAATTCAAGGATTGACTAAGGAAGTTGCTGCTAAGTTTGTAAGTGACTTGATTGGTGCAGGTGCTATGGCATCTATTGAAGGTCAAGGTAGTGCTCCTGCATCTGTTGCACCTGTACAAGTAATAGATGTAAAGGCAAGAAGAATCTTAGGTCAATTATTGAATCTTCTTATTGATGAAGAGGATTTATATGGCAACTATTCAGAATTGCTTGATGACCTACAAGGTGAATGTGGTGAAACTCAAGCTGTAGAGGAAAAAGCTGAACAGCCTGCTCCTAAGAAAGAAGATGATAACCTTTCTCAATCAGAGATTAATTCTCTGTTTGGTGGTTGGGCACAGTAAATAACATTAAGAGGTTGGTGAGTATTCATCAGCCTCTTTTTTTTTTGGTGATATATGGAAGAAAGAATAATAGAAAAGATAACAGGCATGTATAACTCTATCATGGAAAAGCCTAATATTATTTATGATATATTTAAGGATTTCTATGGTGAAGAGTTTGTAGATATGCAGAACTACCTATCACTAGAAGAGTATATATCTTTTATTAGAAGGAACTTCTCAGAGGAAAGTATTCTTGAACCAGGGAATAATCTTTATGGTTCTGACAGGTTCAATGAGATATTTATATTAGTTAGATTTCCAGAAGTTAGGGTAACTAATGAAAATGATAGATATGTAGACATCTGGGAGTTGTATGCTAAAGTAACTTTTAATTGGAGAGGTAAATCAAGAGGAGACTTCCTGCTAAATAGAGCTGAATATGATGTATTCCAGTTACAGAATAACTATATGCACAGTCATATTCGTTCTATACCCATAAGTGACTTCACATCATTTCGTTCTCCTTGTTTAGGCAGTGGTCCTATTAGAGATACTCTTGCGTTACTAGCAGCAGACTTTGATGAACTAAGATGGCAATTATTCTGTCTTGAGCTTAGTAAATATGTTCAAGTAGAGTCACTTGTTGGTGGTCCTTATAGGAGAATGGAAAATCTTGGTAAGAATAGTATGAGTCCTGGTGAGAGTAATTGGCTTATGTTAAGTGATGAATATTTGCCTCATTTTAATTCATTTAATAATGAAAGAGTTAGACAATTTGTCAAATGGCTTCTTGAAAGGAAGAAACTCAAGTTTGATTTTACTAACGGTAGTTATGGTATTAGTATGTCATATATCACTTGGAGAATATTCTTGAGCAATGAATTCATTGAATGGTACAATATTCAATATGCTAAGGGTAATGCAACTGCTACATATTTAGACTTGCTTGCAGAAGGTGTACTTGTAAAAGGAATCATCAATAACAACAGGTTCTATTATGATAACAGTGGTAGAGGAACTGACTATTCAAGATATGTAGGAAAGAAAGTATGTATCTTTAAAGGTGAAGAAGTAAGACTAGTGGTAAGGGATTTGGAAAGCAGAGCCAATGATAATAACTTATCTAATTTTATTAACAACAGACTTGCAGAATACATATATAAATGTATTTTGAAAGTAGTAAATTATGAATATGGAAACAGTACAGAAACCCAAACTGCTGGACCTAGTAAAACAGTCATCTACATATAAGTTGATTGTAAGCCCAGAATTGGAACAGAAAATAAGATATTACTTGGATAGATTTCCAAGAGATGAATACTCAGGTACTTTATTCTATACAGTATCTGGAAGTTTTGAGACTAAAGACTTGGTAATTAATGCCTTTGATTTCCTATTGCAAGATATAGGAACCAGTGGCTATACTGAGTTTAACCAGTCTCCTGATGTAATAGGTTATATGGTAGAGCATCCAGAGTTACTTGATGAAAAGGTATATCAAGGATTAATGCACTCACATCATATATTAGGTGCATTCTTTAGTGTTACAGACTTAGCTACTCTTAGAGAAGAGGGCACTGATAGAATTCACTTTGTATCCTTGATTATTGATACTAAAGGTACTTATCAAGCAGCTATTACAAGAGTGGTTGTTGAGGAGATGCAGGCTACTGGCTTCATTAAATATCCTACATTCAATGGTCAAGAGGTAACTGGAAGCCCTATTACTTATAGCTTCAATAGAAAGAAGCTTGAGTACTTTATGCTTGATGTAGAAAGACCTGCCATTGAAAATCCCTTTTCAGAAATGGCTGCTAGGATTGAAGAAGTTAAAGAACAGAAAGCTAAAGCTGCTAAAGAAAAAGCTGCAACAACTCCTTATGGTAACTATGGTCAATATGGAAACTGGGGTAAGAAAGAGGATAAACCAGCAGTACCTACAAATGGCATCAGTTACCAGACTAATGTAGGAAGAGGTAATCTAGCAGTACCTACAAATCCTAACTATGTACCACCTGTACAGAATGAGTTACCTTTTGAAGAACCTGATGTTGATGTGCCACCTCCTTATGGTCATGTTAAAGTTGACCCTGAGACTATTAATGATTTAGCTGCTCAGTTAGTTACTGGTGACATCAATTACTTTAAGCCTACTGATACAACTCTTGATGAATTAGCTAGGGCTGGTGAAGAGATGTTTGAACAAAGGTTTGAAGATGAAAAGCTATTCCATGCTTGGGCAGAACAATATGTAGAGTTCCTTGTGTACTATACAGAAGACCCTAAGCTTGAGATGTTTGATGATGAAGTACTTGCTGCATTAATTGCACATGACTTAGCAGAGGTGCTTAGTGCACTCACTACTAAAGGTAAGTATATTAATCAGTTCATTGAAATATTAAATAGATATATCATTTAATTATGAATGAAGAAGAAAGAGTAATAGAAGCAGTGCCTACTGATTATGAAGAGGCTCCAATACCTGTTGTAGAGGAGCCATTATCTCCTGATTTAGCTGCACTAATAGAAGAAGCTGATAGATTTAGTAGAGAGGTTGAAGAATCAACCCTTATAGATGATACTCTTCAAGTATCTGAGGAACCATCAGTAGAATTGACACCAGAAGAACAAGCTGTACTTGACCTAGCAATTGCTACTCAAGACAGTGAGATACCTGTGAATTCAGCTACTTTACAGTTGCAGGAATCTACAAGTAGATTTAGTGGTGCTGTCTGGTATGAAGCTATTCGACAGAAATCTATTATATTAGCTGGATTAGGTGGTATTGGTAGTTATGTTGCATTTCTATTAGCTAGAATGCAACCAGCTAGAATCACTATGTATGATGATGATATAGTAGAAGCTGTTAATATGTCAGGTCAGTTGTATAGTGTAACAGATGTAGGAAACTATAAAGGTAATGCCATTTATCAAATGATGAAGAATTATGGTAACTTCTATAATGGTAATGTGAATACTCAAAGATTTACTGACCAATCCTTAGGAGGTCCTATAATGATTTGTGGCTTTGATAACATGGAAGCAAGAAAGGTATTCTATCAAAGTTGGAAGAACTGGAGAAACACAACTGATGATTCATCTAAGTGTCTATTCATTGATGGTAGATTAGCAGCAGAAGAATTTCAAGTAATTGCAATTCAAGGTGATGATGAAAGGGCAATGAAACTCTATGAAGAAGAGTGGTTATTTAGTGATGCAGAGGCAGAAGAAACTCTCTGTAGCTATAAACAAACTACATTTATGGCTAATATGATTGGCTCAGTTATGGTCAATATATTTGTTAACTTTGTAGCTAATGAATGTGACCCAGTATTCCCAAGAGATGTGCCCTTCCTTACTACCTATGATGCAACTACTATGTATTATAAAGTAGAAATGTAGTATGGCAGTAACAATTAACTATAGATTTGCTAGTGCAATTGCTGGCTTATTCAGAAATGAAGGAAGTGGTGAGTATCCTCAGTTATCTCAAGCAGGTGTAAGTTGGTTTAATAATAATGTGCTTAATAGGTTCACTAAATGTGATTTAAGTGGTCCAGAGTTTGAGGTTCCAGTTGCTATAAGAGGTTATGCTGAGAGAGAACTAAGAACTACTATTAGGAAAACCTTTTCAAGTATAGGAGAAAAAGAGTTAGTGGTTCCTATAATTCAGCAGAGTTATATTAATAACAAAAGAACTGCTGATTCTATACTCAAACAACTCTTTGAATCTACCATTCAATATGGCATGGTGAATATAAAGACAAACAAAGATATTGAGTATCATGGAGGAAGAGGCTATATCTTTGATGCTAATTTTAACCCTATATTCTTTGCTACTCTGATAGGTCATTATGATGTTGAAGATGTCAGCAATATAGTGAGAGGTTGGACTTGGACTGAATGTAGAGTGTATTTACATCCTAATATAATCATTGACGGTAGTGACTTAATAGGTAAAGGTATAATGAAGAAAGTTCTTCCTTATTTGTTAAGTAGCAGAGATGTTCTTATAAGTGAGAATATTAAAGTCAAGGTTATTATTGAAGATGCTAGTAGGTTCTTTAGAACTCCTACACCTATGAGAGCTGACTTTACTAATGAAGAGATGAATGAAATGTTAGCAGCTCATGCAGATGAAGTTGTAAGACAGTTTAAGTTATGACACTAAATGAATATTTTGGTAATTGGATTAGAGTTATAGATGTTAATGAGTTGAATAAGGTTACTGGGATTATAGGCAATATAAGAAAGCCTATATGTCCTAGTATTCCTGATGTATTCAGGTCATTCACTCTGTGTCCCTATGAAGACTTGAAGGTAGTTATGATAGGGCAAGACCCATATCCACAGAAAGATATAGCCACAGGTGTTCTATTTGGTAACAGGAGTGAGGTAAGCGAAGATAACTTATCTCCTTCACTAAAGATTGTTAAAGAGGCATCTATTAATTTTGAGGTTCCACATAATAGTATTATCTTTGACCAGACTTTAGAAAGTTGGGCTAATCAAGGTATATTGATGATAAACTCAGCATTAACTGTAGAGATGAATAAAGTGGGAAGTCATACAATGTTATGGAGACCTTTCATCACTAAGTTATTAAAGAACTTATCAGAGTGGAATACAGGTATAATCTATGTTCTATTTGGAGAACAAGCTAGAACATTTATACCTTATATTAATAGCAAGTCTAATATCATTCTTGAGGAAAAGCATCCAGCCTACTATGCTAGAATGGAAAAGAGGATGCCTTCAACAGTCTTTGAAGAAATAAGCAGACTAACAAAAGAGAAGTATGGTGAACCTATTAAATGGTTCCAAGAGTATTAATAAATAATAATTTCAAATCATGAAAAAGTATGTATTTGTAAAGACAGGTGAAGCTGTAGAGTTAGGTCAAAAATTGGCTAGAGTTGCTAACACATTGTTAGGTCCTGTTGTAGTAGAAGAAGTAGAAATCATAGAGAAAACACTTCCTATGTTTATTAAGAGAGGTGTAATTTCAGTGCAAGAAGAGGAAGCTAATTGCACTCATGCGAACATTGACTATTACATTGGACATCTTGCTGAAAGAATCAACTGGAAGCCTGAGAACTTGGCTAAGTATCTGGATAATTTGGCTGGCATCAATGAAACTGCTGTATTCTCAATCCTGTTGAGAGAAGTTGCAATTGTGATGGATAAGAAATATCCAGACCATATTGAAAGAAGCAAGGAGATTTATGTCATTGGCATGACTGATGGTGAGATTCATAAACTGAAAGAGTTACATAAGGTAAAGAATTTCAGAAACTTTGCTGCATTCAGAACTATTGAAGATGCTCTATGTGCTAAACATATTCTGAAAGATTTTATGAAAGAATTGTTTAAGAGAGGGGGAAAATAAGGTGTGGAAGGTAATTCCAAATTATCCTAACTACCAAGTTAGTAATACTGGTGAGGTTAAATCATTAAACTATAATCATACAAAGGAAGAGAAGATACTATCTCAAGGAAAAGTAACTAGAGGTTATTTATCAGTTGTATTAGTAAATGACTATGGTAAGAAAATGTTCCTTGTGCATAGACTGGTAGCTGAGCTATTCCTTAATAATCCAAACAATTATAATAGTGTAAATCATAAGGATGAGGATAAAACTAATAACTCAGTAGATAATCTTGAATGGTGTGATAATAGATA
>OLNG01001068.1_pt1 | contig 16542 bp, 15 predicted proteins | sample 1643091 | NCBI WGS metagenome assembly OLNG01 (sample SAMEA3136661, study PRJEB25190) | human gut metagenome | biome: human gut; feature: human-associated habitat; material: faeces | place: Austria | collected 2013 | reverse complement strand
AGCCTAACAACAGCACCGTCACTTCCGGCAACAACGTTGGCGGATTCCTGCTATAACTCTATGTTCTCCAACTGCACAAGCCTAACAACAGCACCGTCACTTCCGGCAACAACGTTGACGGATTCCTGCTATAACTCTATGTTCTCCGACTGCACAAGCCTAACAACAGCACCGTCACTTCCGGCAACAACGTTGGCGGATTACTGCTATAACTATATGTTCTACGGCTGCACAAGCCTAACAACAGCACCGTCACTTCCGGCAACAACGTTGGCGGATTCCTGCTATAGCTCTATGTTCTCCAACTGCACAAGCCTAACAACAGCACCGTCACTTCCGGCAACAACGTTGGCGGATTCCTGCTATAGATATATGTTCCGCGGCTGCACAAGCCTAACAACAGCACCGTCACTTCCGGCAACAACGTTGGCGAAGTATTGTTATAGCTCTATGTTCCGCGGCTGCACAAGCCTAACAACAGTACCGTCACTTCCGGCAACAACGTTGACGGATTCCTGCTATAACTATATGTTCCGCGGCTGCACAAGCATCAAATTGGCTATTTCCAAAAGCCGCGAATACGATAAGGAATATCGCATCCCTAAATCAGGAAATGGTGTAACAGCAACGAGAGCATTGGACAATATGTTTATGCAAACTGGCGGTACGTTTACCGGAACACCGAGCATCAACACCACATATTACACAAGCAACGCTATTGTATAACTTAACAGGGTAATCGCCCGGAAAGGGAAAAAACATGTACGAAGATAACATCTATGTAAAGGATTATGAGGCTATCAAAAAGCTGCCCGGCGTGCCGGAGCTGCTGAGCCGCAATGAGCGCGACCTTCTGGGTATTTAACTATGCCGACGGAGGTTATCTGCACCATTATCACGGGTGCTGCCGGAATCATCTGCGCTGCTATGGCGGCGCAGTCCGGCAAGCGTGATAAGAGAGCAAGGGAAGAAGCGGAACGGGTAAACCGGAGAGCGGAACAACGAGCCAAAGAGGGACGCTTGCAGCTTGCAATGCTTAACGCAAACTGTCAGCTTACCGTTGGCGTAGCAATGGCATTAAAGCGCGGTCACTGCAACGGTGAGGTAGAAGCAGGACTTGCGGCCATTGAAAAAACAACCAAAGAGTACGAGCAGTTCTTAGAAGGAATTGCTATAGACCATATTGCGAGGTGAGAGTATGAAGGTAAATATCCCTGTACGAATGAAGAACCCGTGGTTCTGGGTCGGTATTGTCAGCGTGGCAATCACGGCCATTGGCGTTGACCCGATGAGCTTTACAAGCTGGCCTGCCGTTTGGGAGGGCATTAAGAACGTGTGCTCCAATCCGGTGCAGCTTGTTACCATGTGCCTTGCGGTGCTGTCTGTTTTTATTGACCCGACGACGGCGGGCGTAACGGATTCCAAAACGGCGCTGACCTACACCGTACCGAAGAAGAAGGGTGAGTAAATGAGTATTCCATTTAAGCAGTGTAATTCCCGCAACTACCGCAAGGGCAGAGAGTTTCCAATAAACTGGATTTGCCTGCATTTTACGTCCGGCAACGGCGATACCGCACAAAATAACGCGGATTATTTCGCGCGTGAGGGCGGTTTGAACGCAAGCGCACATTATTTCGTGGACACGGAAAGAATCGTGCAGAGCGTAAAGGACGGCGACACGGCATGGCATTGCGGCAGGGAACGCGGCGGCAGTTACTACAACGACTGCCGGAACGCAAACAGCATCGGCATTGAGATGTGCAGTATCATCCGAAACGGTGTATACGTCATCCCCGAAGCGACGATGAAGAACGCCGCAAAGCTGACGCGGGAGTTGATGGCAAAGTACCATATTCCGGTATCGCGCGTGTGCCGTCACTATGATGTGACGAGAAAAAATTGTCCCGAACCGTGGATTCGCAATCCTCAGTTGTGGGAGAAGTTCAAAACCATGCTGACAGAGAAAGAGGTTGAAGACATGACGGAAGCACAGACCCGCGCAATCGCAAAGCAGGAGATCAGCAAAGCGGAAAGCGCAAAGAAAGTATACAACAGTGTTGCTGAATGCCCAGCGTGGGCGAAAGACACCGTGCAGAAGCTGGTAAACAAGGGATTTTTGCAGGGCGACGATAAGGGCAAACTGGCACTGAGCACCGACCTGCTGCGCCTACTGGTTATCAACGACCGCGCACGCCTTTACGGCTAAGTTGCGGACGGACATAAAAGATGGTATAATACTATCAGGATTGAAAAAACGCATTGTTCCTGCGCTCCCCGAAGCCTTATGAACCTACATAGGGTATAGACGTAGAGGACGTGGGACGGTGTGTTTTTATAGGGTTCGAAGCGCGAAAGTGTGTCGCACCCGATTTTTTTATACAAGGGGAAAGATATGCGGTGACACCATAACGAGGGGATACCGCATGAAATTAACGGAATTTACAGGGCCGGAGGTGGAATACTTCCGGCGTGAGTGCAATTTTACACCAGAAGAGCGCGCCGTGTTTGATCTGCGAACATCGGCGCGCTCTATTACTCAGATTTGCATGACGCTGCACATGAGCGAAAGCACGGTGCATCGTCGGTTGAACAGCATCAAATGCAAAATGCTGCGCGTGCTGTGACAGCAAGTTGACAGATTTGTGACAGGTTTTCACGCCCGGCAGACCTTATACTGAAAGTATAAGGAAGTGATCGCATGAGTTACGAACAGAGACTTGAACGCATGGGGTATGACCCTGAGTGCGCTCGTCGCATTGTAGCAGTTTACCGCAACGCAGGCAACACAGATTGCTTAGAGGAATACATATCCTACAAAGAGGCGGTAAGCAAATCCATCAGCGAACACGTTACGGAGGTGCTGGGTTAATGGCATATCCTTATGGTTACACTGGCTACACGCCGCAGTATCAACAGCAGTACCCGCAACAGCCAATGCAGACACCAATGCAACAGCAGGTGCAATCTCCACAGCATATTGTTCGACCTGTGGCAAGCGTGGAGGAAGCGCGTGCGGTACAGACGGACTTTTCCGGTGCGCTTACTATCATGCCGGACACGGCACACGGCGCGATTTACACCAAACAGCTTAATTTGCAAACCGGCTGTGCCGACTTTGTGATGTATCGCAGAGCACAGGAGTCGGAAACGAATAAACCTGTGGAAATAGATTTGTCAGATTATGTTCCGAGAACGGAATTCAACGAGCTTATCCGACGGTTTAACAAGTTATGCGAACAACTGGGAGGTGCAAACGATGGTAAATAATCCGATGATGCAGGTATTGCAGCTTATGAGGAACGGCGGAAATCCTATGATGATGCTGAACCAAATGACCGGCAATAATCCTATGGTGAGCACCCTAATGAAATCCATGCAGGGCAAAAGCCCGGACGCGCTGCGGCAGATGGCAATGAACATTGCAAAGGAACGAGGAATCGACCTCGACCAGTTTGCACAGCAGTTCGGCATGAAGATCAAGTAAATATTTCTTTTCAGTTTTGACGGAATCTTGACGAAAATCCGGCATGAATTTGTCATGTTCGGAATACGCGCGGTTCCGTTCAAATATATACTGAAAAGGAGATTTTCAAATGGATAACGATTTTGCAACCGGCTACGCTCTTGGCTCTGACAACAACGGCGGCGGCAATGACGGTATGTGGGGCGGCAACGGCTCGTGGATTTTTGCATTTCTGATTATTGCGCTGATCTTCGGCGGCAACGGCTGGGGCTGGGGCAACAACGGCGGCAACGGCGCAGGCTATCAGGGTGCAGTAACTCGTTCTGACCTGTGCAGTGAGTTCAATTTCAACAACCTTTCCCGTTCCGTTCTCGGCATTCAGGACGGATTGTGCAACGGCTTTTACAGCATGAACAACGGTATGCTGACCGGCTTCAACACGCTTGGCAGCGCGGTTTCTAACGGCTTCCACGGCGTGGACAATTCGGTTTGCCAGCTCGGCTATCAGAACGCCCAGCTTATCAACGGCGTAAACACCAACATGAACAACGGCTTTAACGGCGTTACTGCGGGCCTGACCGCACTCGGTACGCAGATGGCAAGCTGCTGCTGCGACACCCAGAGACAGGTAGAACGCGGTTTCTGCGACACCAATTACAACGCGGCAACCAACGCACGCGACATTATCCAGTCTACCCACAACGACACCGACCGTATCATTGCACGACTGGATGCAATGGAGAACACCCGTCAGGCAGAGAAGATCGCGGCACTCCAGAACGAGAACCAGACCTTGAAGTTCACGGCTTCTCAGGAGGCGCAGAACAACTACCTTGTAAACGCTCTGCGTCCGGCTCCGGTACCGGCGTTCCCGGTTCCGGCACCTTACCAGTTTTCCGGCTGCGGCTGCAACACTTGCTGCGGCATGTGAGAGATACGTTCAGCCGGGGGACATTCCCCCGGCTTTGATAGGAGGTTTTGATTATGGCTTGCAAGCCTGTACAAAAACTGTGTCCGAACCTGCGTATCTCACAGGCGGTCACTTACACAAGCGGCGTGCTGACGGTGAACATTCCGGCGGGAGATTACCAGAACGGCTGCGTTTACGGAATCGTAATCGCGCAGAACATTCCGTCAACAACGATCATCGGCGCGCCGGTGGTAATCACCATCGGGGACGGAACGGTAACGTATCCGCTGCTGAAATGCAACGGCGCTCAGGCGACAGTGTTTAATCTGGATACCCGTCACAAGTACCTGTGCCGGGTGGTCACTTCGGCAAACGGCGGCAGTTTCCGTATGCTCGGTAATTCCTGCTGCTCTCACTCTAACGCGCTGCGGTCCATCAACGGGACTGCACCGACAACGTAAGGGGGTGACGGCATGAAAAGAGGTACTATGATGCTGCTGATGCAGCGAAACCGCAGAAGCGACTTTACACCGGAGGAATGGAGAAACCGCAAGGCATATCCGGAAAACCGTGAGCATTACGGCGTGCGTTATGAAATGCCGCGTAACCGTTATATCGATCCTTACGGTTATGATGAGCCGCAGAGCTACTACGACGAACGGTTCCACGGCGGCAGAGAACCGGAGATGCGCGGTTATACGCGCTATTCCAACGGCAGATTTGCCCCGCACAGCAGCGCGGAATATCCCGAGTATGACGAGATGCCGACATACCATGACGAGGGTATGCGCCCGATTGGGTTTCGTGATGAACCTATGCGTATGGGGGATACTTCGTATGTAGGGGATAAGACACGCGGCAGCGACAAACAGCTCGGCTATGCACGCGGCAGCGGCGCGAAGCTCAACCGCGAAATGGCGGAACGCTGGGTGCGCGGCATGAAGAACGCCGACGGCTCGACCGGCGCGCACTGGACACTGGATCAGACCACGGAATTGATGCAGCGGCGCGGAATAAACTGCAATCCGGTGAAATTCTGGGTTGCGATGAACGCGGTGTACAGCGACCTCAGCGAGGTTGCAGAGCGCCACGGCGTAGGCAATGATGAATTTTACGCGGATATGGCAAAGTCGTTTTGGCTGTGCGACAAGGATGCCGTGGAAGACAAACTGGCGGCATACTACGAAAACGTTGTAAAACACAACTAAACACAAAAAGCAGGTGGAAACACCTGCTTTTATTTTACGAAAAGGAGAGAAGTATATGGCGAAAAGTGCGTGGGGCGCAATCGGAAAGGCGCTTGGAACAGGCATTAAGAACACAATTGCGGCAAACACAAAGAAGAACAACACGAGCAGTTCTTCTTCGAGCTCGTCGAATCGCGGCAGCAGCAGTTCTTCCGGCGGTTATACGGCTTCCGGTTCGGGCGGCAGCTACAACATCAGCAGTGACAAAGGCAAGAACTTTGTAAGCGGTGCGGCGGCAGGCTCGACCATGACCGGCGGTGACGGCTCGGTCTGGAAGAAGAACAACGACGGCACCACCACAATCACCAAGGGCGGGCAGACGTGGACGTATGGTTCTTCCGGCGGCGGTTCGTCTTACGGCGGTTCCTCCGGCGGCTCGTCTTACGGTAATTCTTCCGGCGGTTCGTCGAATGACTGGCTGAAACAGGCGCAGGCAAACTCCAATGCGTGGCACACGGCGGATGCTGCAACGAGAAAGCGCCTGCAGGAGGAAAACCAGCGCCTGTACACGGCACACGGCTACACCTACAACGGCAAAACCGGCACATGGAGCGCTCCACTGAGTGCGGAACAGCAGCAGCGAAAGAACAGCCTGAACAACACGGATTGGTCTACGGTGATCGGCGGCCAGATTGCAAGCGGCGGACGGTGGCAGGACGTTGAAGATTCGCTGAACAACCGCAATGAGAAAATCCTTCTCAACGGCGGCAAACTCGACCAGTACAGCAACGATGCGACAGCGCAGAACGCCAAGAACTACATTAACCAGATGAAACAGGTTGAGGAGCAGTATCAGGCCGAGCTTGACCGGCAGGAGCAAATCAAACAGCAGCAGCAGGCGTACTATGACCGGATGGCAGACCAGATCAACCAGCAGTATTCCGCGATGCTGCCGGGTTTGAACCAGAGCTACGACGAGGCGGCGCGGCAGGCGTACATCAACTACCGCACAGCACAGAGAGACCTTCCCTCTCAGCTTGCGGCGGCGGGCATTTCGGGTCAAGGTGCTGCGGAAAGCTCACTGGTGGCACAGAACGCCGCTTACAACTCGGCGTATAACCAGAACGAACTTGCACGCGCAAATGCGATCCAGAGCGTGGAGAACAACCGTGCAAGCGCACTGGCGGGCAACTCGACGCAGGCGGCGCAGAGCATGGCAGACCTTGCAAACAGCCTGTATCAGCAGCGGCAGAGCATTCTTGCACAGCAGGAGGCGGCAAAGCAGAACGTCATCGGCAATCTGTACAACTACGGCAACGCAACCGGCAATTTCGGCGTAAACTCGACGCTCGACGCACAGCAGACGCTTGCAAACATTGCGTACAACAAGCGTGCACAGGATTTGCAGGAGTCGCAGTTTAACCAGACATTTGCAAACGATAAGCTCAACTCGAACCGCGATTTCTACCTCAAACTCTGGGAGGGCAGAGGCACACGCGGTGCAACTCCGGAAATTGCAGCGGTACTGGGTATTCCGGTTGGTTCGGTTTATGCTCCCGGTACTTACAATCCGAATTACTACTAAACGATACAGGGGCGGCTTAACCGCCCCTTCTTTTATGGAGGCGTACAATGGCATCGAACAAGAAGAACCGGTACAATCTGAGTAAGGGACGCAAGGAACAGCTTGCTCAGGCCCGCCAGAATGCGAAAGATGACTACAACCGCAGACAGAAGGAAAAGCAGAACAAGGCGCTGATTCAGCAGTTTAATGCGACACACAAGAACGCACCGAAGCAGACGATCTCCGCTAAGGGCGGAAACCGAAATACACGGCATAGTACAGGAACGACCAGAAGCACGGTAAGCAAAACGCGGATGAATGGTTCGCTGGGCAACTCGTTCGGTGGCTCGAAAACCGGAGGTGCCAAGACCACCACAGACCGCCGCGCAAACGCAGCACACAAGGCGGATACGGAGAGACGGCAGAGCACGACGCTGAGACAGGGCAGTAGTTACCTTACCGGCGGCAGTACCAGAAAGGCAACGCCTTATGCTGCGGCACAGCAGGTGTACACGCCGCTGCGGTCAAACGATAGACGTGCACGGGCTGGCAGAGCGGCAGATGCAAACCGCACGATCAATGCACGAAATCAGATGGCAACGACGAAAACCGGCACCGGAAAGACGTGGAATGAGAAGGAAGAACGGCAGAAAGCGATTGATACGCTGAATGCCAACTCCATGGCGTGGCACAACACGTCGGATGAAGTGGAAAAGACACGCCTGCACGCGGCTAACGACCGTATCCGCAAGAAGTTCGGTATGACGTACAATGGCGATACCGGCGCGACATATCTGCCAAAAGCCAGTGGCGGAAAGACCAATGTTTCCAAGCCGGTGGTTGAGACGGCGAGAAATGCAGCGTTTGGGCAGAACTATCAGACGCAGGAGCAGAGACAGTCACGGTATGACGAACTGAACAACGAGATTGACCGGATGCAGAAACAGTATCCGTATCTGATCTCTATGGACATGAAAAACCGCAATGCAGGAGAAAAGCTGGCTGCGGTGCCGTGGCTGATTTCTCATCCGAAACTGGCGGCTGCCGGTATCAACGGCGATGACCAGTACAGCAAGATGAGCACGACGAACAAAAAACAGGCGGACGCGATGTATCAGCTGTACAAGCGGCTGAACGATGAAGCGGATGCGATCAGCAAGCAGAGTGCGGGCAAGGCATGGGGCAGCGGTGTTGCAAATGCAGCACTCAATGCAGTGGGTGCGGTAGAAAACGGAGCACGCTATGCTACCTCTGCGGCTGAAAACGCACTGAGCGGCGCGCTGAAACTGGCGGGCAAGCAGGATGCGGGCCAGTTCTGGGAAGATGTTGCAAAGAACACGGTAAACACCAGTTTTGCGGATTCTGCAATGCAGAAGGTGAACGACTGGGCACAGCCTGTCGGTTCGGCAAAGAAAGCGCAGGAGCTTGCCGGTTCCGGTGCGCGTATGCTGCCGGGCATGGCGCTGGGTGCGGCAACCGGTACGGCAAGCAAGGTTTCCTCTCTGTTGGATAAAGCACCTCTTGCGAATGCAAGTTTAGCGGCAATCTTTGGCGATTCTGCGGCGAGTGGTGCACGCGAAGCGCTGAACGACGGTGCAAGTCTTAATCAGGCGCTTGCTTACGGTGCGGGCAGCGGCTTAACCGAAGTCGGCACGGAGAAGATGTTCGGCGGTATTCCCGGACTGAACGAGGGCGTTGCAAAGCTGGGAAGCAAGAGCAGGATTCTCAACAAGGCGTTTGATGTTCTTGGTGAGGGTGTGGAGGAAGCAGCGAGCACGCTTATCGATCCCTATCTGAAACGCGCTACCTACGACAAGAACGCAAAGAACGCAACCGCGCAGGAACTTTGGGACAGCGCAAAGGGCGGCATGGCACTTGCGGGCATTATGCAGGGCGCGAACGCGGTATCGGAACGGCTGGCAAACCGGAGATACGGCACTGCACCGGCTGAGACAACCACCTCTATTCATGACGCAAATGCGGATGTGCGGGCGGCAGAGCAGATGGACAATCGACTGCACCCGAACACGTCGCAGGCACTCCCGACGGCACAGCGGCTTGCACTGCCGGAGGGCAACACACGCACGGCAAACACGCTGTATGCGAACGAGAACGGCGGTGTTGCGAACAATCTGCGTGCATTTAACAATGCGGATACACCGGACGTTCTGTACGGCAATATGCGCGGCGATTTCACGTCTGCACCGGACAGCGGCAGTGTATTGTATGCAAGCCAGAACGGACAGGTATCGCAGACCCTTCCGACCGGTTATCTGCCAGTGGGACGCAGCGGATTGACGAAGGTTGCGGCACAGGTGGATGAAACGCAGACGATTCCACGGTTTGCGGTGGATGATGCGGGTAATCCGAACGGCGGTTTGAGCGATGCCAAAATGCAGTGGGCGAAGCTGCTTGCGGCTAATCAGGAGAAAACCGGTGTCAGCATTCAGCAGCTAACGCATGAAATTGTTGATTCTACGTTTGAGGAATACAATCAGGCATTGCAGTCGGCGGAGCAGTATGTAAGAGACTACACGCCGCAGGGTACGTCTGTTGTGTGGAACGCAGACGGAACCAGTTTTAGAGCAAGCAACAACGAAAAGTGGTACTCCGACTACTACAAGAAGAACGGCAAGGCACCGAGCAGAGCCGAGGCGGCTCAGGTGGCGGCACAGCTGGTAAAAGCAGATATTCAGCGCGGCGGCGGTCAGTTTATCAGCGCAGAACTGGCACAGGACTTGCAGACCGCATTAGAGATTCAGGCGGCAGCAAATGCACTGGGCGAAAATGTTATCTCTGCACAGGTTGTAGACGGTAATCTGGTGGTGCAGCGCGGCAAACCTGCATACACGGCAAATATTCAGGACACCAACGCAAGACTCGACCGGAATATTATCAGCCCGGTAATGCAGGGCGCGACGGCGGCTCCGATCAACCTGAGCCCGATGCAGAGAACCGGTCAGACGCAGAGCGCACCGACGCTTGCGGATGTGCAGCAGGCGCGGAACGACATTATGCCGAAGCTGACCCGTGCGGGGGCTGAGACGGTGCAGACGGGCGTTCAGACTGCACCGCCGGAAATTACACAGCCGATGCAGGAAAACGCGCAGGGCGCGGCACAGCAGGCGGACATTAACCCCAAGCTGACAAAAGCGGAAGTGAATGCGGAGAGCTCGGTGGGCGCGGCGGAAACCGGATTTGACCCGTATTCCAAGATGGTCAATGATTACGGCGCGATTCCGGAGGGTATGAACCCGGCGCGCATGGTGGATGTACCGCAGAGTACGAACGGCACGGACAGGGTAAGCAATGTTGCAAGAACGATCATGGAAAGCGGCGTGACACCGGACAACCTCATTCCGGTACTGGAGAACCATGTTGCAGAGGGTTTGTTTTCGCATGATGTGAAGTCGCTGAAAAAAACACTCAGCGGTGCGACGAAAACCATTCAGAAGAAGGGATGGCAGGGCGCGTTTGATCAGTGGGAGGAAGTGACGGACGGCCGCAGAGCCGTTACGGACGATGATATTGCACTCGGTCAGATGATGTACACGGCGGCGGTCGAAGCGGGCGACACGCAGACGGCAATGAAACTCGCGGGTGATCTTGCAGTGCAGGGTACGGCGCTCGGACGCGGTGTAAATGCGTTTAAGCTGCTGAAAAAGACCACGCCCGAAGGTCAGCTTTACTACTTGCAGAAGGCTGTTCAGAAGATTCAGCAGGAATATCAGTCTCGGTTTGATAAGCAGGCGGGAAAGGCTGCGAAAAAGCAGGGTGTTCCGGCGGAAGATATTGCGGACCAGTATGGCCTCAAGTTGAACGAGGATTTGGTGCAGGAGTTTCTGAACGCGGAGACGCAGGAAGCACGCGACGCGGTTGTAGACAAGATTTACAATGACGTTGCGCAGCAGATTCCTAAGACGGCAGGCGACAGGCTGAACGCATGGCGCTATTTTGCGATGCTCGGCAATCCGAGGACACATATCCGCAACATTATGGGCAACGTAGCCTCTGCGGCGGCGCTTGATACCAGTCACAAGGTTTCGGCAGTCGGACAGAAGTTTTTGCCGAAGGAAAAGCGAACCCGTGCGCTGCATACGAGCAAGGCCGCAAAGCAGTTTGCCAAGGCGGACTATGCAAACGTCGAGACGGAACTCAGCGGCAATGCCTACAAAACCGAAATGAGCGACATCAAGCAGCGGCAGAAGCTGTTTCCGAAGCCGCTGCAAAAGGTGATGGACGCGAACACATGGGCGCTTGACGCGGAAGATCAGGTTTTTAAGAAGAAATCCTACATTGACAGCATGGGCAACTTCCTGACGGCGCGCGGCTGGGACGTGAACAATCTGACGGAATCGCAGCTGAACGAGGCGCGTCAGCACGCGATTCAGGACGCGAAGATCGCAACGTTTCAGGATGCGTCAAAGCTGGCGGATAAGCTCAGCGAGATAGAACACAGCGGCAAGGCATGGGGCGTTGCTATTGGCTCACTTGTGCCGTTCAAGCGCACGCCAATCAATGTTGCCAAACGCTCGTTTGAGCTGTCACCGGTCGGACTGCTGAAAGCAATCACCTATGACGCGGCGCAGGTCAAGAAGGGCAACATGGACGCAACCAAGATGATCGACCACATCGGACAGGGTCTCACCGGCTCGGGCGTTGCGGTGCTCGGCGCGTTCCTTGCAGCGCAAGGCATTTTCTCGGCAGGCTCGAGCGACGACGACAAGGAAGCAAACTTTGATGCGGGCATGGGTCAGCAGGAGTATGCAATCAACATCGGCGGCAAGTCGTATACCATCGACTGGGCGTCTCCGGCTGTTGTGCCGCTTGCGATGGGCGGCGAACTGTATGAAGCACTGCACCAGAAGTACGACGACGAGGAAACCGCGTTCAATCAGGCAATGGCAACGGTCAGCCGTATGTTTGACCCGATGCTCAATATGACGATGCTTTCCGGCATTGGCTCGACGGTTACGAGCGCGGCATACAACAAGAGTAATCCGCTGTTTGGCATTGCAAGCAACATTGCAACCAACTTTGGCGGTCAGTTTGTGCCGACGCTGTTCGGTCAGGTTGCGCGGACGGTGGACAACACGCGCAGAACCACCTATGCGGACAAGAACAGTCCTGTTCCGTCGAGTGTACAGAAGTTCTTGCAGCGGCAGGCAAACAAAATTCCGGGACTGTCGCAGTATCAGCCTGCCTATACGGATGTATGGGGCAGAGAACAGAAGAACGGACCGGACAACGTGTTCGCACGCGCGGCGTACAACTTCTTCTCGCCGGGCTATCTGGCGGATGCAAAGGGCACACAGGCAGAAAAGGCGCTCAAAGAGCTGTATCAGGCAACCGGCGACAACTCTGTACTGCCAAGCAAGCCGCAGAAGTATTACAAGGATGCAGACGGCGTGAAGAAGTTCCTCTCTGCGTCGGAATACTCCAAGCTGACAAGCGAGGGCGGCAAAATCTCGCTGGATGCAATCGACAAGCTGACAAAATCCGAGGCATACAAGCAAATGTCGAACGATGAGAGAATCGAAGCGGTTGCGGATATTTACAAGTATGCTAAGGATGTTGCGGCGAATAAGACATACGGCAAGGAGCTGGACGGCACGACGAAACTTGTAAAGGAAAGCGGCATGGAGCCGGGACTTTATTATGCGTACAAGGAAATGCAGTCCAACTTCAAAGCCTCTATGGAAAACTATGAGGCATTCGATCAGACGTTCCTTGCGATTAAGAATGACAAGTCTCTTTCTGAGCAGGAGAAGAACAGTTTGTATCACAATCTGCTGATCAAGGGCAACGACGAGGCAACGTGGAAGAAATACACCGAGATCAGCGACAAGGTAACAGCAGAAGAATTTGTTGATGCGCTGACACAGGTAAAGTACATCAAGGGCATTGGCAAGGAAGAACTTTCGGATGAAACGGGCGCTGAACAAGCTAAGGCGGAAGCAACCGAGTTTTCCAAGTACCTTGATATGATGGGGTATACCGGTGAAAAACATGCAGCGCTGGAAGACAAATTCGGCTTCTACTCGATGATTCGCCAAGACCCGCAGAATTACACATTTGATATGCTCAAGAATGAAGGCAACACCTACGAGCGCGACGCAATCAGTGCGGTTGAAAGCTCCGGCATGAGTGCTTCGCAGTACAATCAGATTAAGACACTTGCGAACAGACTGCAGGCCGGTGTTGACTATGAAAAGGGTAAGAGCGGTGCAAAGAAGGCGGCGCAGGCAAAGATCGTTTCTCAGAACGTCGATAACTACGATCAGTACGCAGCGGTTATGAGCGCACTGGGTCTCAAGAGGTTTGACAGTCTTTACAGCAGCGGCGGCAAACTGCCGAAAGATAGCGGTTTGAACACCGGCATCAATGTAAACCGTTCATCGGCTTCGCAGAAGACCAGCAGCGCGGGATTTGTTAATCCGACTACGGCAAGCAACTCAGTTGTAACCAGCGGATACGGCGGCAGAAACGCGGTCAAGACCTCAACAGGCTACAGCAGCACCGACCATGACGGCATCGACATTGGCGGCACAGGCGGCAATCTGAACGGTCAGGCGGCGGACAGTATCGGCGGTGGCAAGGTTACTGAGGTTGGCTACGATGAGAACGGCTACGGCAACTATGTTGTGGTAGACCACGGCAACGGCTATACCTCGCTGTACGGTCACTTGCAGAAGGCTACGGTTAAGCAGGGAGACACGGTAAGCGCAGGTCAGCAGGTCGGCGTGATCGGCTCCACCGGCAGCAGTTCCGCTCCGCACCTGCACCTGAGAGTGCATAAGAACGGACAGAGCATTGACCCGAGAACGGTTATTCCGGGGTATAAATAATAAAAGTTGAAGTCCCACTTTGCTTGTGGTACAATGTACAAGTAAAGTGGGACTAAACATGGGACGAAAATTTTTTGAAGTGCCAAAAGTTCAGATATACCGTGGAGTTTTGAAATTTCAACTCATCCTTGGTAAGGATGAGGTCACCAGTTCAAATCTGGTTAGCAGCTCCACGAAAGAACCGCTTTGAAGCGGTTCTTTTTTTATGAAAAAATCCGCAAATGAGGGAGAAAAAACAGATATGAAGCTGCGAAACTCTTTACTCCTGCTTCTGACGGCCACCATCTGGGGTGTGGCGTTCGTGGCGCAGAGCGTCGGCATGGATTATGTCGGCCCGTTCACCTTTGTGTTCGCGCGCAACGTCATCGGCGGACTGGTCCTGCTGCCGGTCATCGCGGTGCTGGGCAAAAGTGGCGGCCCGCATCCGAAGCAAGCGCCCGAGGAGCGCCGCAAAGCCCGCAAAACGCTCGTTATCGGCGGTATGTGCTGCGGCACAGCGCTGTGCGCGGGCAGCATCACCCAGCAGTTCGCGCTGCTGTATACGCCGGTCGGCAAGGCCGGATTCCTCACCGCGTGCTACATCCTGATCGTGCCGTTGCTCGGCCTGCTGTTCGGCCGCAGATGCGGTGTGAAGCACTGGTGCGGCGTCGCGCTGGCGATGGCCGGGCTGTACTTCCTGTGCATGACGGGCGGCAGCTTCGGCTTCGCGATGGGCGACCTCATCGGTCTGTCGTGTGCGCTGCTGTTCTCCATCCATATCACAGTCATCGACCATTTTTCACCGATGGTGGACGGCGTGAAGATGTCCTGCATCCAGTTTTTCTTCTGTGCGATCTTATCGGGCATCGGTATGCTGATCTTCGAGCAGCCGAGCTTCGCGAACATCCTCGCGGCATGGAAGCCCATCCTGTATGCCGGTGCGATGTCGTCCGGCGTGGGCTATACCCTGCAGATTGTCGGTCAGAAGGGCATGAATCCGGCGGTAGCATCGCTTATCATGAGTCTGGAGTCGGTTATCTCGGTTATCGCAGGCTGGCTTATTCTCGGTCAGGCGTTGTCCGGCCGAGAGATCTTCGGCTGTGTGCTGATGTTTGGCGCTATCGTGCTGGCACAGCTGCCGGAACGGAAAAAACAGAGCGTATAATGCAAAAGACAGACGGAGAGACGGTTATTTACCGTCTCTTTTTTGCATTTTGTGCTCGCCAATCATCGTATAGAGCGCTTCCAGCGCATCCGAAAGCGTGCCGACCGCATCAATCAGTCCGAGTGCGGCGGCCTGATTGCCGGAGATCACGGTGCCGACATCGGCGGTCAGCTGACCGGTTTCGCGCATAAGCTGCTGCAGACGCTCGGCGGTGATATGTGAGTGCGAGGTGATGAAATCCACGATGCGCTCCTGAATTTTCGCCAGATACTCGAATGCCTGCGGCACAGCAATGATCGTGCCGTTCATCCGCACCGGATGAATGGTCATGGCGGCGGAAACGGCAATAAAGCTCTTTTTGGCGGCAACGGCCAGCGGTACACCGATCGAATGCCCGCCGCCGAGCACGAGCGACACGGTCGGCTTTTTCATGCCCGCGATCAGCTCAGCGATGGCAAGTCCGGCCTCCACATCGCCGCCGACCGTGTTGAGCAGAACCAGCAGACCGTCGATTTCGTCGGTCTGCTCAACTGCCGCAATCTGCGGGATGAGGTGCTCGTACTTGGTGGTTTTGTTCTGTGCGGGAAGTTCCATGTGGCCCTCGATCTGGCCGACAATGGTGATGCAGTGTATCGTTCCGCGCGATGTTCTTGCCGTAATCGAGCCGGTTTCCGCGATGGCATTCTGTTCCGGTGCGGCAATAGACGGGGTTTCTTCGGACATAGATGATCCCTCCTGAAGTGGTGAATTTGCCCTGCTCACAAGTTTTCCACAAGGTGCGGTGGATTATGCAGCGGTGGTTTTTCCACAGCCGATATTACAATGCGTAGTCGAAAAACCGAGATATACGGCGGCCTGCGAGGGTGTATACAAAAAGTTATCCACTTTATGCACAAGGTTATCCCCAGGTACCCTGTGGAAAGTCCTGTGGATAAAGTGGATAGCCAGTTTTTGCGACAGGTTTTTACAGCGGTATCCTGCGGAGGGGGAGTGGCAGCCAATCTTTGGCTCGGTGGTTCGCCGTACCCACGACGGTGGGCACAAGGGTGGACACCAAGGTTTCCACCCTTGTGAATCCCGTTTCCTTTATTCCTAATCTGGCGAAAATCAGAGAGCGGCGACTGCTCCGAAAAGGGGAACGGCAGAGGATTTTTTCTTCCACATGGACGCGCGTTGCGCGCCATGTATCCGCATATTCGCAGGGTCGGATACATTTCTGCTACATAGGCGGGTTACTCTCAGCAGGGTGCGGCATAACAGTGCCGCACGATTCGTTAGCGAGTTGTGATAGACAGGGCCTGCGCAAGATAAATTATACCAAACGATAGACTCGCAGGTGCCGTCCGTTATAACGTGCCAAAGAGTTGCGCAACACTGTTATCCCCCAGGGGACCTTCTCTTGCCCTTCGGGCAATTCACCTTGTGT
>OLNG01001059.1_pt1 | contig 16664 bp, 10 predicted proteins | sample 1643091 | NCBI WGS metagenome assembly OLNG01 (sample SAMEA3136661, study PRJEB25190) | human gut metagenome | biome: human gut; feature: human-associated habitat; material: faeces | place: Austria | collected 2013 | reverse complement strand
TCGTTTCTTGCAAAAGATTGCTGTGTCTTCATGTGAACCATATACTTAAGAAGAACATTTCCGGCGTTCTCTGTGGTGTCATATACTTCAGACAGTTTTATATTTTCCACGCCATTCGGTTTCGCAAATTCCGCTTTCCGTTCTGCCGGGAAATACGCGGTTATAAATTCTCCTTTTTGATATACACCTTCAAGTCCATCACTTTCATTCCATGTAACCCTGATACCATCATTATACTCTTGAATTCTATTAGACCATTTCTTATATTCTTTTTCTGCTTTAAATCGTTCAGTCTCACTTGAAGCATTTTCTATTTCTTGTTTTGCATCTGCTACCCATCGTGGCCAATTCCCCGTTAATGACATAAGATATCCATCCTTAAGAACTTTCAGATATCTCACTAATCTTAACAGTAACGATGTTTTTCCCGAACCATTTTTTCCAGTCAACAGCAAATGCTGCCGTTTTGTTGTATCCAACTCGATCGTTATATTTGATAAATGATACAACTTTTCTATATTAATTTCACTGATAAAATATTCTTTCACTATGAATCCTCCAGTTATTCTGCCTAACTATTCATTATAGTATCATGGGCGGAAGAAATTTTCAATTTTTCTGGATATACTCCCTGATCTTCTCAATCAACCCTTCATCCGCCGGCAGCCATTCCACACTCCCCAGTGTCTCCTTTGTCAGCCACTTTGCTGCCTCGTGCTCTTTCAGCACCAAATCTCCAGACTTCACAGTGCAGATGAAGCAATCCATCGACAAATGAAACTTCGGATAATCATACTCCACGGTATCCAAAAGTTCTTCCACCTGAATCTCCGTATCCAGTTCTTCCCGGATCTCTCTTACGATTGCTTCTCTGGCTGTTTCCCCTTCTTCAATCTTACCTCCCGGAAATTCCCAGCCATCTTTGAATTCACCGTAACCTCTCTGCGTTGCAAATACTTTTCCGTTGTCTATAATAATCGCTGCCACTACCTTAATTGTCTTCATCCTGCGTCTCCTTTATCCATTGATAATATACTCATAAATATCTTCTCTGACCGGCGTATCCAACGCCCACTCAATCTCTACTGCTGTCTTGTCCGTATTAGCCATGACAAATTCTTCGGTTCGACCCGTAGCTGTCATCCGACCAAGATAATAAAATTCTTTGGAAATCTTATCATCCTTATTCTTTCTCACAAAAAGCTGTACATCAATCCCCCGTTCCTTTGCTTTCAGGAAATTTTGCACATCCTCTGAATCCCTGCTTCGCCCACTTTTCGAAATAGCAATCAGACGATCCGCTGTGAGAAAATGATCTTCGTATTTTGTTGTATCGCTGATATTCTCCTGTTTATCATAATTGATAAATACAGGAAATGTTTTTGTCTTCTTATCATATTTATACCCACCGATATTCAACGGAACTTCATTACGCTCCCAGTTTAACAACCGGCAGGCATCCTCATACGTATATTTCTGATATAATACCAGATCCGTATCCTGATATGTCTTACTATAGTTCATCTGATACCGGGCGATACCAAACTCCACGACTTCTTCCAGTATCTCATAAAACTCCCGATTTCCCAACATCTTTTCAAAATTTTCGGAAACCCGATAATCTTTCCCTTCTTTTTCAAGAAAAACACAGGAAGCATACGTTTTCTTTGCCGCACTGGTTGGAAATTCATTCGTCATGATATTCACTACATTTTCCGCGCAGTTTTCTGTCATAGCACGATGATATTTTTTCTCCAGCGCTTGTTGCAAAATATTCAACAGTCCATGATGATACTTTAGCATACGATTCAGAAGTTCCAACTCATGAATTCTTTTCCCGCTGGCTAATTTTTTACATATGAATTCAATAACCTTTTCTTCCTCTTCGGAAAGCCGCACCGTATATTCTTTCTCGTATTTTACCAAAAACTTATAATACGAACCCAGACTGTTATTCTCAAAAATCCGCAACACATCCATCTCGCCATATCGGTCAAAATCCGATAGCTTCGGAATATGTCCCAGTTTATTTTTAAGATTTGTATAATTCTCCCGGATTAGCTTAATATCATTAAAATTCGCTGTATCAATCGCCTGGAAAATCCGTTTTCTGGAAATCTCATCAAAGTGAATGGTACTCGCTCCCGGAATCACCCGTCCACCTTCGGTTACATACCGACGAATATTATCTTTGTTATAACTTCGGTCTCCGGATAAAGCAATTGGAATCATAAAATTATTCCGATAATTTCCAATGAAATCCAGAACCACCACGTATTCCTTATTTTCTGCTTTACGCAGTCCCCGACCCAATTGCTGGATAAATACAATCGGAGACTCCGTAGGACGCAACATGATAACCTGATTGATTTCCGGCACATCCACACCTTCTGAGAAAATATCCACGGAAATAATATAATCCAGTATATTTTCTCCAGCATCTGCTGCCAGCCGTTCAATTGCATCTGCCCTTGCTGACTCCGAATCATTTCCGCTTAATACCTGTGTTCTCCAACCACGCTCATTGAATTTCTTTGATAATTCTTTTGCTTCATCAATCCGGCTACAGAAAATCAAGCCCTTTACCCGATCACCACTATAGCTGAAAAACTCCGCCTGTTTCATAACATTTGCCACACGCTCGTCCGAAGTCAGATACCGAAAATTCTCCAGTTTTTCCTCTGCTCCCTTCGCCTCATCTGCAATCACTTCCAGATCTGTAATTCCAAAATAATGAAATGGGCAGAGCAAATCTTCTTCCATGGCATCCTGCAACCGAATCTCATAGGCAATCTGATGATTAAAAATCTCATAAATATTTCTACCTTCCAGATTATCATCTCGCTTATCCGGTGTCGCAGTCATACCCAGCCACAGTTTTGGTGTAAAATACTCCATCACTTTTTTATAACTGTTGGCAGAACTATGATGTGCTTCATCAATAATAATCGCGTCAAATGCTGTTCGTTCGAAAGCATGCAGTGTCTGTTCTTTACTGATAGTCTGAATGGTTGCAAATATATAATCTTTGTCCATTTCCTGATACTGACCGGTAACCATTCCCATCGAAACACTGCAGCCAAATACTTTACGGTAAGATTTCTTTGCCTGCTTTGCAATCTGATTCCTATGTACTAAAAATAATACCTTCCGAAAGCCAAGCTCTCTCATGGCAAAGGCAGAAGCATACGTCTTTCCCGTACCTGTCGCACTGATCAGCAACGCCTTATCTTCCCCTGCATCATATATTTTCTGCAAATTATTGATAAATCCGGTCTGCATTGAATTCGGTTGTAACCGATACGCCTCCAACGACGGAATCTGTTCCTGGCGCGCCAATTCCTTCTGTTTGCGGATGATTTTATTTCTTGTATAGTTTTCCGTATAACTGTCAATAAACTGTTCAAATTCCACTGCCTGCGAAGAATTCCACAAATCCTCAAATTCCGCCAGCACACTTTGCGCATACTTACCTTGTTCCGTGGAAACAATCCTCGTATTCCATTCCCGATTCACAGTAAGCGCGCTGAGTGTCATATTGGAACTTCCCACAATAATCCGGTACATCTCTTCTTTTTTGAAAATATAACCTTTTGTGTGAAATCCTTCTTCTGTCTGATCTGTTACATACATCTTTACATGCAAATTGGAAAATTCTTCTAATTTCCGCAACGCCTTCGGATCACTGAATGTCAAATAATCCGTTGTCAAAATCCGCCCCGGAATCCCCCGTTTCTCCAGTTCTTTTAATGTCTGAAGCAGCGGTGTAATACCACTCATCGTGATAAATGCCACACTGATGGCAAACTGCTCACAAGATAGTAACTCGTCCTCGATAGATGAAATGACTTTCCGTCCCTCCTTGTAATTGTTGGATACAAACTGCGGTCGGTAAGCCAGGTTGGAGGAGATGGTATGGTCGATGAAGGCGGTGGTTAAGCCTTGCGTTATGTCTGTTATTATTGTTTGATTCATTTTCTGGTTTCTCTCTTGTTATTGAATTTATACATAACTTAATTTTTCGTTTATATCATTATTCTGTTACTCTAGGCCTCTTAATATTTTAATTCTCTTTTTCATTAATGGCCAGATAGTAACTAAATAATCTTTCCAATGGTGCAAATTTATTATATCTCTTTTCAAGTTCTTTCAATTCTTTATAAGTTTTCTTTTCATCATTCGTCATATCTATAGGATTTTTATATAATAAATCCTCATAACTATATATAGTGACTTCCATATCCAAAATTTCTTCTTGCAGTTCATATATTTCTTCACGCGATACATTTAAACTAATAGAACAAGGAATTTCTTCAACAAAGCCAAGTTTATATAAATTGTAATCTTCAATAGTAATTTCAACATTCCAGTTGGGTTTGAATTCTGCTAGTAATGATTTGTAGAAAGCTGCTGAAGATTTTGTTATACCTTTTATTATCATTATGCCACCTATCTTTCTAATGCGCCCTCGTCTCCCCTTCTCATTTGCCCATCCTTATATCTATATAAATATAACATTCATTATATTAAAACTCATAATTACTTGTTAGAATATATAACTTGGCATTTCACTTCATAAATCAATAATACCTACTTCTTCCAATAAATCGCGAGTCAATTTAGAAAATGGACGTTTCAAAAAATCTGTTGCATCTATGTAGTTTCCAAAAATAATTCTAATTATTTCATCATCCGATGAAAATAGCTCTGGAAAACTATTCAACAAATCATTTCTCATCTCCTTGCTATAAATTTGAGCTTTTTTAAGAATCTCTTGAATATAATCCACATGAGAATTATATGATGATTGAATTGCCATCACCTCTAAATTACGTTCCATTTTTTCTTTAAATTCTATATCTTCAACATCATATTTAAAACTTACCTTTATTTCCCTTGGATCATCTAGCCAATTACTTTTTTGAGGAATATATGATATCCGCAAATGGGAAAAATTATATGAATGATCATGTGGCGAAATACCAATTTCTTCTATAGATTTAATATGGTTACACGACGAACAAGAAGGCACAAGATTGTATAATGAGACAGAAAAAATAGGATATTTATCTCTGGGAAAGAAATGATCTAACTGAGCCATCGTATATTTTTTTCCATTTTTCTTTTTTCGATTTACAATAAAATTCTCATTACAATATGGACAACATTTTATTCCATATTTTTGAATTAATTGTTGATTAATCCCTTTATCAATAAGTTTATCATACAATTTATAAAATATTTTCCACTTCTCCTTAATAACTTTTTTCCTATCTCCGTTTTTATCTACTATTTCTTTTAAGAAAATATCATCTGCATTATTATATATCTTTCTATAAATTTTTTCTAAATCCGAATAAGGTGCAAGTACAAGTTTTTCAAATAATGTATATTCTTCATATTCTGATGAAAAATATGTTTCGTCAACTATTTCTGCAATTAATTGATTAATATTTTCTAATTTGTTAGCATAAGCTGTTCTCCTTTTATTCTCATCCTTAAATCTAGCCTTAAATCTAGCATCTACCAGTACCTTTTTTATCATTTCTAAATACCAGTTTTCTTCTTTAAAATAAGGTAACTCAATCATCAACCATCACCCTCTAAGTTTTCTAATTATGTCAGTAATATTAAGTAACTCTGTTTCTAATTGTTCTAATGCTTCTTTATTTATATTACTACTTAATATGTATTTTTGTAATTCATCAACCCGTTTTTTATAAAATTTAATTTTTTCATTTTGATTTGGAATATCTTCTGGAAATTTATAATAATACATTTGTTGTAATTTTTCTTTTATAATTGGCTCGCCAATAACCGAAATTATATATTTTGCTTCCTCCTTGCTTTTGCATAAAGAATCTTGATCTGAAAGGAATCTAATGACATTATCTATTTTTTTCTTCGCAAATACTCCCATAGAAGTATTAATATAAAACTTGTTTTTCATAAGAATATGTATATTACTTCCAAATGATTCAACAGAATTCTGCTCCTCATGCACTTTTCTATTTTCAAGGTATGTAATATTTGCAGCCGGAATATCAGATAACACTATCGGGGTATTGCTAGTTAAAATAATTTGCACATAAAATCCTTCAAAAACTTTCGAAATAATTCCCAATAATTCATTTATCAATTCAATTTGATATTGTGGATGAAAATATGCATCGACTTCATCTAAAAGTAAAATAATATTTCTACTGTCCTCTTCGCTCTTCCTTTCTCTTATTTTCTCTAAAGCATCATATAATGAAAGCAAAAAATTAACCTTACTTTCCTCACCCGAACTATAATATCCTTGCGTTGCATTTGGGACTAAGTCGCACGAAAAAAATCTGTTGCTTCTATTGGAAGAAAGTAGATGTCGCACTAAATCAATATCATCTGCTTCCCATTTATATACAAACTCCTTCGATGATTGCCAACGTAATACATATTTCTTTCTATCATCGTCTAAAAATTTCAGTATTTCAATCCATTTTACGATTTCTTCAGATTTAAGAGATTCTAAGCAATGTCTAGCAATCATAATTCCTGTTTTTTCTTCTGTATCAGCTAATTCATTTATAAAATTGTTGAATTTTTCTTGATTTATTATCTTATTTTGTAATAAATGCAACATTAAATCCACTGAAAATTTATTTATCGCGGCTTCAAATGCAATTTTACGTTCATTATTACCTTTTTGATATAAAATATATCTTTTGGCTCCTATCCATCTATTATTAGGAAATTTTTCTTGATCATAAAAGCCTTTATATTCGTTTTCTTTATTCAGTAACTTGAAATGTAAAAGATCAGGCACGGATACCTTATTTTTTATAAATAACTCCTTAAATGAATCCACTGAAGAAAGTTCCAATATTCTGATATTACGATAATTCTGATATGCAACTTGAATTGTGGTGGATTGTAGCTCCGATAATGAATTGGCTTGATTCAATATCTTACAAATTTCTTTATCTCTAGAGACATTAATAACAAATTCATCACTTTTCAAAAGCCCTAGCGAACCAAAATAATTTGAAAAAAACACCAAATTTTTGAAAAAATAGCTATTATCATGTGGAATATAATTTTTTTCTGCTCTACGTAATTGTTCAAAATATTCTTTCTCTTCGAATATATTAATTTTTATTTCATCATCGGATCTTCTAATTTTTAAATCAAGAAAATTGTGAAAAACTATATAAGTTCCACTTTGATTAACTATGAAGAGAACCCCCTCTCCATGCATAGTAGTAATGCCACTTCCAATTTGATTTAGTATAAATCGTAAAAGCGATGTTTTACCAGCTCCATTTTTACCAGTTATAACATTTACTGTACTTATATTTTCGCCCCAAAATCCCTTTGGTTGTATTTCATCACATGTTCTTTTTGACACCTTCAAAACATATTTATAATAAGTGTGGCTCGTATCTACCTCAACATGAAATAAATAATTTTGATCAAAATTAAAATCTGCATTATCAAAGCACATATTATCACTTACATTTACATAACAAAGAAATGCTTTTTTATTCATATTTTCCCCCAACACATAATACTTTATCTGATGTTTTTCTTTCCTTATCTCATCTAGGTGCTTCCATTTTTAATACCATTCTATCTTCTCGTATATTTACAACTAGGATAATTACTGCACCCAAAAAACCTACCATATATTCCATGTCGTTCCCGCAATTTTCCACCACATTCAGGACATATTGTTGGATCATAGTTTTTTGGGACATTTTTTACCGACTCACTTACTTTTATTTTGGAAAATTTCCGCGTCTTGGCACATTGTTTGCATGTTCCGAGATTAATATGTCCAGCCCCTCCATATGATACGAACTTTTCTTCTTTTGCGATTTCTCCACAAAATTCGCATTTAATCCATCGATTTCCAAAAGCATCTCTAATTGGTGTATCCTGTTGTTTAAAACCTGATTCCATATTTTTTTTAAAATCTTCTTCTCGTTTTGCACTTTCAATCTGACGTTGTTTCTCTTCTTTTTCCTTTCGTTCAGCTTCTTGTTGTTCGTGAAATCTTTGCTCTTCTTTCCATTTTTGTTCCTCGATACGCCGTTGATTTTCCCTGCGTTTTCGTTCCTCCTGTTCCTGCATTTGTCTTTTACTTTCTTCTATCAAATACCGTTTTTTTTTCTCTATCTCTTTCTGAAATTTATTTTCTACTCTTTCTAACAGATCCATTATATTCTTTTCAGAATATGTGATGGTACCGTCTGACCATATTCCATAGTCTTTAAGTAAGCCTGATGCAATAATAAGTTCATACCATATACCTTGGACATCTTTTCTATAACATATAGCACGCATTTTTGCTTTACTATAATCCCCTTCATTATTTGAAAGCAACAAACAGTACCCCTGTTTGTTCTGAATTTTCATGAGTCCTTCTGGATATTGCCCATTTCGGTTCTCATTCATAATATCTACTACATAGATAAGATGTATATTTTGACTATTACTATCAAGAATATCAAATTTTTCATCAGATAAATTTCTTCTATCATGACAATAACTAAGCGCAATTTTCTTTTCTTTTGATAAGAAAGAAAATTCATACTTTCTTTTATTATTTTCGACAGCATAAATAGGAATTCTCGTTTCTATATCATTAGTTTGCAATTTATCATCCAACCAACATTTTAAAACAATTTTTGACTCAACAGACTCCTTACCTTCTGTTTTAAAAGTACAATTGCTCTTGGATGTTCCATCTTTAATTCTAAAATGTTGTTCACGAAGATTTTTATCTCCCGCAACTAATATAAGATTTGCTCCACAACCGCATGGGCAGAACAGCTTATTACTTCGACTTTTTTCCCTTAGATTTATCAGCTTATATGGAATATTAATTTGATTCCCGTTAACAACTGTATAAATAGATTCAATACCTATATATTTACCATTACACAACGCAACTGTTCTTTGAGCCATATATTCTCCCTTTCTTTAGCTACATATGTTTAATAAATGTTTCATCATCTATAATTTTCAAAATAAACTCAAGTTTTCTTTCTTTTTTATTTTTATCGATTAGCATACCTGATATAATTACAATACCGGCAAATAATATTTCGACTAAATATTTCTGATTTCCTATCTCTTGTTTAAAAAATGCAGAAACAAAAGCAAGCATTAGAGTTATAACAGCCATAGAAAATGCACTTAATTTATTTTTTATATATGATTCACAGCTTACTTTATAATCCAAATATACTCCCATTTTATCTTTGTTCATTTGTATTTTCTGCAATATTTTTCTTTTTAAAGTTGAACTTAAAGGTTCCATTGTCACTTCTACTTCCGAAGATGCTTCCTTGTATATTTCAAGCAATTCCGTATAACGCTTTTTTATTAAGTCTTCTCTACTCCACCAGTGCTTCAATTTATTTACAAATCTATTTTTTCTATTTTCATAATCACGTTTTGGGGCTTTCAGATTATTTATATATATAAGCGACACCGCAACCATTGTCGGCATAACTGTCTTAAATAATTCCAGCTTATAATCTAACCTTAGATATGCTTCTACCAATTGTTTATAATTCATTGCTTTCTCCCGAGTTATCTTTTATATACATTTCTATACCAGCTTCTCTCCAAACTGTTCAACCGTAGTATCCGCATCCCGATCCGACACAGGTTTTCCCATTGCTTTTTCAATCAATCCCAGAAGTTTCTTCGCTCTATCAATAAAATAAGCATGAAAATCATCCGTAACCAATGCCTTATAATCAATACAATGAGACTCTATCCTTTCTTTTAAAACATCTTCTGTCAATCCATATACCTTTTTCAAAATATTTTTCGTGTATTCACTCGGGGCTCTACCGCCGATAGAGCGATTGGTAGCTGGTAAAATTGGTGTTTTATTGACAATTGAATTATAATATTTCCGTTCAATTCTCATCTTAACACAATACGCCTCCGGGAAGATATGATGAATATCAGGTGATTCCAACATACTGTTCACAATATCAATTGTGGTATCATTCATGAAATCTCGGCATTTTTCTTTATAAAGCAATGCAATGACACCCTTATATGCTGCACTCAGTCTGGTTTGTAATGTAAGCAGTCTTGTTGCTGAAAAGAATGCGCTGTTAATTGTTCTGGCTGGATTTGGTCTTTGGAATACTTCGTCTATAACATCTTCCATATCATTTGCATATCTGGTCTCATTGGCACCGCCATACATTTCTCCAAGTATTCCACACCAATACCATTTAGACAGAATCTTAATTGTATTTGCTTCATTACACTTACTTTTTCCTAAATAGGCACATATCGCTGCAAGTGGTATCAGCTGAGTTGTATATGGCAAATCTCTTTGTCTGAAAACGAACTGATACTGAAGAAGAAAATTTCTGGCAATTCTATATCCATCCAGAACAACATCGCGATTTGCTATGTATGACTCATACGGAAGATTTAGTACATCTTTCTTTTTACAACTTACAGCTCTCGCATGATCCTTTCCTGCCTGTTTGTCTACATAACTGGTATACAACGTTACTGTAGTTAAAAACGTAGTTTCATCAATTCCATCAAGCAGATCTGTTCTTAATGTATCATCTATTCCCTGGATTTGCTTTCTACATTTTTTCCAGTCTTTCCGCAAATCAAATTCCTGAGTAGCATAAGTTGCCGTAACCAATTCGAATACCGTAAGCGGTACTCCACCTGTATTCACATTTTCGAACACCTTGCAAACAGCTTCCCGTGGAGTAGATTTATCTAATGTAATTACGGGCAATTTATATTTAACGATTGTATTCATCACCTCATTTTGAAAGCTTTTAAGAAGTTCCAGTTCATCCGTTTTTCCAGAATAGTACGTCATATATCCAAACTGCCACTGTAACAATGCGTTACTATCAAAGATAATATTGACTGGAAACATTTTCAGTTCGTATTCTTTATCTTGCGTAGAGAGATCCAATTTTACATCTCTGTCAAAATTCTCTTTTATTTTTCTGTCTGATGGAACAGATATTACTGCATCGATTCGATCTTCATATTTATCCATGCACTTTTCCATAGATAAATAATAATAACGTTCTATATTATTTTTTCCTTTTTCCGTTTTTGTAGAAACTGGTTGCTGAGAAAACATCGATTGATAAATGGATGTTAATCTTTGCTGACCATCCAATACCAGAAAATCTGGAACAACATTTAGTTCTCCCACACCTTTAATTGTCCTGTATTTAAATTTGATTTCCGGATTACCATATTGTAAACGCATAATTGCTCCCATAGGATAGCCCTGTGATAAACTGGCAATAATACCACAGATTCTCCCGTCATCCCATGTCCAGTCTCGTTGGAATTCTGGAAGTTGTGTTTTTCCTGTATTTACTTCATCTAAAAGTTGACTTAAATTTGTATCTAATGATGATGGTGAAATAATCATTTGTTTTCCCTCTCTTTTTAACTCGTCCTCTTACAACTCTTCGCATAAAACTGAAACTTCTTCGCCACTTCATTCAACGATCCAATCGCATAATATCCGTCCTTATTTTTCCCAACGCACCCTATCAACGGAGATGCCAGGAATTTAAGGATATCTTCAATTTCATCCAGATTAGGATTTATCGAAAATCTTTCGTCATCTCTCACTGTTCGATAAATCTCACGGGAAGTAAGGATCCCTTCTGTTACTTCGTCTTTGCTTTCATTTACAAGACACCCCACAATTGCATCTACCAATAGACCGTAGCGTTCGGTTCGATTTCTTGCTTCGTCCAGGACACTGATATCTACGATTCCTGTCTGTTCAAAGATCTTTTTGTAATCTTCTCCGGTTAATGGAATCTCTACCTGGTTGCGAATCAACTGTTCCAGTGTGTCCACATCAATCAGTGCAACTTTATGTTCTTTGCATCGGTTTAATAGTCTTTCCCCTCGAAAAGAACATCCGACGATTGCAGAATAATCCGCATGATGAAGTTTTCGGTGGTCTTTCAAAGTGTCAAAGTCAATCTGATCCTCCGTGACATTTCCAGACTGCGTAGATTTTGCATCTACTGCGACAGCATAAGATAATTTCGGAGCTGTTCTTGCTTTGATCAGAACATCGGTTTTTCCGGAGCCGCCAAGCCAGGTTGCATCATAACCGATAAAATCGAATGCTGCTTTTATGGCTTTTTCAAATCTGTTGGGATTATAGGAATCTTTACTGGACAGTCTTAATTCTGTAATAAGGCTTTCACAGGAATCATCGTAACAATCGCCTGCATTTTCCTCTTTCTTTATTTCGAATGATTTAATACTCTCTTTCGCCACAATGCCAAAAGTATCCAGAAGTTTTTCTCCTCTGGCGGTGAGTCCATATTTATCGTTTGTCACACTGTAAATCAGCTTAGCAGCAGATAAAAGAATCAGTCTTTTACGCGTTTCCTCGATACTTTCCCTGTCGAATCCGTAAGATACCTTAGCTATTATAGAAAGTGTTTTTGCATTTTTCGGTTCTTTTCTCAGCTCTGCCAGCAATTCATAGACAAATAAATATCTCGCATCCAGACATGCGATCAGATCAACCGGTGATTGTTTTTCAAGCCATGTATTTCCAAGTTCAGAGGTCACATACATATTCTTACTGATACGATCAACGAATCCTATTTTCTCCAAAAATGAAAGAAACATATTCGACGATGACACTGCGATCTGATAATTAACTTTCGAATACTCCCGAATCTCTTCGATAGAAATCGCCTGATTCATCAATTGCAAATATGCGCTGATTGTTATACATGCATCGGCTGTTTTTCCCGGCATGTATCCGATCGCCATTCTTTTTTCTCTGTTGTTGCAGGCTTTAAGGCACTTGCCCATTCTGACATTGGAAGCTGGGTTTCCAGAAGTGTTTCGTCCGGTTCTTCCTCTGTCTCTGACGGCATAGTAACCTCTATCTGCTGCAAAAATTCCTGCCCTTTTTGTGTCAGACTATACTCCAGTTTATATTCTTCAAACCGAACCATATCCACATCCCGAAACCATTTGATCCGGTTATGAATTTCAGAATTTGTTTTCCAGTTCAAATGATACTCTTCCGCGATTTTCAGAAGTTCCTGTGAGTTTTTTGGTTTTTGAGTATAGAATAATATTTCTCCCATAAATACAATTGTTGAACAGAAAACAGCCGTAGAAAAGCAACTATCCTGTCGTTCCAAAACCATTTCTCCTAATTCTGTCAGCGTCCACACCTGTTTCTCTTTATTAACCAGACCAATCGGACGGATCCATTCACACATTCGACCTAAGGTGGCTGTGCTGTTGCTTCCTTCAATATTAAGCATTGTATTTGCTGATTTACCGTCTTTGACCATTTTCAGAATATAATACAGGACTTTATCCTGTCCTATATCTCCACTGGGCAGCTTGGGCATTCCAAAAGCTTTTTGTTTCCATTCTCTGTTTTCCGGATATTCATTATTTTTCATTTGTTTTCCCCACTATATCATATACATTGACAACCTGCGTAATGAACTTACACCTATTTTTCCATAAAAATTTTTTACACTCCGCCCATTCCGTCATAATACTTCCGCAAATCTTCCCTCATCTGTCTCCGCACTCTTTCCCAGTCTTCCTCTTTCATTTGTCCAAACAGGGCATGGTTCATCGAAATCACGCTCAAATCTTTCGAATAATACAGAAATCTCTTTCTCTCAAATTTTTCAAATGGATTCGTAAGCATATTTCTCTGCACCGCTTTTCTGTCCTTCAGCATTTTTTCATCATACGGGCAGGTGCTTCGATCCACCTGGAGGCCTCTGGATAATCGGTCCTGATAAAAGGCAATATAATCATCCAGAACCTCTTCTATTTTCGCATCTCCGATAGCATTGATATGTTTTACAATTGCCAGCAGGAACGGCATTTTATACGAAAGTGAATAATCTCTTTCTTCCAGAAATTCAAAGAAATCTTCTTTGATCGTACTGTCGTTATGTTCTTTGATGTTTAATTCTTTCCGGTATTTTTCGACATCGTCCGGACTGAACAGGTAAATGGATTTGTTGCCGAACCGGTATTCTACACTCGGCACGATCTTTTTCTTTTTGACCCAGCTTGTCACGGTTCCGGTACTGACGAAATATTCTCTGGCAACCTGTTCCTGACTGAGATAATCGCCATATTTTTCCTCGAAAGAATTGATATCGACTTCCATGATACGTTCAATTCTTTCCTTCATTCCATCAATAACAACCATATCTCCGGGTGTATAGTCTGTCTTTATAATATCTCCAAATGGCACATAATATGGATTGGCAAATATCGTATGCATGTTACAGGCTTTGATCATTGCTCCGTATTCGTCAACCACATCGATAACAATAACATTTTTCTTTGTATTCGTTTTCCGCAGTCCTCTTCCAATCTGTTGCAGATAAAGAATCTTGGATAGTGTAGGTCTTGCCATAACCAGAATCCCCAGTTCCGGATAATCCCATCCTTCTGAAATCATATCGCACGTACATAAAAAACGGATTTTCTTCTGTTTAAAAGCTGCCATAACAGCCGCCTGATTTTTTGTCTTCCCGGTGTAGCTGACTGCTGTAATATTGGCTTTATTGAGCAGTTTCGCCATTTCATTTGCATGTGCAACATTGACACAAAAGATGATTCCCTGCCGCCAGGCAGCTTCTCCCTCACCAAAATACTCCTGAAGGACATCGACAATCAGATCATTTCTTGAAGTAACCCGTATTTTCTTTTCAAGATCCGCATTGATATAATCTTTACCATTGAATCTGACTTTTGAAAGATCGATATTTGTCTCAATCCGGTAAACATTTGCCCGGGCAACGATTCCTTTTTCCATGGCTTCTTTCAAGGATAGCGAAGTAGAATAGCTTCCGAAAACAGTTTCCAGTTTCTTCTTATCCGGTCGTTGATCCGTCGCGGTAAGTCCAACTGTAAAATCCGCATGATAATACTGGATCACTCTTTTCAGCATTGGTGCCACCGCATGATGTGCCTCGTCCACTACGATATAATTGTAATAGTCCGCTGGGAATTCCATATAATGTCTGCACATATAGTCGTATGTTCTGATCTCAATTTTTTCTTCCAGTTCCGGTACAGATTCCTGTATTCGCTCCTTCCAGTCTACAAGAATAGTAGTTCTTGGAACCAGTATCAACCCTCTGAATTTCGGCTTTTCTTTTGCAAATTCATGCAAATCTTCCTCTACAATCCTGGATTTTCCGGATGCCGTTGGCAATACAATCAAAAATGCTTTAATACCCGCCATTCTACGCTTCCGTATTTCCTGTAAACTGACCGTCTGGTGTTCATACAATTCCACTTTTCTGTCGATTTTCAATCCATCATCGACAAATGCTGCGGTATCTTTTCCAAAGTATTGTTTGATATCATCTTCGATTCGGTTTTCAAATGCGCAGTCTTCCCGTGAAAATCGAAATAGTTTGATTCCCCATAAAACACAGGTATTCTGTTTCTTCAACTGTTTTTTGTATTTTTCTTCTCCGATAATCTGTGGATGATGAAAACTCAGTCCATTTTCTTCTACAGCGTATCTTTCGTTCTGTGTTCTGATAAAATAATCGAGAAAATAATTGTTTCCGTTTTCATCACAGATTCCATATTCGCGTGTCAAATATCTGAGCGCATTCATACCGTAGGCATTTGAAAAGCTATCCTCAAAATGGAGCTCCAGAGGTGATGCATCCGCCTGTTCTGCCCGGTCCCCAACGGTTATCCTGTAATCTTCAGGTAATGTCATTTCATCGTTAGCAAGATAGCTGTCAACTTCAGACTGTATATAACCTAAGAAACGAAAAACTCTTTTAAACTGATGGATATAACTGTTCTGTTTGTCTGTAATAAGCATATAAGAAAAAACAGGCTCACCCGGTGTATGATCACAAATATTCTCATCGATAATGACCATATCGATGCCATTATCATAAAATCTCGAATATCCACCATTCGGGTAATTCACCTGTTCTCGCAAAGAAAAGTCTGTATGCTGTATCAGAAAATTATCGTTCTCTGCTGCTCTCACCATATTCTCTGTCTCCATTTGTTATTTTTAAATTCGTATTAAAAATGATGTATTATGTTACATTATAGCATATAGCAGGTAATGTTTCCAAAGTTTTTCGACATTTTATAGTGTATTTTGCTATTTTACTCGACATTTCCCGACAAATTTTTATTTGTTTTTCCTAATTCATATTGTTTTCCAGATGTTTCTTTCCATAATCAAAATTGATCCACTGGACCAATTATTGATATACACTGAAATAAAACCGCTACTGTCGTTCTTCCAGATAATAGCGGTTTATAGCAACCTGTTCTCTACTCTCACTCCATCTCTTCTCCCACTCTCTCCAGCAAATGCCCAATCGCAAACATCACCGTCTCATAATGCATATACTCCAGAATGTTCCGGTCCACCAGCACCTGCAAACTCGCCGGGAATTCGTCATCGGATTCCCAGAATCTCAGTACGGCAGGCAGAAACGAAAACATTTCCAGCTGATAAGCCACATCGCCTTTTTCTATCTTAATCCCATGCAGCCGCTCGCAGGCTTTCGCCAGTTCTGCAGTCTTTCCGTCGAATTTCTTTCCTGCATCCCTGAAAAAGTTACTGTCATTTGCCAGATTTCCTC
>OLNG01001044.1_pt1 | contig 16862 bp, 18 predicted proteins | sample 1643091 | NCBI WGS metagenome assembly OLNG01 (sample SAMEA3136661, study PRJEB25190) | human gut metagenome | biome: human gut; feature: human-associated habitat; material: faeces | place: Austria | collected 2013 | reverse complement strand
CTGGGATAAGAACGAAAAGAAAACTAGGAGGAATAACATTATGCAGGTTCAGGAATTGGTAGGAATTATCCCCTGGACATTTATTGCACAGATCTGCAATCTTTTTATTCAGATGTATCTGATCAAGCGATTCCTGTTCAAACCGGTACATGAGATACTGGAAAAACGGCGTGCGGCTGCCGATGCGGAAATCACGCAGGCAGAGGAAGCAAAAGCAAAGGCGGAAGCGATCCGTGCGGAATATGAACAGAATATGCAGGATGCAAGACAGAAGGCAAATGAGATTCTGGATGGAGCAAGAAAGACTGCTGCGATCCAGAGTGAAAAGATCCTGAAAGAAGCGCAGGAACAGTCATCTGCAATGAAGAAAAAGGCAGAAAAAGAGATTGCCCAGGAGAAGAAAAAGGCAGTCAATGAGGTGAAAGGCGAGATCGGTGATATGGCCGTAGAGATCGCCGGAAAAGTCATTGAGCGTGAAATTAATGAAAAAGACCATGAGAAGCTGATAGATGAATTTATATCGAATGTAGGTGAAGTATCATGACAGAAACCGCCAGAATCTATGGGGGCAGCCTGTACGACCTTGCAGCTGAGGAAAATCTGACCAGTGAGATTCTCGGACAGATGGAGCAGATCCGGACGCTTTTGCGGGAGAACCCGGAGTATGAACGACTGCTGTCAGAACCTTCGATTCCCCAGACAGAAAGAACCGGGATGATCGAGGCGGCATTTGGCGGTCAGGCACAACGATATTTGGTGAATTTTATGAAACTGATGTGTGAGAAGAATCTTCTCGGAGAATATTCCGGTTGTCTGGAAGTTTTCAAGAAAAGATATTATGAAGATCATCATATTACGGAGGCAGTTGTGACCAGCGTCTGTCCGTTGTCGGAGGAACAGCAGGCACGGCTGAAAGAAAAGCTGGAAGCGATCAGCGGAAAAGAGATCATTCTGATTCAGAAAACCGATCCATCCATGCTGGCAGGTATTCGGGTAGAACTGGATGGAAAACTGCTGGATGGAACGGTGAAGAACCGGATCTCGGAGATTTCTGACCGAATTCATCACGCAGCAGTGTAGGAGGAAAACATGCAACTGAAACCAGAAGAAATATCCAAAGTCATCCGTAGCCAGATCAAGTATTATGAAAATGCGATCCGGCAGGATGAAACAGGTACCGTTCTGATGGTAGGTGACGGAATTGCCAGAGTCAGCGGTCTTGCAAACTGTATGGCAGGAGAACTGCTCGAGTTTGAGGACGGAAGCTTTGGTATGGCACAGAACCTGGAAGAAAACAGTGTATCTGTTGTTTTATTTGGTTCGGGAGAAGCCATCAGTGAGGAACAGATGGTAAAACGAACCGGAAAAGTAGTGTCTGTTCCGGTAGGTGAGGCTCTGATCGGCAGAGTTGTCAATGCACTGGGACAGCCCATCGATGCGGCGGGACCGATCAGTGCATCGGAATACCGGCCGATCGAAAGTCCGGCTCCGGGCATCTGTGAACGGCAGGGTGTCTGTCAGCCGTTACAGACCGGCATCAAGGCGATCGACTCGATGGTTCCGATCGGAAGAGGACAGAGAGAGCTGATCATCGGTGACCGTCAGACCGGAAAAACAACCATAGCTACCGATACGATCCTGAATCAGAAAGGAAAAGATGTCATCTGTATCTATGTGGCGATCGGACAGAAACGTTCTACCGTAGCCTCTCTGGTGGAAAATCTGGAGAAAAACGGGGCTATGGATTATACCATCGTGGTGGCGGCGACAGCATCGGAAGCGAGTCCGCTGCAATATATCGTGCCGTACACTGGCTGTGCGATGGGCGAATATTTTATGCATCAGGGAAAAGATGTACTGATTATCTACGATGATCTGAGTAAGCATGCAGTAGCATATCGTGCACTGTCTCTGCTGATCCGTCGTCCGCCGGGACGTGAAGCATATCCGGGTGATGTCTTCTATCTTCACTCAAGACTTCTGGAACGTGCGGCAAAACTGGACGATGCGCACGGAGGTGGATCACTGACCGCACTTCCGATCATCGAGACACAGGCGGGAGATATCTCAGCGTATATTCCGACCAATGTAATCTCTATTACTGACGGTCAGATTTTCCTGGAATCCGAACTGTTCCATTCCGGTGTCATGCCGGCGGTCAATCCGGGTATCTCTGTTTCCCGAGTCGGAGGAAATGCACAGATCAAGGCGATGAAAAAAGTTGCCGGTACACTGAAACTGATCTATTCCCAGTACAGAGAACTGGCAAGTTTTGCACAGTTTGGTTCGGATCTGGATGCAGATACCAAGATGCGTCTGGAACAGGGAGCGCGAATCGTGGAAGTTCTGAAACAGAAGCAGAACGCGCCGGTTCCGGTAGAAAAGCAGGTGGCGATTCTTTATGCGGTAACCAAAGGCATCCTGTCAAAAGTGGCGACAGAAGATGTGGGACTGTATGAAGAAGGTTTATATACCTGGCTGGATACCGATGCCCGCGGAGCGGAAGTGATGCAGGCGATCCAGCAGACCGGAAAACTGGAAAAAGAGACAGAAGAGAAGCTGAAGAGTGCTCTGGAAGTTTATACAGAAAGCTTTTTGGATACGAGGATTCAAAAATAAATAAAGAAAGAAGGAGGAACCTATGGCTGCAAATATGAAAGCGGTAAAGCTGCGGATCAAGAGTGTGGAAAGCACCATGCAGATTACCAAGGCTATGGAACTTGTGGCTTCCTCCAAGCTGCGAAAAGCCAAGGAGCGGGCAGATACCTGCCGACCTTATTTTCAGGAACTGTACCGTACATTACAGGAAATAGCAAAAGGAAATACAGAATTCTATTCCATCTATGCGAAAGAAGCGGTTCAGGAAACATGCTGTTATGTCCTGATCGCGGGCGACCGGGGACTGGCAGGAGGATATAATGCCAACCTGCTGCGCTGCTTTGAAGAGGATGCGAAGGGGAAAACCATCAGTGTCCTTCCCATTGGGAAAAAGGCAGTAGAATATGTAAAATCCAGAAATCTGGAGTGCATCACTGATGCATTCGCAGAGATTGCGGATATTTCTGTGGCAGATTGTTTTGAGATTGCGTCGATCCTGTGTAAAGAATTCCGACAGGGAACATTCGGACATGTGGAACTTTGCTATACCAGGTTTTTCTCCATCCTGACGCAGAATCCGGAATCTGTTCCGGTGCTTCCACTGGTAGATATTGCAAAAGAGGAAGCCGGGGAAAAAAAGAAGATCCGTAACCTGATTCTGTATGAACCGGATGGCGTGGAAGTGTTCAATGCGATCGTTCCGGAATATCTTGGCGGTCTGATCTACGGCGGAGTCTGTGAGAGCGTGGCAAGTGAACTGGCGGCGCGAAGAAATGCCATGGAGAAAGCGACCGGCAACGCACAGGACATGATCGATGAACTGAACCTGTATTATAACCGGGAGCGTCAGGCAAGCATCACGCAGGAGATCACGGAGATCGTTGGCGGTGCAGAGTGCCTGTAGCCGGATGAACGGTACACAGGAAGCTGACAGAAAAATAAAAGTAAGGAGATTGGTAAATGAGCGAAAAACATATTGGAAAGGTGATACAGGTAACCGGGCCTGTTCTGGATATTCGCTTTCCGGAAGGGGAACTGCCTGCGCTCTTGAATGCCATAGAAATAGACAATCATGGAGAAAAACTGATCGTGGAAGTGGCACAGCAGACCGGGGATCATACGGTTCGCTGTATCGCCATGAAATCTACGGATGGTCTGGTACGTGGGACCGATGCGGTGGACACAGGAAAGCCGATCACGGTTCCGGTTGGAGAAGCCTGTCTTGGAAGAGTATTTAATCTGCTTGGAGAGACGGTAGATGACCAGGGATCGGTAACGACAGAGGAACAGTGGCCGATCCACAGAGAGGCACCGGCTTACGAAGAACAGGTTCCGGCAACGGAGATTCTTGAGACAGGAATCAAAGTCGTAGACCTGATCTGTCCGTATGCGAAAGGCGGAAAGATCGGTCTGTTTGGCGGTGCCGGCGTAGGAAAGACGGTTCTGATCATGGAGCTGATTCATAACGTAGCGACTGCTCACGGAGGACTTTCGGTATTTACCGGAGTAGGAGAGCGGACAAGAGAGGGAAATGACCTTTATAACGAGATGAAAGAGAGCGGTGTTATCGATAAGACAGCACTGGTATACGGACAGATGAATGAACCGCCGGGAGCACGTATGCGTGTGGGATTATCCGGTCTTACGATGGCAGAGTATTTCCGTGATGTGAAAAATCAGGATGTGCTGCTGTTTATCGATAATATTTTCCGATTCACCCAGGCGGGTTCGGAAGTATCCGCACTGCTGGGACGTATGCCGTCCGCAGTAGGTTACCAGCCGACACTTGCCACTGAGATGGGTGCGCTGCAGGAGCGTATCACATCGACAAGAAAAGGATCGATCACATCCGTACAGGCGGTCTATGTGCCGGCGGATGACTTGACAGACCCGGCTCCGGCAACCACATTTACGCATTTGGATGCGACTACGGTTCTTTCCAGAGAGATTGCCAGCCAGGGAATTTATCCGGCGGTAGATCCGCTGGATTCCACCAGCCGTATCCTGACACCGGAGGTTGTCGGAAAGGAACATTACGAAATTGCACGTGCAGTACAGCAGGTACTGCAGCGCTACAAAGAACTGCAGGATATCATCGCCATCATGGGTATGGAGGAATTGTCAGAAGAAGATAAGAAGGCAGTAAACCGCGCACGAAAAGTGCAGCGTTATCTGTCACAGAGCTTCTCGGTTGCGGAACAGTTCACCGGTATGCCAGGAACGTATGTGCCGTTAAAAGAGACACTGCGCGGGTTCCGTATGATCCTTGACGGGGAATGCGATGAGATTCCGGAGAGCTGTTTCCTGTTTGCGGGAACGATCGATGAGGTGTTTGAAAAAGCAAAAGCACTGAAACAGTAAAGGAGGGGTAACAGATGAGTACATTTCCTTTGCGAATCGGTACACCGGACGGTCTGTTGTATGAAGGGGAAGTCTCCCGCTTGGTCTGTCGGACAATCAGCGGGGATCTGGCGATCCTGCCAAGACACTGCAATTACTGTACCGCACTTGGTATGGGGGAAGCCCATATTGTACTGAAAGACGGTAGCAGAAAGACGGCGGCATGTATCGGTGGAATGCTCTCTGTGATGAACGGAACCTGCCGTGTACTGGCGACCACCTGGGAGTGGAAAGAAGATATCGATGCACAGAGAGCGGAGGCTGCCAGAAAACGGGCGGAAGCCAAACTGGCAGAAGGCGGTCTCAGCGATAAAGAATATCGAATCGTCAAGGCGAAACTGCAAAGAGCACTGGTTCGTCTCGGTGTGAAAGAATAGAAACAGACAATAAAATAAAGTATATAAAAAATGCAGGATCTGAAGAAAAATCAAATCCTGCATTTTTTATTTTTTCTTTTTCTCTTTGGTATCCGGGTTCAGATCATCAATCAGAGATTCGATCAGCTGCTTTTTCACATAGACATCAAAACTCAGAAGACAGATAAAGGAAAATGTTTTTAAAAACTCCTGATCTTTCTCCGGAGCATCCTGAAATGTCTCGCGGGATAACCGGTAGCGGTTGGCGATATCTTCTTTCAGAACATCCACCTGAGATTTCTGTAAACGGAAGACTTCATTATAGATATCTTCCAGGGAAAGATCCTCCGAAGCCGGAAAATATGTGTCGGTAATCGGCTTTAAGAGTGCCTGTATATCTGTAATCGAAAGAATACTTTTAAAATAATAGATAAACACCAGTACCAGCAGATGCTCTTTGGAGTATTTCTTCTTCAGTGGCGGAGGAAGCAGATCATTTTTGGCATAATTGTTGATCATCGTCTTCGTAAGAATCTTATCCTCCGGATAACGTTTGGAGGAAGCCAGCTGCGCGTCCATAAAGGTGGTTACCTGATCCATATATAAAGGAATGTTCGGGACTTCTTCCGGCTTGATATAGTCAATACGGGAGAGGCTTCCAAGAATGCTGTTTAAAAGATCGTTTGTATCAATCGTCATCATATCACCTCTTTCACCCTATTATATAGTTTTTAATACTATTTGTAAATCTTTTTTTTCTTTACAGGAAAATGCTTCGCGGGAAGGTGTCTGGAGCTGGAGGGTATACAACAGACAGAGTGAACACTAACAATTGACTTGCCAACAGGTGCATGATATGATAAGAACACCTGTACGAAGACAGGCGTTTCCGGAAAATTCCGGAGATGCATGGAAAAGATGGAGAGGAAAATATGAGTAAATATGATAGTTTGAATGCGATGCAGCAGGAAGCGGTATTCCATACCGAAGGACCGGTACTGATTCTTGCCGGTGCCGGATCAGGAAAAACCCGTGTCCTGACACACAGGATCGCATATTTAATAGAAGAAAAAGGGGTAAATCCATGGAATATCATGGCGATTACCTTTACGAACAAGGCAGCACAGGAGATGCGGGAACGTGTAGACCAGATCGTCGGATTCGGTTCGGAAAGTATCTGGGTGAGCACCTTCCATTCGAGCTGCGTGCGGATGCTGCGAAGATACATCGACCGGCTGGGATACGACAACAACTTTACGATCTACGATACCGACGATCAGAAAACGGTGATCAAAGAGATCTGCAAGCGGTTGAATATCGATACCAAACAGTTCAAAGAACGCACACTGATGGCAGCCATTTCTTCTGCAAAGGATGAGCTGGTATCACCGGCAGAATACAAACTGCAGGCATCCACCGCTTCCGGCTACGGTGCGCAGACGATCGCCCGGGTGTACGAAGCGTATCAGAAACAGCTTCGTCAGAACAACGCTCTGGACTTTGATGATCTGATCGTAAAGACCGTGGAACTGTTTCAGTCCTGCCCGGATGTGCTCGATTATTATCAGGAGCGGTTCCGCTATATCATGGTGGACGAGTACCAGGATACCAACACCGCACAGTTCAAATTTGTGAGTCTGCTGGCAGAAAAATATCAAAACCTCTGCGTGGTCGGTGATGATGACCAGTCCATTTACAAGTTCCGTGGTGCCAATATCGGAAATATTCTTGGCTACGAAAAAGTATTTCCACAGGCAAAGGTCATCAAACTGGAACAGAACTACCGTTCTACCCAGAATATTCTGAATGCGGCAAATGAAGTCATCAAAAATAACGAGGGAAGAAAAGACAAGACCTTATGGACGGCAAATGAAGAGGGATCCCCGATTCATTTTCGCCAGTTCCAGAACGGATACGAGGAAGCAGAATATATTGCCGGTGCAATCAGCCAGAAAGTCCGGGAAGGAATTTATGACTATAAAGACTGTGCAATCCTGTATCGAACCAACGCCCAGTCCCGTCTGTTCGAGGAAAAATTTCTGATCGCGAATATTCCGTATAAGATCGTGGGCGGTGTAAACTTCTATGCGAGAAAAGAGATCAAAGACCTGCTCGCGTACATGAAGACGATTGACAATGCGAAGGACGATGTGGCTGTCAAACGAATCATCAACGTGCCGAAGCGTGGGATCGGTGCGGCTACCCTCGGAAAAGTGCAGGATTATGCAGATGCTTACGGTATCAGTTTCTATCAGGCGTTGCGACAGGCGGACGAGATCCCGACACTTGGACGCGGAAGCGCGAAAGTTCGTCCGTTCGTGGAATTTATCCAGAAGTTCCGCAGCCAGATCGAGTATCTGTCGGTGAAAGAACTGCTGGAAAAACTGATCGAAGAGACCGGTTATGTCGATGAATTAAAAGCGGAAGATACAGATGAAGCAAAAGCACGTATCGAGAATATCGACGAGTTGATTTCCAAGGCAGCATCCTATGAGGATGATGCGGAAGATCCGAGCCTGTCCGGATTTCTCGAGGAAGTGGCGCTGATCGCAGACATTGACTCCGTGGAGGACAGCGATAACCGTGTGCTTCTGATGACCTTACACAGTGCGAAAGGTCTAGAATTCCCGAATGTGTATCTGGCAGGTATGGAAGACGGTATTTTCCCGAGTTATATGACGATCGTGGGAGATGACCCGCAGGATATGGAAGAGGAGCGCCGACTCTGTTACGTGGGAATCACAAGAGCAATGAAAGAACTGACATTGAGTGCGGCGCAGCAGCGTATGATCCGCGGAGAAACTCAGTATAACAAAGTTTCCCGTTTTATCCGCGAGATTCCGCGGGAACTGGTGGAACTTGGAAGAGAGCCGAAGGCGCGGACGATCACAAAGATGCCGGAACCATCCAGCAGTTACGCAAGAATGCGCCAGACCTACCAGAAGACCAGCTTTTCCCCGAAACAGTTTGAAGTGAAAAAGTCACAGGGACTTTCTTACGGCGTGGGAGATACCGTGCGCCACATCAAGTTCGGAACCGGAACGGTACAGGCGATTGTTGACGGCGGCAAGGATTATGAAGTTACGGTAGATTTTGATAAAGTGGGAACAAAAAAAATGTTTGCCTCCTTTGCAAAATTAAAAAAAATAACGGAGTAAATTTTTGTGGTAAAATCACAGGGATAGTGGTATAATAATAACAGTTTTTGGAAGCTATGCTTTTAGAGAAAGGACGGTGTTCAATATGAATAAACTTGATGAGTTAATGGCTTTGCTGCAGAAGCAGGAAAAAGAAGAAGAAAAATGCAAAAACACAGTGATGTGGGTCCTGGCAATTATAGGTGCCGTTGCAGCAGTTGCAGGTATTGCATATGCAGTGTACCGTTTTTTCACACCGGATTATCTGGAAGACTTTGAAGATGATTTCGATGATGATTTTGACGATTACTTTGAAGATGAAGATAACGAAGAAAATTAAAATGTGAATACACAAAACGGCAGGAAAGCTTCGGAGGAGACCCCGGAGCTTTTCTTAGGTTTTATTAAAAAAGAGACACCAAGAAAGGACAGTAGATGAAAAAAGGTGAAGTATACGAGGGTATTATAGAACAGGTAGATTTTCCAAATAAAGGAAGAGTCATGGTGGACGGTCAGCCGGTGATCGTAAAAAACGGGATGCCGGGACAGCGTGTCCGCTTTATGATCAATAAAAAAAGAGGCGGCAGGGTGGAAGCAAGGCTCCTGGAAGTGCTGGAGCCGTCACCGCTTGAGACGAGAAAACCGGTCTGTTCCATCTTTCCACAGTGTGGCGGATGTATGTACCAGACCATGGACTACAGCCATCAGCTGGAGATGAAACAGGAACAGATCCGAAGACTCCTGGACACAGCCATCAAAAACGGTGGTCAGGTGGATGAAAACGGAAACCCAGACTATGTTTTTGAGGGAATCAAGGGAAGCCCTACAGAATTCCGTTACCGTAATAAGATGGAATTTTCGTTCGGAGATGCCGAAAAAGACGGTCCGCTGACACTGGGACTCCATAAAAAGGGAAGCACCTATGATGTGCTGACTGCATCCGACTGTAAGCTGGTACATGAAGATCTGACGAAGATCCTGACCTGTGTGCTGGATTACTGTAAAGAACAGGGATTTACCTACTATCATAAGATGCGCCATGAAGGCTATCTGAGACATCTGCTGTTACGCCGCGGGAATACAACCGGGGAGATTCTGATCAACCTGGTGACAACCACACAGCTGGATCCGGATCTTTCGGAACTGGTGGAACGCCTGCTGGTACTCCCGCTGGAAGGAACCATCGTGGGAATCCTGCATATCCTGAACGATTCACTGGCGGATCTGGTACAGAGTGATGAGACGAGAGTGCTGTATGGACAGGATTATTTTTATGAGAATCTGCTGGGACTGAAATTTAAGATCACGCCATTCTCCTTTTTCCAGCCGAATTCTCTCGGTGCGGAAGTGTTGTATGAAACCGCGAGAAGCTATATCGGGGATACCAGAGATATGACGGTCTTTGATCTCTACAGCGGAACCGGAACAATCTCACAGATCCTGGCAGCAGTGGCAAAAAAAGTGATCGGCGTGGAGATCGTAGAAGAAGCCGTTGTGGCGGCAAGGGAAAATGCTGAGAGAAATGGCATCGAAAACTGCGAATTTATCGCCGGAGATGTATTAAAAGTGCTGGATGAGATTGGGGAAAAACCGGACTTTATCGTGCTCGATCCACCGCGGGACGGTATTCATCCGAAAGCTTTACCAAAGATTATTAACTATCAGGTGGAAAATCTGGTCTATATTTCCTGCAAACCAACCAGTCTTGCAAGAGATCTGGAAATCTTTTTAAAGCAGGGATACCGCGTGGAGCGCTGCGTGTGCGTTGACCAGTTTGCACAGACGGTACACACAGAAACCATCTGTCATCTGAAACGTGTCAGAAAATAATGTTTAAAATAAAACACAATAATTACAAAAGGAGGTCACTTTTATGAAGAAACCATCAGAAAAATTAGCAAAAGCAATCGCATATGAAGCAAAGAAAAAACAGGAACGGGATGAGAACAAGCGTCCGGCGTTTCATGTAACGCCGACAACCGGATGGTGTAACGATCCGAACGGATTTTCCAGATTTGGGGATGAATACCATCTGTTTTATCAGTATTATCCATATGAGAACAAATGGGGCCCGATGCACTGGGGACACTGCAAGACAAAAGATTTTATCAAATGGGAAGAACTTCCGTGCGCGATGGCACCGGATATGGAATACGACGGACAGGGATGCTTTTCCGGAACAGCCGTAGAACATGAAGGAAAACATATCCTGATGTATACCAGCGTGCTGGAAAAAGACCTCGAAGACGGAACCCATATGGTACGCCAGACACAGAGTATTGCGATCGGTGACGGCGAAGCGTATGAAAAAGTGGCGGAAAACCCGGTGATCACCGCAGACTGTCTGCCGGAAGGAAGCTCTCCGGTCGATTTCCGCGATCCGAAAATCTGGAAAGAAGATGGTAAGTTTTTCGCACTGATCGGAAGCAAGGCAGAAGACGGAAGCGGTCAGCTGGCACTCTTTACTTCCGAGGATGCGATCCACTGGAACTACGAGAAAATGATCGATCAGTGTAAAAACCGTTATGGAAAAATGTGGGAGTGCCCGGATTTCTTTGCACTTGACGGCCGTCAGGTTCTGATCGTATCTCCGCAGTTTATGAGAGCGGAAGGACTGGAATTTCACAACGGAAACAATTCCATCTATTTTACCGGGGACTATGACAAAGAGACGATGACTTACACCAGAGGCGATGCGAGACAGGTAGATTACGGTATGGATTTTTATGCGCCGCAGACCGTAGAAACAACAGACGGAAGAAGAGTCATGGTCGCATGGCTCCAGAGCTGGGATAATTTTATGACCCCGGAAGATATGGACTGGACCGGACTTATGACACTCCCGAGAGAACTGCATGTGGAAGATGACAGTCTGGTACAGCTTCCAGTACGTGAGATTGAAAAGTATTATACCGGCGAGCGTAGATATGAAAAAGTCACTCTGGAAAATCAGTCTGCTGAACTGGACGGAATCACAGGCAGAAGTTTTGATATGACAGTGGAAGTAAAAAAAGAGGATCTGGAAGGATTTTCCATTCTGCTTGCCTGCGACGATGAAAATTATACCGAACTGTACTATAACAGATACCAGGAATTATTTACCGTGGATCGTACCTATTCCGGTCTGGTAAGAGATGTGATCTGTAGCCGTAGCATGAAGGTGGCAAACGATCAGGATACGATAACATTCCGGATCGTGATGGATAAATATACGATTGAAGTATTTGCAAATGGCGGAAAACAGGCGATGACAACGCTGATCTACACCGATCTGAAATCACAGGGCATCGTATTTTCCAGTGACGGAAAAGCAACGTTCAGCGTGACACAGCATACAATTGCCATGCCGGAATAGTTCTCCTTTCTTGTAGGAATAAGATTCCTATGATATAATTCTATAATATGCAAAGATCAGAAATAAAGGAGAACAGAAGTGAAAGTACAATTTAATGTGCAGATGACCAGACAGTATCTGTTTGATTTCTTTCTGCAGCACACTTACCGGACCCTGCGTGGAAAACTCAGCCTTCTGGCAGGACTTGCGATGATTCCGCTGTGTGTGCTTACCTGGAACCGGGTGGGAAGAATGTTCAGCGTGTGTTATATCTTTTTTGCTGTATTTTTCCTGCTCCTGATGCCGGGAAAACTCTGGATCAAAGCGGATCAGGGATTTAAAAGAACACCGGTGTATAGAAAACCATTTACTTACAAAGTAGACAGCACCGGAATCACGACGATCCAGAACGCGCAGACCGGACATCTGAAATGGAATCAGGTGGAAAAGGTGATTGACAGCCAGTTATGCCTGTATGTCTATATCAACAAAGCAGATGCCTATGTATGGCCGAAGGCAGCAGTCGGTAAAAATTACCAGAAACTGCTGGAACTTCTGAAGAAACATGTGGATGCGAGGAAGCTGAAAATCCGTCTGAAATAAAGAAAGAGGAAAAACAATGATAATAGAAACAAACAGTCCCGAGGAAACCTTTGCACTGGGTCAGAAACTTGGCGAACAGGCAAAAGCGGGACAGATCTATACCCTGAACGGCGACCTTGGCGTTGGAAAAACAGTGTTTACCCAGGGAATCGCCAGAGGACTTGGAATCACAGAAGCGGTCAGCAGTCCGACATTTACCATCGTACAGGTATACGAAGAGGGACGGCTTCCGTTCTATCATTTCGACGTATACCGTATCGGAGATATCGAAGAGATGGAAGAGATCGGTTATGATGACTATTTCTTTGGAAATGGTGTGTGCATGATCGAGTGGGCGGAACTGATCGAGGAACTGATTCCGGAAAACAGTATTCATGTAACAATTGAGAAAGACCTGGAAAGGGGATTCGATTATCGTCGGATCACCATTACAGGACTGGAAGGATGGGAAAACGAATGAAAATATTAGCACTTGACAGTTCGGGACTGGTAGCATCTGTCGCTGTTGTGGAAGAAGATCAGCTGCTGGCAGAATATACGGTAAATTATAAAAAGACACATTCCCAGACTCTGCTTCCGATGCTCGATGAGATCGCAAAGATGATCGAACTGGATCTGGAAACGATAGACGCCATCGCGGTGGCAGCAGGTCCGGGATCTTTTACCGGTCTGCGCATCGGTTCCGCTACGGCGAAAGGACTGGGACTGGCATTAAAGAAACCGCTGATCCCGGTGCCGACCGTAGACGCGCTCGCATACAATCTGTATGATACCATGGGAGTGATCTGCCCGATGATGGATGCGAGAAGAAAACAGGTGTACACCGGCATCTATCGGTTTGAAGATCATGAACTGGTGACTGTAAGCGCCCAGAAAGCAATTGCCGTGGAAGAACTGATCCAGGAACTGAATGCACTGGGGGAAGCCGTGACCTTTTTGGGGGATGGCGTAACGGTCTATCAGGAAATGTTAAAAGAAAATATGCAGGTACCATACAGCTTTGCACCGGCACACCTGAACAAACAGCGGGCAGGAGCCGTGGGAGCACTGGCAGAAAAATATTACCGGGAAGGCAAAACAGTAACAGCAGCCGAGCATCAGCCGGAATATCTTCGGGTATCTCAGGCAGAGCGGGAGCGTGCGGAAAGAGAAGCAGGAAAAAGATGACAGAGATTCGGGAAATGCAGCTGGACGATCTGGAACAGGTGATGGAGATTGAAAATGAGAATTTCTCCCGCCCGTGGACAGAGACAGGATTTTTTACCTTTCTGATCCGCCAGGATACCTTGTTTCTGGTAGCAGAGGAGGACGAAGAGATCCTTGGCTACTGTGGTGTCGTGATGGTGCAGGATGAAGGCGATATTACCAATGTATCCGTAAAAAAAGACAGACAAAACCACGGTATCGGCAAACTTCTGGTACAGGAACTGATTCGGAAAACCGAAGAGATGGGAGTATCCCGTCTGTTTCTGGAAGTACGCGAGAGCAATGAGAGAGCGATCCATGTGTACGAAAAAGCCGGATTTGTGAAAAACGGTTTACGGAAAAATTATTATGAGGATCCGGTGGAACATGCGGTACTGATGATGCATGAGACAACCGGAAAAGAAAGATAGAGGAATTAAAAATTCTATGTTAGATGTATGTTTATTGGGAACCGGTGGGATGATGCCGCTGCCGCGCAGATATCTCACTTCTTTCCTTGCAAGATATAATGGAAGCAGTCTGATGATCGATTGTGGAGAGGGAACGCAGGTAGCGGTCAAGGCCAAAGGCTGGAGCTTTAAACCGATCGATGTGATCTGTTTTACTCATTACCACGCAGACCACATCAGCGGACTTCCGGGAATGTTACTGACCATGGGAAATGCAGAGCGCACCGAACCGCTGACGCTGATCGGTCCGAAAGGACTCGAACGGGTGGTTCATGCCCTTCGGACAATTGCGCCGGAACTGCCATTTCCGATCATCTGCAAAGAGATCCAGGGGCAGGAAGAGACATTTTCCATCAACGGATATGAGATCACAGCGTTCCGGGTAAATCACAATGTGACCTGTTACGGTTATACGGTTGAGATCCATCGCGGCGGAAAATTCTCCGTGGAACAGGCAAAAGCCAACGAGATTCCGCTCAAATTCTGGAACCCTCTGCAAAAAGGGGAGACGATCGAGGCAGATGGAAAAGTGTACACACCGGATATGGTACTCGGACCGGCAAGAAAAGGACTGAAAGTCACCTATTGTACGGACAGCCGTCCGACGGTGTCTATGGAAGAACATGCGAAAGAATCGGATCTGCTGATCTGTGAAGGAATGTACGGAGAACCGGAAAAAGACGCGAAAGCGAGAGAATACAAGCATATGACGATGAAAGAGGCGGCAAAACTGGCAAAAAAAGCACAGGTAAAAGAAATGTGGCTGACCCATTTCAGTCCGTCCCTGGTACATCCGGAAGAATATATGGATGGCGTAAGAGAGATTTTCCCGAACAGTTATGTGGGAAAAGACGGAAAATCCGTGGATTTATTATTTGAGGAGGAAGAAAATGAGTGAGAAAGATGTTTTGATTCTGGCAATTGAAAGCTCCTGCGACGAGACAGCAGCTTCCGTAGTGAAAAATGGAAGAACCATTTTATCCAATGTAATTTCTTCTCAGATCGCGCTGCATACCCTGTATGGAGGGGTAGTGCCGGAAATCGCATCCAGAAAACATATTGAAAAGATCAATCAGGTAGTAGAGGAAGCACTGGCTGAGGCAAATGTCACACTGGATGATCTGGATGCCATCGGAGTCACCTACGGTCCGGGACTTGTCGGCGCACTGCTGGTAGGCGTTGCGGAAGCAAAAGCGATCAGTTACGCGAAAAAACTGCCACTGGTAGGCGTGCATCATATCGAGGGACATGTATCCGCCAATTATATCGAACATCCGGATCTGGAACCACCGTTTATGTGTCTGATCGTATCCGGCGGACACACCCATCTGGTGATCGTCAAAGACTACGGAGAATTTGAGATCCTCGGAAGAACAAGAGACGATGCAGCAGGAGAAGCTTTTGATAAAGTAGCGCGCGCGATCGGTCTTGGTTATCCGGGAGGTCCGAAGATTGATAAGGTGTCCAAAGAGGGAAATCCGGATGCTATCGTATTTCCAAAAGCAAAACTGGAAGATCCGTATGATTTCAGCTTCAGTGGCGTAAAATCTGCGGTTTTGAATCATATTAACCGCTGTAAGATGCAGGGAGAAGAAATCTGCGAGGCGGATATTGCTGCGTCCTTCCAGAAAGCAGTGGTGGATACCCTGGTGGAAAAAGCGGTGAAAGCAGCGAAAGAGCATCATATGGATAAACTTGCCATTGCAGGTGGAGTTGCGTCCAACAGCGCCCTGCGCCAGGCGATGAAAGAGGCGTGTGAGAGAGAACATATTCAGTTTTATTATCCGTCACCGATCTTTTGTACCGATAATGCGGCAATGATCGGCGTTGCGGCTTATTATGAATACAAAAAAGGTGTACGTCACGGATGGGATCTGAATGCAGTTCCCAATCTGAAACTGGGAGAACGGTAAGAAAGGGGGGATACTTGTGAAATGTACAGCAATCGTTCTGGCAGCAGGACAGGGAAAAAGAATGAAGAGCAGTGTACAGAAACAGTTTTTACAGCTGGGAGATTATCCGGTACTGTATTATTCAATGAAGGCTTTTCAGGATGCTCCACAGATTACGGATATTATTCTTGTTACCGGTGAACAGGAGATCGCTTACTGTCAGGAAACGTTTGTAGAACGCTATCAGATCGATAAAGTGTCTGCGGTAGTAGCTGGAGGAAAAGAGAGATACAACTCGGTCTATCAGGGGCTCTGTGCCTGTCAGGGGACGGATTATGTCCTGATCCATGACGGGGCAAGACCGTTTGTTACGGAAGAACTGATCGAGCGGGGAATAGACTGTGCAAAAACATACAAGGCATGTGCAGCAGGTATGCCATCCAAAGATACCGTCAAGATCGTTGAAAACGATCAGAAAGTGGCATCCACGCCGGATCGAAGCCGGGTGTGGAATGTCCAGACGCCCCAGATCTTTCAGTATGCGCTGGTCAAAGAAGCATACGAACAGGCATTATCTCATGACTGCAGCAGAATTACCGATGATGCCATGGTAGTAGAAGCCTATGGAAATCATGGGGTATGGCTCTACGAAGGGTCTTATAAGAATATAAAAATCACAACGCCGGAAGACCTCGAAATCGGCGAAATATTTGCCCGTGAAATATTTGGTAAAAAAAAGTAAAAAAAATGAAAAAAGTGTATTGACATATTGGAAAACAGATGATAGAATATCACTTGTCTTCGAGCGAGACAAAAGCGCAGACCACTACAAAGATATGGAGAGGTATCGAAGTGGTCATAACGAGGCGGTCTTGAAAACCGTTTGT
>OLNG01001029.1_pt1 | contig 17087 bp, 16 predicted proteins | sample 1643091 | NCBI WGS metagenome assembly OLNG01 (sample SAMEA3136661, study PRJEB25190) | human gut metagenome | biome: human gut; feature: human-associated habitat; material: faeces | place: Austria | collected 2013 | reverse complement strand
ATATTTTACCCAGGTATCCGCATATGGTCTCTTTCGAATAGTCTGTCCGCTGCCTTTGATGACTTTTTCGATATCCTCTGCATCCTGTGTATCCAGTTCCTGAAACTGTTTCAGATAAACTTCTTCCTCATACAGTCCACGATCCCGTTCCTCCCATACCGGGCTCAGAAAAGTCGCATTCGCAATTCGTTCTCTTTTTTCAGGAGCAAATCCAAAACTGTCCAGATAAGACTCCCAGTCATAATCTACCAGAACTTTTCCCACATCAAAGATCACATTCTTTATCTCGCCAGCCACCTGCTGTTCCTCTTTTTTCTTATTCAAATATTTGAACAACATAAGGAGTACATAGCACATCACTGCCACAAACAATACCGTAAAAAGTGATGCCATAAATTGTTTCTGTGAAAAATCGCCCTTCAGTGCAAAATACATTGGAAGACAAAAGATCATCAGTAGTGCGATCACGCCAATGATCGCAGCATATTTTTTCCAGTTTTTCATACAAACCTCTTTGTCACTAATGTTAAGAAATGCGCCGGAGCGAACTCCGGCGCGTCATCATGTCAACTAATTTTTATGAACTTATTTATTTCTGTAAATGATATCATTTCTTCCTGGTCCATTGGAGATCATTGTGATCGGGAATCCGATCTGTTTCTCTACAAATTCGATATACTTACGGCAATTTTCCGGAAGTTCATCATAGTTCTTAATTCCACGGATATCTGATTTCCATCCTGGAAGAACTTCAAGAACCGGTTTTGCTTTTTCCAGAAGTCCTGTTGTAGGGAATTCTGTTGTAACTTTGCCGTCGATTTCATAACCTGTACATACCGGAATCTCATCAAGATAACCCAGTACATCAAGTACTGTAAATGCAACATCTGTAGCTCCCTGCATACGGCATCCATATTTGGAAGCAACACAGTCAAACCATCCCATACGTCTCGGGCGGCCAGTTGTTGCACCATACTCTCCACCGTCTCCACCTCTTCTTCTAAGTTCATCTGCTTCTTCTCCGAAGATCTCGGAAACAAAAGCACCTGCACCTACTGCGCTGGAGTAAGCTTTGCATACAGTAACGACTTTTTTGATTTCATATGGCGGTACACCAGCACCAATAGCACCATAAGCTGCAAGGGTGGAAGAAGATGTAACCATCGGATAAATTCCATGATCCGGATCTTTCAGAGAACCAAGCTGTCCCTCAAGCAGGATCTCTTTGCCTTCTTTTAATGCATTCCACAGGAAAAGAGATACATCTCCAACATAAGGAGCAACCATTTCTTTATATTTCATCAGTTCATCAAAGATTTCATTTGGATCAAGAAGCGGTTTGTGATACAGATGCTCAAGAAGAATATTCTTTGTCTCAACAACACGCTCTACTTTTTCTCTCAGGGAATCATCATGGAACAGCTCATTTACCTGGAAACCGATTTTTGCATATTTATCTGAATAGAACGGTGCAATACCGGATTTGGTAGATCCGAAGGATTTACCACCCAGACGTTCTTCTTCGTACTGGTCAAACAGAATGTGATACGGCATAACGATCTGTGCTCTGTCGGAGATCATGATCTTCGGAGCCGGAACACCTCTGGAAACAACTTCATTGTATTCTTTAAAAAATACCGGAATATTCAGTGCAACACCGTTTCCAATAACGCTTGTTGTATGGTTATAAAATACGCCAGACGGAAGTGTATGCAGTGCAAATTTGCCATAATCGTTGACGATTGTATGTCCTGCATTGGCTCCTCCCTGAAATCTTACGATAATATCAGCTTCCTGTGCGAGCATATCAGTAATTTTACCTTTACCTTCATCTCCCCAGTTTGCTCCAACTACTGCTTTGATCATGACACTTTTTCCTCCTCGTGTTTTATTTGATCTATCATACGTTTATCTCTGCTGTCATACCCAACATGTCTTTGTGTGCATCCAGAACCGGCTGTACAGTCTTCTCAATAAATATAACCGTCTGTTCTTTGGCTCTGCCGACATATCTGGACGGCTCCATAGATTTGCGCAGTTCCTCGATTGTCAGATTGAAGGCCGGATCTGCTGCGATTCTCTCAAGAAGATCATTGTCTTTTCCTTCTACTTTAACGGTACGTCCGGCTTCCATGGAAAGTTCACGGATGCGTTCATGAAGCTCCTGACGGTCTCCACCTGCTTTTACAGCATCCATCATGATGTTTTCTGTCGCCATAAACGGAAGCTCTGCCATCATATGTTTCTCGATTACTTTCGGATAAACAACCAGTCCGTCAACAACATTCAGGCACAGATCCAGGATACCATCGATTGCCAGGAATCCTTCCGGAATACTGAGTCGTTTGTTTGCGGAGTCATCCAGGGTTCTCTCAAACCACTGTGTTGCAGAAGTAATTGCCGGATTCAGTGCATCCACCATTACATATCTGGAAAGAGATGCGATACGCTCACTTCTCATCGGATTTCTCTTGTAGGCCATCGCAGAGGAACCAATCTGTGATTTTTCAAATGGTTCTTCTACTTCTTTCAGATGCTGCAGAAGGCGGATATCATTGGACATCTTATGTGCGCTTGCCGCAATACCTGCAAGAATATTCAGGACTCTTGTATCTACTTTACGGGAATAGGTCTGTCCGGATACCGGATAGCAGTTCTTGAATCCCATCTTTTCTGCGATCATCGGATCAATCTTGTCGATTGTCTCCTGATCCCCTTCGAACAGTTCCAGGAAACTTGCCTGTGTTCCGGTAGTTCCCTTGGACCCCAGAAGTTTCAGTGTGCCCATTACATATTCCAAATCTTCCAGATCCATCAGGAATTCCTGTGTCCAGAGAGTTGCACGTTTACCAACTGTTGTCGGCTGTGCCGGCTGGAAATGTGTAAATGCAAGAGTTGGCTGTTCTTTGTATTTATCTGCAAATTTTGACAGTTCTGCAATTACGTTCACCAGTTTTTTCTGAACCAGCTTCAAAGCCTCAGCCATCACAATGATATCTGTGTTGTCACCTACATAACAGGATGTTGCACCTAGATGGATGATTCCTTTTGCTTTCGGGCACTGTACGCCATATGCATACACGTGAGACATAACGTCATGGCGTACCTGACGTTCTCTTTCTTTTGCCACATCATAGTTGATATCATCCTTGTGAGCTTTCAGTTCATCAATTTGCTCCTGAGTGATATTCAGGCCAAGTTCTTTTTCTGTTTCAGCCAGAGCGATCCACAATCTTCTCCAGGTGCGAAATTTCATATCCGGAGAAAAAATGTACTGCATTTCCTTGCTGGCATAACGCTCTGAAAGGGGACTTACGTATCTGTCTGTACTCATGTATTTACTCCTATCATCTCACTCGATTAACCGCAGGGGTAACTGCGGCTGCTCGGATTTCCTATCATTACGCAGAAATTATATAACATCGCATCATTAAAAGCAATCCCTTTATTCCTCTCCCTGATGAAATTTACCAAGGAATTCTTTGATTCGTGCATTACTTGAAGAAAATACTTCCTGTGGAGTACCTTCTACAGCAATTACACCTTTATCCATAAAAATAACTCTGTCGGAAATATCCCGAGCAAAGTTCATTTCATGTGTCACGATCACCATCGTGATATGGATATCCGCCAGTGAACGGATTACTCTCAAAACTTCTCCGGTAAGTTCCGGATCAAGTGCGGAAGTCGGCTCATCAAAGAACAGGATTTTCGGATTCAGTGCAAGGGCTCTTGCTATCGCAACTCGCTGGCACTGTCCGCCTGACAACTGATACGGATAGGCATCTTCTTTATCAGACAATCCCATCTTTGCCAGAAGATCTCTCGCTTCTCTGTAAACCTCATCTTTATTTCTCTTCTGCACATGGATTGGTGCATCGGTAATATTTTTCATGACCGTATAATGCGGAAACAGATTAAAGTTCTGAAAAACCAGGCCAAAGCAGGACTGAATCTCTTTCAGTTTTGTTTTATTCGGCAGACAGACTTTACCATTTTCGGTCCAGACCGTTTTATTTCCCATATAACTTACTTCACCGTCATCAATCAATGTCAGCAGTGTCGCACAGCGAAGAAGCGTAGATTTACCGGATCCTGAGGAACCGATAATTGAAACGACCTCTCCTTCATTTACATGAATCGACACATCCTTCAGTACCTGAAGACCGTCGAACTCTTTTTTGATATGATTCATTTCCAGAAGACTTGTACTCAAAGCATTTCCTCCTAACGATAGTAATTCAGTTTCTTTTCAAACCATTCCATAACCCAGGCAACTACAAAGTTAAAGATATAGTAGAATACCCCGGCGATCACAAACGGAACAACTGTTGTCTGCGCAGCTGCGATCTGTTTTGCCAGTGCAAACATCTCAATATAAGATACCGAATAAACAAGGGAGGTATCTTTGACAAGTGTAATGACCTCATTTGTCACAGAAGGAAGCACGATCTTTACAACCTGCGGTAATACGATTTTGAAAAATGTCTGGCTTTTATTGTATCCCAGAAGCCGTGCTGCCTCATACTGTCCCACCGGAATCGACTCAATTCCGGAACGATAGATTTCTGCAAAATATGCGGCATAATTCAGAGAACATCCCAGAATGATCGCGGTAAATTTATAATTGCCGATATTCATTCCCCACAGATAGAACGGTCCAAAATACCACAGCAGCAGCTGCAGCATCAGTGGTGTTCCTCGCATAATAGAAATATACGCCTTAACGATCCAGCTTAATGGCTTGAACCTGCTCACACGTCCAAAATATACAACCATGCCAAGTGGCAGGGAAAATAACAGTGTCAGAAAAAAGATCAGCAGCGTCTGCCCAAACCCTGTGGTAAGCTGTTGTAACATTACCTGAAAACTCATGTACTCTCCTCCATAAACCTACAAGAGGGATGCCACCCGGAAAACCGGGAAGCATCCCATTCTGTATTCGTATTTTATGTATTGCTTATTTTTCTTCTGTTTTATCTGTTTCTGCATCATCTGTTGCATCTTTGGAATCCTCTGCCGATGCATCATCAGAAGCTTTCAGTGTTACCATATCTGCGATTTCATACTTCTCAGCAAGTTCTGCAACCGTTCCATCATCTGCAAGTTTCTGAAGGTCTGCATTCACAATATCACAGAGTTCTGTATTACCCTTTTTAAATCCGATTGCATACTGTTCTGTATTCAGTGTCTCATCAAGGATCTTGAATCCCTCTCCTCTGGAATTCAGCTGATATTTGGCAACTCCGACATCGATTGCCAGTGCATCCAGTGCCCCTGCCTGCAGTTCTGTGAATGCAGTATTGTAATCTGCAAATTCATTCAGTGCTCCAAAAGTATCCGCCAGTTCTTTCTGTCCGCCTTCTTCCTCACTCTGAAGAAGATCCAGTGCTGCGGAAGCTGCCTGCACACCAACGGTCTTACCGGCAAGATCTGTAAGCTTCTCAATTCCGGAATCATCTGCAACAACGATTACCTGACTGTTATCTACATACGGCTCTGAGAAAGTATAATCATCTTCTCTTCCGTTCATAGTAAATCCATTCCAGATACAGTCAATAGAACCGGAATTCAGTTCCATATCCTTGGAATCCCAGTTGATTGGTTTTTTCTCCAGCTCCCAACCTTCCAGATCACACACAGCCTGTGCCAGTTCCAGGTCAAATCCTGTGTATTCACCATTCTCATCCATATATCCATATGGCGGATATTCCGCATCAAATCCAACGATCAGAGTCTTATCTTCTATTCCTGCCTGCACACTTACTGCAGATACCATTCCCAGTGCCATTACTGCTGTCATAACTACTGCAACTGCTTTTTTCTTCATCTCTCTATCTCCCTTGACATATTATTTTTCTTTTAATACGTAGCCACTCTACCACGTGAAAGTATTGATATCGTAACATACCCATTCTGACCTGTCAAGTGAATTTTGCGCTGCAGCTTTCATATGGCATACCAACTCTCTAATCTTACATCTGGTCTTTATGATGCAGTACTGTCACACTGCACGGTGGCAGATACAGATTCAGCGATCCAGCCTGGCATAGAATCTGTTTCTGGTGGTCTGTATACCCTTCCTGAGAAGATTGCACCAGCCTTGTAAATACTGTTTCTTCCAGTCTGCTGATTCCTGCCGGCCAGACTTCAATCATAACATCTCTGCCTTCATCCCGGTTGTTCAGTACGATGATCATCTGCTCCGTATGAGAGAATCTCGCATAACAGAGGCCCTGATAATCATTCCATAGGAATTTCAGAGAACCGCTTCTGAGCATTTTGTATTTCTTATGAACCGCGATCATGACCTTGTAGAAATTCAGAAGTTCCATATCTTCATGCCCCCACGGGTAAGTTCTCCGGTTATCCGGATCTGTAAATCCGCAGACACCTGCCTCATCCCCATAATACAATGTAGGAGCTCCCGGCCATGTCATCTGTATGGCAATCGCTTCACGCATGATCGCCGTATTGATATTTTCAGACGCCGCCTGTGCTCCGGCATAGGAAACACGTCCAACCCTGTGATTTGTTCTGGTAAGGAATCTGGAATGATCATGATTTGACAATTCATTCATCGCAGTGTGAAGAGATGACATATGCAAAGAGCGCATATGCGTCTTCATTGCTCCGATAAACGCATCACTGTTTCCATAAAGATCCTCTCTATATTCATCACTGTGTTTTTCCATTCCGGTCAGGAACCATGTCACAGGCTCCATGAACGCATCATAGTTCATGACAGAATCCCACTCATCTCCCTGCAGCCATCCTTCCGGACTTCCATAATGTTCTGCAAGAATCAGTGCTTCCGGATTCGCTTCCTTGACCGCTTTGCGGAAATCTTTCCAGAACTGGTGATTAAACTCATTGCTGTGTCCCAAATCTGCTGCCACATCCAGTCTCCAGCCATCCACATTATATGGTGCAGACACCCACTTCTGTGCCACTTTCAGGACATAATCATACAATTCTCCTGAACCTTCATAATTCAGTTTCGGAAGTGTATCATGCGTCCACCATCCATCATAAGTCGGATTATAAGGCCATCGATTCTGATCATGAAAATCAAAGAAATAGCGATACGGACTGTCTGCAGATATATAAGCTCCCGGTGCATAACCTTCCTGTCCTTCATATATTCTTTCTCTGTCCATCCACTTATTAAAAGATCCACAATGATTGAATACTCCATCCAGAATAATCTTCATGCCACGTTTATGCAGTTCTTCCACAAGTTGTGCAAACATCTTGTTACTTGCCTCCAGATTACGCTTATCTGTCACACGCCGAATATATTTTGTGGCATGTGTATTATCTCGATCCTCCGGTGCAAGCAGTCCGTCACAGTCTTCAACGATCTTTCCGTAATGTGGATCCACATAATCATAATCCTGACAGTCGTATTTGTGGTTACTTGGTGATACGAAGATTGGATTCAGATACAGCACTTCAACGCCCAGCTCTTCAAAATAATCCAGTTTGTCAATAATGCCCTGCAGGTCTCCTCCATAGAATTCCCTGACTCCCATAACTGCCGGAGTCTTGGACCAATCTGTCACTTTTTCACTGTGTTCACCAATATATGCATATTCGTCGCTTTCCACATCGTTGGACGGATCTCCATTGCGGAATCGATCCACAAAAATCTGATACATCACCGCACCCTTTGCCCAGTCAGGTGTATGATAATTCGGATAGATTTCAAACTGTGCCCATTCCTGCAGCTCAGAACAGACTCCCTGTTCCGTGTAATAGCATGTAGCCCATCCATACTGAATTTCAAAATGATACCGAAAAATCTCTTCCGGCATCACAATCTTTGTTCCATAATAATCAAAACCTTTTGTGGTTTTGTATACTTTCATTTTATATTTCTGATCTCCGGATACGAGATATACCGCATCCACATTATTCTTCTGGGTTCTGAAGCTGATTATTACCTTTTCGCCACTCTTTGGCTCAGTAGGATTTCTGTAATACCTTGTTCCGTCACTGAAAAGAGCCTCCTTGTTAAACACTGGTCTCATATTCAGAATATACTGCATTTTTCTTGCAATATCTTCGTTTTCCTGCTTCATTGTCAATCTTCCTTGTCTGTATTATTTATATTGCACTGGAAATGTAATCTGCATTTCCGAGTTTCTTTGTCTGCAATCTACTTTTGTATTAAGGATACCTCAGTTTCATATGCAGATGCGGCCTGGTCGTTAAATAGCACCCACTCAACAAGATCAAAACTGTCTGGATTCTCCTGTAAAAAACTATGAACGGTATCTACCGCAATCTTAGCAGCTCGCTCCACCGGAAAATGATAGACACCAGTAGATATAGACGGAAATGCAATTGTTCTGATTCCGTTCTCCACCGCAATCTTCATCGAATTATAATAACAGCTTGAAAGAAGCTTATCTTCATCATTATTTCCACCATACCAGATCGGTCCGACTGTGTGGATCACATAATCACATGGCAGATTATAAGCCCTGGTAATCTTTGCTTCTCCTGTTTCGCATCCATGAAGCATCCTGCATTCCGCAAGAAGTTCCGGTCCTGCTGCACGATGGATTGCACCATCAACACCCCCTCCTCCAAGAAGAGAATTGTTAGCAGCATTTACAATTGCCTGTACATCTGTAATTTTGGTTATATCACCTTTGACTGTCTTAATCGTAAACATAAACTTCGCGATACCTCTCCGTTACAATTTATTATTCGTAACTGTTCATCCCCTTGCGGGATACTACCTTCTGAATAGTTACTATTATTCTTCATTTTTCATTTGGCGTAATGTCCTGCCAGTTCTTACCTTCATCAGTTGTCTGATAGACCTTATTTTCGTTTACGTAGGTAAACATGTTGATAGAGCCATCTTTGCCGTAGGTGTAGTATGCAAAGCCTTGGTGTGTGAAATGATCATAATCGTTCTCTACGTTACGGAAAGGACTTTGATCGTAGGAGGCGGGCTTTGGCGTATAACCTTCTAATGCTTTTTTAAAAACTGGTGAGTCCGCATAATAGACACGGGTAGTATACTGTTTTCCATCAATTTTGAATGTCTGATTGGAGTAGTAGGCCTTATTTGTCTGCATCGTTCCCGTTTCTCGATTAGGGAATTGATTCTTGATAAATGATAAGTTATTCCGTTCTCCTGAATAGCTCGGTCTTGCCGTCGCATCCTCCGTTCCACCACTCCAGGTAAAAATCACACCTTTATTTTTATCATAGGAAACTACACAGGTTCCGTTTCGGCCCGGTGTTCCAACCCAGTTATCTGTATTTGTGCCATCAAAGGAAGCACCCCCAACTGTTATAGGAAGAGGGCTCTGCCATCCTGAAATTGTCTGTTTTAATCCAAAAGTAATAGGTTCCGGAGTTTCTTCCTTCTCCGCTATATTTATCATTAATTCATTATATGCAGATTTGGCATTTGCCAGATCTGTTGCCTCCCGGCTTTTCTCAATATACTTGGTATAGGCAGGCGCTAAAATCGCCACCAACACACCCAGAATTGCTACAATAATAATCAATTCTACGAGCGTGAATCCCTGTACAGATTCTTTGCTTTTTTTCGTTTTTTTAACATCATATTTCTCCCCTAGGTAAACTCACATATTGGATTAATGATAACATGAATCCATTTTGACGTAAAGAAGTTCTGGAGTCTAGGATTGTATCTGATTTTCTCCTTTTTGCGATTTGCGGTCACTTACCGGCGTTGGAAATGTATCTGCTTTTCTCCTTTTTCCGATTTGCAGTCACTTTGGAAACCCGGGAGTGTATCTTTTTTTTCTCTTTTTGGCGATTTGCGGTCACTTTAGGATTCATGAGTGTATCTGCTTTTCGCTTTTTTGCAATCTGCAGTCACTTTTGGTACCTGGGATTGTATCTTATTTTCTCCTTTTAGTAATTTGCAGTCACATTTTAACCCCGGAAATGCATCTGCATTTCTCCTTTTCGCGATTTGCGGTCACTTACCGGCGCCAGAAAGCGATGTCCAAAGCTTGGTGAGTAACAAAAAAACGCAACAAAAGACGATTTTCTCGCCTGATGCTGCGGGGTTTTTAGACAGTAAAAAAGACAGCGGGATAAGCTGTCTTTTTTGGAGAAGGTATTTCTTCTTATGGGGTGTAGCAAAAACTATATAATGTATTGGGGGGTTTTTACGGTTATTATAGTACCATGACTCCCTCCAAAAGTGTGCACAAGCTTCACAAAATTTAGTATTTATTTTTATGCACTTTGTATACCCTATTCTTGAGGCATTTCATTTTTCGCTGTAAAAAGTGCCTCAAACTCATCACGCTGAATCTTTTCCTTCTCTAAAAGAAGTGCTGCACACTTATGAAGAACATCCATATGCTGAGAAATAATCTTTCTTGCATCTGCATGGCAGCGGTCAATAATATCATGAACCTCTTTGTCAATCTCTTTTGCAACTTCTTCACTGTAGCTTCTGGTATGTGCCAGATCACGTCCGATAAAGACTTCATCTCCGTCATCCCCGTAAGTGATCAGCCCAAGCTTGTCAGACATACCATACTGCATGACCATTGCACGTGCTGTACTGGTTGCACGCTTAATATCATTTGATGCACCTGTTGTAATATCCCCAAAGATGATTTCTTCAGCAACACGTCCACCCAGAAGTGTCGTAATATCCTGAAGCATCTTGCCTTTTGTATTAAACATCTCATCATTTTCAGGAAGCGGCATGGTATATCCTGCGGCTCCCATTCCAGTAGGAATGATGGAAATTGTATATACAGGGTCCATATCCGGAAGCACATGGAAAAGGATTGCATGTCCCGCCTCATGATATGCTGTGATCTTCTTCTCTTTTTCAGAGATAACTTTGCTTCGTTTTTCTGCACCGATACCAACTTTGATAAATGCATGCTTGATATCCGGCTGTGTAATATAACTGCGTCCTGATCTGGCAGCCATGATCGCAGCCTCATTCAGAAGGTTCTCAAGATCAGCACCTGTAAAGCCGGCTGTTGTCTGCGCGATCTGTGCAAGATCCACATCCTCGCCGAGTGGTTTATCTTTGGCATGTACACGAAGGATTTCTTCTCTTCCTTTGACATCCGGACGGCCAACTGCAACCTTACGGTCAAAACGGCCAGGACGAAGAATCGCCGGATCAAGGATATCCACACGGTTGGTAGCTGCCATAACGATAATTCCTTCATTTACACCGAAACCATCCATCTCTACTAGAAGCTGGTTCAGAGTCTGCTCTCTTTCATCATGTCCACCACCCATTCCAGTACCACGTTGTCTGGCAACTGCATCAATCTCATCAATAAAGATGATACATGGTGCATGCTTCTTGCCCTCTTCAAACAGGTCACGTACACGGGATGCGCCGACACCGACAAACATCTCTACAAAATCAGATCCTGAAATAGAGAAAAACGGAACTCCCGCTTCTCCGGCAACTGCTTTTGCAAGAAGTGTCTTACCTGTTCCAGGAGGTCCTACAAGGATCACTCCTTTCGGAATCCTTGCTCCAACATTTGTATATTTCTGTGGAGCTTTCAAAAAATCAACAACCTCGACCAGATCTTCTTTTTCTTCCTGAAGACCTGCCACATTCTGAAATGTAACTTTTTTGTCATCCGGCAGCATCATTCGGGCACGGCTCTTTCCAAAATTCATCATCTTGGCATTACCTCCGCCTCCTGACATCTGACGGTTCATCATAAGAAACAGGAAAATCACCAGCCCACCTGTGAGAAGTACCGGAAAAAGTGTTGTCATAAATACACTTTCCTGCGGAACATCTGCCACTTCCGGATGAATGCCGTAGCCTTCCAGAAGCTTCTGTGCGTCTTTAACATCTGTTACATATACTTTTTTCTGCCCTTCACCTTCGATATCCGCAACAACGGAACCGGTAGGCACTTCCCTGTTTTGGTAGATTTTTGCAGAAGAAAGCTTACCATCCTCTGCTGCCTGTTTCATACTTTCCATTGAGTAACTGCTCTGTGATGCTACCTGATTGTTCAGATAAAAGTATCCGGCAACCAACATCACGATCAATACAAGATACAGGCCAATTCTGCCTGACTGTTTATTCACCTGCTGCTGTCTCCTTTCAATCCTGGTTTTCTAATTCAACCACCCCGATAAACGGAAGATTTCTGTATTTCTGTGCGTAATCCAGACCATATCCTACTACAAATTCATCCGGAATATTAAAACAGCAGTAGTCTACTTTTACGTCTTTTACCCTGCGTTCCGGTTTGTCCAACAGTGTGCACAGACGGATGCTGTTAGGATTTCTTCCCTTCAGGATTTCGATCAGGTAGCTGAGAGTTCTTCCTGAGTCAATGATATCCTCCACGATCAGAACATCTTTGCCGATCAGCGGCTGATCCAGATCTTTTACGATTTTTACAACACCACTGGATTTTGTATCATCACCATAGCTGGATACTGACATAAAATCAAGGGATACCGGAACAGTAATTCTCTTTGCCAGTTCACAGGTAAAGAATACGCCACCCTTCAGAACACAGATAAGATGTATTTCCCTTCCTGCATAATCCCTGCTGATCTGGGCTGCGATCTGCTTAATTCTTGCATCCACTTCTTCTTCACTCAGTAAAACTTTGATTTTTTCACTCATTGTACGTTTCCTCCTTGGTATGTGATCTCCAATACCCTTCCTGTTTCGGAAGTGATTTTGTAACGCTCATTGATTCTTCCGCCTACGATCCACAAAACTTCATTTCCATCGACAACCAGTGGGAGTTTCCCTCTCAGTTCACCCGGAATTTTATCATCGATCATACAACGTGTCAGCTTCTTATGCCCGCCGCTCTGACTGACTGCCATATAGTCACCGCTTCTGCGTGTGCGGACAGTCAGTTCGCAATTTATTTTATCACAATCAAACCATTTCGTATACTTTTTTTCCAAAATCTTCTCACCATTATATGAATAAATTTTTGCAGTAAAGCATCCCTGCTTCCATTTCGTTTCTCCCGGAACAACAAGATTTTGGATTTTCAGTTCTTCTGTCTCACTATCTGATTCTGCGATCATATTTTTCTTTCGGATCTGTACTCCTTCATAAACTCTGGACGCCTCCAGTTCATATGGAAGATCTGCTTTTCGTCCAGTCTGCATACCATACAGATCTCTGATCTGTTTTATATGACCAGAGGTAAGGTCACTCTGATGTCCGCCTGTTACTTCTAATATCTCCCTGATCACATATGTCTGGATAATTGTTTCTTTTTTGAAAAACTCATGATCCAGGACATATCTGTCTTTTGCTTTCCTGTATCCTGCTACCATTTCTCCTGCCAGCTTCGTAAAATAGGCTTCTGCCTGTCCGAATATTTCTGACGCTTCTGCCATATGTGTAACTGCCCTTGGATTTACTTCCTGCTCAATGAGTGGCAGAATGTGACGTCGTATACGGTTTCTCGTATAATCATCTTCCATATTGCTGCTGTCCAGAACTGTCTGAATGCTGTTCTCCTCTACATAATTGACGATTTCACTCCGTTCTAAACACAAAAGAGGCCGGATAATTTCTCCGTTCAGTGGCTTCAGCGAGCAGAGGCCCCTGATCCCGGTTCCCCTGGCCAGGTGATGCAGCATAGTTTCCGCCATATCATTTTGGTTATGTGCAAGCGCCACACGTACCTGTTCCGGTATCGCCACTGCATTTTCTTTCTCTTTTTCAAAAGCGATTCGACGAACTTTGCGGCCAGCTTCTTCGGTTCCCATCTTCCAACTGAGAGCCAGAGCAGGAACATCATAATTATATACTGCACACGGGATCTTCCATTCACTGCATATTTTCTCCACCATCTGCTGGTCCCGCAGAGCTTCTTTTCCACGGATTCCGTGATTTACATGTACTACGCGGAGACGATAGCCAAATTCATCTCTGAGTTCATTCAATATATGAAGCATTGTCATCGAATCCGGACCGCCAGAAACACCAAGGATGATCTCTGAACAATTTTGCAGCATTCCTGTTTCAGTCATAAATCTTTTTACTTTCTGCAATGTATCTTTATACATCTTCTTTTCTCCTGTGTTTTTATTTTCTTACCACATTCGCTACAAGGACCGTCATATCATCCCTCGCATGATAATCGCTGTACCCGAGTGCCCGTTCCAAAATCCCCCGGCTGATCTCTCTGGGTGTTTCATCCTGAATATCCATAATGATCTCTTTCATCGTCTCTTCCTCACATTCAACAGGCAGCGCGTCCATCACACCATCGGTCATCATGATCAGATAATCTCCATGATACAATTTTCTGGATGCCGTGTCAAAATCAATCCTCTGTACCAGTCCCGCCGCAAGGCTTTCTGATGAAATAGCTTCCACCCAGTGGTCACGTTTGATAAATGTCGAAGCTGCACCTGCTTTTAGGAACTCACAGATTCCCGTATAGAGATCTACTGCACAGATATCTACCGTAGAGAACATTCCTTCCCTGCCTTTCAGAACAAGCGCAGAATTTACCATACGTGCCGCAGTCTCCTGAGAAAAGCCGGAATCCAGAAACTGTTCCAGAAGTTCCACTACAATCTCACTTTCTCTGCATGCGTCCATACCCGATCCCATTCCATCAGACAGACACATCACAAATCTTCCACTGTCTTCCTGTCTGCAGATATAATTATCCCCTGATACTTTTTCATTTTCTCTTGTAAGTCTGGATACTCCGTATAACATCTGATAACTGACATCTTCTACAAAATGAATCGTATGAAATTCCCCATTTACAATACACCGGCTTCCCTGCACAGACGTCATATTACTTTCGCATAACTCTGAGAGCATCTGTGCGACCTCTGTTACAGAAACACACTGTCCGCTCCTGGCACGCAGAGTAAGAAAAATCTGTCTGCGCCCTTCAACTTTGTCCATCACCCACGCAGCTTTCAAAATCACATGTTTTCTTCGCAGATTCTTTTTCAGTTCTTCCTGAAATTCCGGTTCTGCTGCCGAAATATCATACAGATCATTTGCTACTGTCTCCATAATGGCCGCTGTCTCTGTCAGCTGCTGAGCCACTGCCAGCCGACTTTCGATCATACGATTCATCCATATAAGATTCTGTTTTTCCTGTCGAAACTGTTCGCGTACTTCTTCCAGATATTGCAATGATTTTCCGCATACGCTCCCCCATTGCATACGAAGTTTCTCAAGTTCTCCTTCATCATCTTTTTCGAGAGCACGTACCAGTGCTTCTCCCCCCTGACACATTGTTTCTGCCTGACTTCCCCAGCAGATTTCCCGATGATAGCAGTTACTGCACAGACGATCATTCGCATCCGTCAGAATACGCTCAATCTGCCCGCTACTCAGGTATTCCTTTTTGTACGGCATTCCATAAAATGTATCCGCAAGTTTCTGAAAAGCTGCCGCATAGCGTTCCACTTTTTCTTTCTGAGGATGATTTTCTCCAATCGGAAATATTTCTTCTTTTTTCGACATTCTCCCCGTCAAAATAGTTTTTGCCATGTCCCGCAATATCAGCAGTACGCTGATCACGAGCATGGCAATTATCCATTCCTGCATATATCCCCCTCCCCTGATACTTCCCGGTAAGTATTACAATACTTTCACTAGAAAAATATTATAAGAGGGTTCTTTTAAAATATCTGTCAAATAAAGGAGATTGTTCCAGAAAACTTTTCTGCAAAATCTCCTTTATTTCTCTTCTTCAAATACGATCTCATTTCCTTTGACCAGACCAAGCTTATCTCTGGCAACTTCGGCTATATATTCATCCGTCTGCATGTACTCTTTCTGTTCATCTATTTCCTGTGTACGTTCCTGCTCACCTGCAATAGAATCTTCTAGCGCTGCTGCCTTTGCATCGTATACAGCAATCCTCGCCTTAAGTGTCTGACTCTGATAAGTCAGTCCACCCAACAGAAGCAGAACAACAATAGCAATTGCTGCCATTCCAAGGTAGTTATTCGCTATTCTTTTTTTATTTTTTTTCTTTTTTGACTTTTTCAAAGCGTCTGCCCCTTCTATTACACCATAAACGTCTTTTCGTATGTCTATATGATGAAATTTTACATCTTTTTACCAGAAATAGCAACCTATTTAACACAAAATTTGCAAAAATTCCACCAAAAGCAACACCTGCCAGCATAAAAAAGCGGATTCTGCCATAATTGCACTGATATAAATCGGTAAAAAGCAGCAAACCAGCCAATAACCAGTACAAAATATCCACTGTACTGTTCCACATTCTGTCGCAGAACAAACGTCTTTTCAGCATATCGGTCAGCCTGTAAACAACAAGCATCCCTACTCCTGTTTCGAAAGCGCGAAAAAAAAGCAGTATTTCCAATCTGATATAACTGCTCATCTTACCGGAACATCCTTTTCAGCAAAGGTTCTTCTTTTTTCTGCGCATTCTTTGTCAGATAAGAAACACTGTTTACTTTTCCTTCAATCTCAGCCTCTCCCTTTTCGAGGTCAAGGCTTTTTACATGAAGCTGCTCTCCTTTGATCTGCACTTTCCCGGCCTCAGTCTGAAGCAATATCTCATTTTCATTAAACGAATGAATATCCTGAACACCTGTCAGTTTTCCATATTTACGCTCTTTTAGCGTCAGACCGTGCACCTTGCCTGTCTTTTTTTCTTCCAACCCCACAGCTCCCATCCTGCATTTACTGTTAATCTATGTGAGAGCCCTGTCCAATAGACACAAAAACGATCAAAGATAGCGAAAAAGATTCTCTGCGTCTTCTTTACGAACCGTTTCTTTGATATCCAGCACCTCAACCTTTACGTTTTTGCTTCCAAACTGGATTTCAATCGTATCACCGGCTTTTACCTGTGCTGACGCCTTGGCCGGGCGGTCATTGACCAGCACTCGTCCGGCATCACATGCCTCGTTCGCAACCGTTCTTCTCTTGATCAGACGTGAGATTTTTAAATATTTATCAAGTCTCATATATACCTCCGGATAAACAAAAGGGGGAACATATCTGTCCCCCCCTAAAAGCACGATTTACTTATTCGTTTACCATATCTTTCAGAGCTTTACCAGCTTTGAATTTCGGAGCTTTGCAAGCTGCG
>OLNG01001023.1_pt1 | contig 17251 bp, 13 predicted proteins | sample 1643091 | NCBI WGS metagenome assembly OLNG01 (sample SAMEA3136661, study PRJEB25190) | human gut metagenome | biome: human gut; feature: human-associated habitat; material: faeces | place: Austria | collected 2013 | reverse complement strand
CAAGTTCCTGCACATCGAGAGTTTCACGGTAATCTCTGGAATAAAGTTCCGGACATCCTCCGTACATGGAAACAAAATCAGCAAATCCTTTGCCATAGATACCGTTATCCAGTACGAGGACACGGTCACCAGGTTCTGTCATAGAAGCGCAGGCAGCCTCCAGACCGAGGATTCCCTCTCCGCCAAGAATGAGAGTTTCATTGTCGGTGTGGAGAAGGCGGCTGATCTCTTCGCAGGTTTCTTTGTAAAATTCTACGAAGCTTTCATCGAGATCAGGGTTTGTGCATTCTCTGCTGCGGGCGAGACGTACGTTTTCAGCAACCTGTGTCGGGCCCGGTGTCATAATTTTATACATAAGATCAAGTCCTTTTTCTTAATTAAATTCTTATTTCTTTAAACCAGTGCGTTTAGCTGCAACATTCAGCGGTGCGATTACAACAAGTGTGATGACTGCTGCAACACCGATCTGTACCAGGTTGCCAGGAATGGAAGCAACCGGTGCAAGTGGATTTCCGTAAATTACGACTTCAGCGATATAGTAACCTACGACTTTGATCACACAGGCTGCGATAAGTGCGATCACATACCATTTGAAGTTCTGGTGTTTTTCATCTTCGGTAAGCTTTCCTACAGTGAAGCCCATCAGAGCAACGATCACGAAAGTAAATGGAGCCCATAAAGTCCATCCGGAGAGCAGGTCAAACAGTCCCATTCCGACACCACCTGCGATTGCTCCGGTTTTCTTGCCAAAGATGATCGCACCGATGAAGAGCGGAACATTTCCAAGATGAATCAGACCGCCGTTTGCTGCAATTGGAAGCCGCACATTAATAAAGGCGGTGAAGATGTAAGTCAGTGCTACAAAAATAGCGGTTACGGTAAGAAACTGAACGGAAGAAGAAACCTCGCGATCGTTTGCTGCTGTCTGTACATTTGTGTTTGCCATGATAATAAATCCTTTCCCGGGAGTTAATTCAATTAACATCCCTGTTTGATATGTTTTACTTGGACTATACTTTACAATAGAACTGTACATTAATAAAGAGGCAATTTATGAAAAAAATAAGGGGACAGTCCACAAGCGAATGATACTGCTTTTTCTGTCATGCTTGCTATTTATCAGTGCGGATGTTAAAATCAGCATTAACAAAAACTCTTATATGGAGGAATAAAGTGAAAAAAATACTGTCCCCTATGGAAAAAATGGATTTTCCGGAGAGCGAGGAGCTTCCGGAGGGTGTCAGAGAAATAGAAGCAGAAGACACCTTTGGATACTGTACAGAATTATATACGGATGTAGAATATGCAGTTCACAGTGGAAAGAAATTACACCTTCAGATCATGACACCAACAGTATTCGGACAGGATCTGAAATGGCCTTTGATCGTATATGTGCAGGGTTCTTCCTGGCACAAACAGAATCTTTTTCAGAGTCTTCCCACTTTGGCACGGATGTGCGAAAGAGGCTATGCAATTGCGATCGTAGAGCACAGAGAAAGCGATCTGGCTCCATTTCCGGCACAGGTAATAGACGTTAAAACAGCAATTCGTTTCTTACGTTTAAATGGAAGAAGTTATCATATTGATACAGATAAGATTTCTCTCTGGGGTGATTCAAGTGGAGCCCACAGTGCTTTGATCGCAGGAATTACAGGTAATACAAAGTATCTTCCGGAGGAATATCCTGAAGTCAGTACCGAGGTCGACTGCATTGTTGACTGGTTTGGACCAACGGATCTTATGGCAGCAGTACAGCATCCCGCAGTCATTGATCATGATTCCAGTACCAGTCCGGCAGGCATTCTGATCGGGGGAAAATCACTTCATGATCACCCGGAAGATGTTTATCCGACCAATCCCGTGGTTCATTTGCAGCCTGACCGAGAAACACCTCCGATTCTCATTATGCACGGCGGCAGGGATCCACTGGTTCCGTTTAATCAGTCCTGCATTTTATATGAGGCATTAAAACAGATGGATAAAGAAGTAGAATTTGTCAAGCTGAAAAATGCTGGACATGGCTGGGGCGGCTTTATGAGCGAGACCGCATTAAATATAGTAGAAAACTTCATTAAAAGGGAGAAATAGAATGGAACAGGAAACACAGACACCACACAAACGAAGAGTACGATACAAAGGAAAATATCCACGCAAATTTGAAGAAAAATATAAGGAACTTAATCCGGAGAAATATAAGGACACGATCGAGCATGTTATCAGCAAAGGAAATACGCCTGCTGGAATGCATATTTCTATCATGGTAAATGAAATTCTGGATTTTCTTAAGATCCAGCCGGGTGAGACTGGATTCGATGCAACTCTCGGCTATGGCGGACACACAAAGGCAATGATGGAATGTCTGCACGGAGAAGGGCATATGTATGCGACAGATGTAGATCCGGAGGAATCTGCAAAGACACGTAAACGTCTGGCAGAGCAGGGCTTTGGAGAGGACATCCTGACCGTGAAACTCCAGAATTTCTGCACGATCGATGAGATTGCAAAAGAGGCAGGCGGATTCGATTTTATCCTTGCTGACCTTGGCGTATCTTCAATGCAGATCGACAACCCGAAGCGAGGCTTTTCTTTTCGTGCAGACGGACCGCTGGATCTTCGACTGAATCAGGAGAAAGGAATCAGCGCAGCCGAGCGGCTGGACAAGATCAGCCGTGACGAGCTTGCCGGAATGTTGTATGAGAATTCTGATGAGCCGTACTGCGAAGAAATCGCCAAAGCAATCACCGATGAGATACGCAAGGGTAATCGAGTGGACACCACGACGAAATTACGTGAGATCATAGAGAAGACTCTGGATTTCCTTCCGGAAAAAGAAAAGAAGGATACTGTCCGCAAGACCTGCCAGCGAGTTTTCCAGGCACTGCGGATTGATGTGAACCGCGAATTTGAGGTTCTTTATGAATTCATGGAAAAACTTCCGGATGCGCTCAAACCAGGTGGACGTGTGGCAATCCTGACTTTCCACTCCGGAGAGGACAAACTGGTCAAAAAAGCACTGAAAGCCGGATATAAGGCAGGAATCTATTCTGATTACGCCAAAGATGTCATCCGCCCATCCGCCCAGGAATGTGCCCAGAATGGACGTGCCCGCTCTACCAAGATGCGTTGGGCAATAAAAGCAGAATAGTATTTGATAATGGCGACATGTGCGGATGTTGCCCTGTATGATGTCAAAAAGAATGGCAAGGCGGCTTTCAGGATGAAAGACGAATAAAATATCAAAAAGAACCACCAGTTACCGGGCGGCTCAAAGAGAACAGCCACAGAAGCTGCCGCTTCCTGGGTTTTCTTTACCATCTTGTTTACGAGGAGTATCTACATGAACAATCTACTAAATAAAATCCACCAGCAGAACGCAACTGCTTTCACCCACAGCGGTAAATTCCATGCAGATGATGTGTTTTCGGCTGCGTTATTACTATATTTAAATCCGGAGATTACGATCACACGTGGCAACCGCGTGCCGGATGATTTTGAGGGTATCGTGTTTGATATCGGCAGAGGCAGATACGATCATCACCAGAAGGACAGCAGAGTTCGAGAGAATGGCATTGCATATGCGGCATTTGGACTTCTCTGGGAGGAGCTTGGTGCAGAAATCCTTGGTGAAGAACTGGCGGATAGATTCGATGAATCCTTTGTGCAGCCACTGGATAACAATGATAACACCGGTGAGAAAAACGAGCTTGCGTCACTGATCGGAAATTTCAATCCAACCTGGGATGCCGAAGGAAGCAACGACGAAGCCTTTTTCCAGGCAGTCAGTGTTGCCGGAATGATCCTGGAAAACAAATTCGACCGTTACAGAGGAAACGAACGTGCCGATAAACGAGTAGAAGAAATTTATGAAAGACACATGCAGGCATTTCATGACAGAGAAAAACACTGCGAGGATGCAAAGATTCTGATTCTTCCGGAGTTTGTGCCGTGTCAGAAATTTTTATCTGAGACATCAATTGCATTTGTGATCTTTCCGTCTAACAGAGGCGGTTACTGCATTCAGCCGCAGAAAAAAGAATACTCCATGAATTACAAATGCAGTTTTCCAGCTGAATGGCTCGGCCTTGAGAACGAAGAACTGCAGGAGGTTACAGAGCTCAAAACAGCCGGTTTCTGTCACAAAGGTGGTTTCCTTATGACAACCGGTGAACTTGTGGATGCAGTACAGGCATGTAAGCTAAGCATGGAACAGTTTCACGAGAAACCTGTGATCGTAAGCTTTGGCGGAGATACAGAATACGATGAACTCATCCATCAGCTTCCAAAATTACAGGCAGCAGAAATCATTCATATAGATTTTTCAACACTTCCGGAAGTTGAAATCCAGGGAGTTTATGCAGAAGTAACCATGGAAAAACAGGAGTGGAAATCCAGAGTCAAAGAGCAGGTAAAACAGATCCTGAAATACAAGCCAGAGGCCGTTTTTGTCGGAGAAAATCTCTTCGCGGCATATCCAATCGTACATGCACTGCGCAAAAAACATATCCCGGTGCTTGTGTTGGCAGAAAAAGATGGACAGAAGTTGATCGTGCGTATTCCATCAGGATCCTAAACTGATAAAATCGCAGTATCTCTAAAAACATACATAAGATGTGCAAAGGAGGCGTGATAACAGATGATTCGTCTTCAGGATATTGCTGAAATGGCTGGTGTCAGCCGCACTACCGTATCAAATGTCATAAACGGAAATACGAAAAGAGTTTCCCAGAAAACGATTGATAAGATCACAGCAATCCTTAAAGAACAGAACTATGTTCCGCATATGGGCTCGGTGATGCTTTCTGGTCATGGTTCCAGAATTATAGGAGTAGTCCTGGGTTTTACCTATGCTCATGGCATGCAGTCCCTTCAGGATCCTTTTGTGGGAGAACTTATTGGAAACATCCGTATGGAAACGGAAGAAAAAGGATATTACGTTATGCTCATCGGCGGCGAAGATATTCAGAATGTAGTAGACATTGCGTCAAAATGGAATGTTGAGGGACTGATCATCCTTGGATACAATGAAGAAAGATACCGCAGTCTTTCACGTAAGCTGAATAAGAAAATGATCCTGATCGATGCTTATCCTGAAGGTGCCTATACCTTCCAGAATGTCGGTGTAGATGATTATTCAGGAGGATACCAGATAGGAGAATATCTCTATTTCTGTGGATATAAAAAGGCTTTGTTTATTGCGGAAACTGAAAGAGACAGCGATTATTATCGATGGATGGGATTCAAGCAGGCAATGGAAAAGAAGGGCGGATTCTGCAGTCGTTCCCGATACATTGTTGTTCCAGGTGAGAAAAAATACCGTCTCAGGAAATACGAAGAACTTTTACCGCGTTTCCTTGAAGCAAAAGCACTGGCTTTTTCGTCAGACTATGATGCAATTGAAGCAATGAACTTCTTTTTTGATAAAGGGATCAGAGTTCCGGATCAGATTTCCATCACAGGTTATGATGACAGTATGTATGCGAGTATGGTCCGCCCAAAACTGACGACAGTTCATCAGGATGTCCAGAAAAAAGCACATATGGCTCTGAAACGTCTGATGAAGCTGATCCAGGGAGAAGAATTGAAGGAATTAAATATAAAAAGTTCGGTTTATTTAGTAAAGAGGGATTCTGTCAGAGAATGACAGAGTCCTTCTTTTTTTCTGCCGCATAGCAAAGAAAACCAGAAAAACGAAACTGGATTTGTATAAAACACACAAAAAAACAACAGAAACTTTGGACAAATTTTAAGTTTCGCGAGAAACCTGTTGATTTTACTGGGATGCAGGAGTTATGATAAAGTCACCGAAAGGGAAGAGGACAGACGGGTTCGAGGTAACATTTCCCAGATCAATGGTCCTGCGCAGCTTTCATACTTCTAAAAAACATCATGGAGGAAAGAAAAGATGAATAATAAAAAATTGTCAGTTTGTTACTGGTTGGTACTTATTCCTGTACTGCTTGTATATCTTTTCTGCCAGAAATGGATCATGAACGGTGTTGTTGCCGGAGCAGTCAAGTAATAAATGAAACCTGCGGAGTAATTCGCAGGTTTCGTTAACAAAATAATAAACAGGAGATGATTAATAACATGGAGAAAAAATGGTGGAAAGAAAGTGTAGTATATCAGATATATCCTAAAAGTTTTAAGGACAGCAACGGAGACGGCGTGGGCGATATCAGAGGAATCATACAGAAGCTTGATTATCTCAAAGAGCTTGGCGTAAATGTGTTATGGATATCTCCGATGCTGGAATCTCCTCAGGATGATAATGGTTATGATATTTCTGATTACCGCAGAATTTATAAAGAATATGGAAATATGGAGGACTACGAAGAACTTTTATCAGAAGCTCACAAAAGAGACATTAAAATTCTGATGGATCTCGTAGTCAACCATACATCTGATGAACACAACTGGTTTATTGAAAGCCGCAAGTCAAAAGATAACCCATATCGTGACTACTATATCTGGAAAGATCCGGTAAACGGAAAAGAACCAAATAACTGGGGCGGAGCGTTCGGCGGTTCTGCATGGGAATATGATCCTCAGACCCAGATGTATTACCTGCATCTGTTCTCAAAGAAACAGCCGGATCTCAACTGGGAAAACGAGAAAGTACGCCAGGAAGTTTATGATATGATGACATTCTGGTGTGAAAAAGGAATCGACGGTTTCCGTATGGATGTTATCAGTATGATCTCCAAAGACCAGACTTTTCCGGACGGAGAAATGAACAACAGCCTTTATGGCGATTTTGGACCATATTGCGTACATGGTCCGAGGGTTCATGAATTTCTTCAGGAAATGAACAGAGAAGTACTTTCCAGATATGATATCATGACAGTTGGTGAAACTTCAGGAGTTACTATCGAAGAGGCACAGAAATATGCGGGAGAAGCCGGAAAAGAACTGAATATGGTATTTCAGTTTGAGCATGTGGATAATGGAAGCGGTGATTACGGAAAGTGGACAACTGAGAAATATGATTTCAAAGAGTTCAAGCGCATCATGATCAAATGGCAGGAAGAACTTCAGGGCAAAGCATGGAACAGCCTGTTTCTTGGAAATCATGATCAGCCGAGAAGTGTCAGCCGTTTTGGAAATGATAATCCGGCATACAGAGAAACTTCTGCAAAAATGCTTGCAACCTGTCTTCATATGATGCAGGGAACACCGTATGTATATCAGGGCGAAGAACTTGGTATGACAAATGTTTACTTTGACAAACTGGAAGATTATCGTGATATTGAGAGCATCAATTTCTTTACAGAACTTACGGAAGCAGGACTTATGACTCCGGAATATATGATGAAATGTCTGATGCTGAGAAGCCGTGATAATGCCCGGACTCCAATGCAGTGGGATGATTCAGAACAGGCCGGATTTACAGATGGTGAGTCCTGGATCAAAGTGAATCCGAACTACAAAGAAATCAATGCAGCACAGCAGCTTGAAGATCCGAATTCTATTTTCTATTATTATCAGAAACTGATCCGTCTGCGTAAAGAAAAAGACATTATTGTTTACGGTGGATTTGAGCCGCTTTATCGTGACGACGAGCAGATTTTTGCATACATAAGAAGACAGGAACAGGAAAAACTTCTGACAGTCTGCAATTTCAGTGACAAAAATGCAGAGATGGAGATTCCGGAAGAATTCAAAGGAGCAGAATGTCTGATCACAAATCTTGACAGAACTGTATTTGAAGGTAGAATTGTATTGAAACCATATGAAGCATTTGTACTTTATAAAAAATAAGAGGTAGCACAGAGATGATCAGAAAATACAGATATGGAACTCCGTTTGATACGGAGGCACTGACCGAAAAAATCGAAACAGCTGAGGGCGCTTTTCCATATGGAGAGATCAGCCAGAATGAGGGATTTGCTTTTACCTATATCATGGACGAAGATGATATTGTCTATGGTCTGGGCGAATCCAACCGTGGAATCAATAAGAGAGGTTACTGCTATATCAGCAACTGTACAGATGATGCAATTCATACAGAGGGCAAGCGTTCTCTGTATGGAGCTCACAATTTTATTGTCGTGAGCGGCAAAACTACTTTTGGACTGTTTTTTGACTATCCGTCAAAACTGACCTTTGATATTGGATATACCAGAATGGACACACTCCAGGTATCCTGCGAAAATGCAGATCTGGATATCTATGTCATCGAAGGAGAAAATGCTTACGACATCGTAAAACAGTTCCGTCGTGTGATCGGACGCAGCTACATTCCGCCGAAGTTCGCTTTCGGTTTTGGACAGAGCCGCTGGGGTTATACAACAAAAGAAGACTTCCGTGCAGTGGCAAAAGGATATCGCGAGAATCATATCCCGATCGACATGATCTACATGGATATTGATTATATGCAGGACTTTAAAGACTTCACAGTCAATGAAAAAAACTTTCCTGATTTCCCTGAATTTGTAAAGGAAATGAAAGACCAGGAGCTTCGCCTGATCCCGATCATTGATGCCGGTGTCAAGGTGGAAAAAGGCTACGAGGTTTACGAGGAAGGTGTAAAAAATAACTACTTCTGTAAAAGAGAAGACGGAAGTGATTTTGTTGCAGCTGTATGGCCTGGAGATACCCATTTTCCGGATATGCTGAATCCGGAAGCCCGGAAATGGTTCGGAGATAAATACCGTTTCCTGATCGACCAGGGAATCGAGGGATTCTGGAACGATATGAATGAACCGGCAATCTTTTATTCTTCTGAGGGACTTGCAGAGGCAAAAGAATTCGCCGGAGAATTTGCAAAAGACACCGAAGGCAAGATCCATCCGTGGGCAATGCAGGCAAAGATGAAAGATATTGTTAACAGTCCGGAGGATTACAAAAGATTCTATCACAATGTAAATGGTAAGAAAATCCGCCACGACAAAGTGCATAATCTTTTTGGTTATAACATGACAAGAGCAGCCGGAGAAGCATTCGAACGCATTGATCCGGAAAAACGTTTCCTGATGTTTTCCAGATCTTCTTATATTGGAATGCATCGTTACGGAGGAATCTGGATGGGAGACAATAAATCCTGGTGGTCACACATCCTTTTAAATCTGAAGATGCTTCCATCTTTGAATATGTGTGGATTTATGTACACAGGCGCAGACCTTGGGGGATTTGGTGACGACACGACCAGAGATCTTCTGCTCCGTTTCCTTGCACTCGGTGTGTTTACACCTCTGATGCGTGATCATGCGGCAGAAGGAACAAGAGAACAGGAGTGTTATCAGTTCGAAAACATCGAAGATTTCCGCAGCGTCATTAACGCCAGATATCGTCTTGTGCCGTATCTTTACAGTGAATACATGAAAGCTGCGTTGAATGACGATATGTACTTTAAACCGCTTGGCTTTGTTTATCCGGATGATAAGATGGCAATCCGCGTTGAAGACCAGCTGATGCTTGGCAACGAGATCATGATCGCACCGGTCTACGAGCAGAACGCAAGAGGACGCTACGTTTACCTGCCAGAAGAAATGAAATTCATCAAGTTTATGCCGGATGGAAGTATTTCTGAAGAAGTCCTCGAAAAGGGAGTTCATTATGTGGATGTTGCTCTCAATGAAGTGCCTCTTTTCATTCGCAGCGGCAAATGCATCCCGGTTGCAGAAGCAGCAGAGTGCGTGAAGGATATTGATACAGAAAATATGCAGCTTATCGGATATGAAGGCAGCAGCTATACTCTGTATGAAGATGATGGAATCCATAAAGATTATGATAAGAAAGAAAATTATCGGGTTCTGACGAAATAAGGTAATAATGAAATTGAATATGTCTGGATGAATTTAATTCACAGAATATTCATAAATAATTAGCACTCTCCTCTTTACAGTGCTAACAATATATGTTATATTACGAGTATAACAAAGATAACCAAAGGATACGGAAAGAAATTTCAGTATCCTTTTCCTACGATATACAAGGAGGAGAGCCTATGAACATCAGTAAATTTACTCAAAAATCAGTACAGGCTGTTCAGGATCTTGAAAAGGTTGCTTACGAATACGGCAACCAGGAAGTAGAGCAGGAGCATCTCCTGTATGCCCTGTTAACGCAGGAAGACAGCCTGATCCTCAAATTGATCGAAAAGATGGAGATCAATAAGGATTATTTTATCAATACAGTGAAAAAAGCGCTGGATGCAAAAGTAAAAGTATCCGGTGGTCATCTGAGATTTGGGCAGTATCTGAACAAATCTCTGGTAAACGCAGAAAACGAAGCAAAAGCTATGGGAGACGAATACGTTTCTGTTGAGCATCTGTTCCTGTCCCTGCTGACACAGCCAAGCCCAAGCATGAAGAAAATCTTCAACGAATTTGGAATCACCAGAGAGAGATTTCTCCAGGCACTTTCAACTGTAAGAGGTAACCAGAGAGTTGTCAGTGACAATCCTGAAGCAACCTATGACACCTTAAATAAATATGGTGAGGATCTTGTCGAAAAAGCAAGAAACCAGAAACTGGATCCAGTCATCGGCCGTGATGCAGAAATCCGTAACATCATCCGAATCCTTTCCCGTAAGACAAAGAACAACCCGGTATTGATCGGTGAACCTGGCGTTGGTAAAACAGCAGCTATCGAAGGTCTTGCACAGCGAATTGTTGCAGGTGATGTGCCGGAAGGCCTTAAAGAAAAGAAAATCTTCGCACTGGATATGGGCGCACTTGTTGCAGGTGCAAAATACCGTGGCGAATTTGAGGAACGTCTGAAAGCAGTTCTTGAAGAAGTCAAAAAGAGCGAGGGTGAAATCATCCTCTTCATCGATGAACTTCATCTGATCGTCGGCGCCGGCAAAACAGACGGTGCAATGGACGCAGGCAACATGCTGAAACCTATGCTTGCCAGAGGTGAGCTGCACTGTATTGGTGCAACCACACTGGATGAGTATCGTCAGTACATTGAAAAAGACGCTGCTCTTGCACGTCGTTTCCAGCCAGTCATGGTTGATGAGCCGACAGTAGAAGATACCATTTCCATTCTTCGTGGCCTGAAAGAAAGATACGAAGTATTCCATGGTGTTAAGATCACAGACAGTGCCCTTGTTGCGGCAGCAACTCTTTCTCACAGATACATTACCGACAGATTTCTTCCTGACAAAGCAATCGACCTTGTCGATGAAGCATGCGCACTGATCAAGACAGAACTGGATTCCATGCCGACAGAGCTGGATGAACAGAGACGTAAGATCATGCAGTTAGAGATTGAGGAATCTGCTCTTAAGAAAGAAACAGATAATCTGAGTAAAGAACGTCTGGCAGACCTGCAGAAAGAACTTGCAGAAATGAGAGACACCTTCAATACTCAGAAAGCACAGTGGGATAATGAGAAACATTCTGTAGAGAAGCTCCAGAAATTACGTGAGCAGATCGAGGATATCAATAAACAGATCCAGAAAGCAAAACAGAACTACGATCTGGAAAAAGCAGCCGAGCTGCAGTATGGAGAACTTCCAAAACTTCAGCAGCAGCTGGAGATTGAGGAAAAACAGGTCAAAGAAAGTGACCGTAGCCTGGTACATGAGGCAGTTACAGACGATGAGATTGCAAGAATCATTTCTCGTTGGACAGGCATCCCGGTAACCAAACTTACTGAGGGAGAGAGAACAAAACTTCTTGGCCTGGAAGATGAACTGCATAAACGTGTGATCGGACAGGATGAAGGTGTACGTCTTGTGACAGATGCAATCCTTCGTTCCAAAGCCGGTATCAAAGATCCGACCAAACCAATCGGTTCATTCCTTTTCCTTGGACCTACCGGTGTTGGTAAGACAGAACTTGCCAAGACTCTGGCAGCGACTCTGTTTGATGACGAACAGAATATGGTACGAATCGATATGAGTGAGTACATGGAGAAATATTCTGTATCTCGTCTGATCGGAGCGCCTCCGGGATATGTTGGATACGAAGAAGGCGGCCAGCTGACAGAAGCTGTTCGTCGTAAACCATACAGTGTAGTACTGTTTGATGAGATTGAAAAAGCACATCCGGATGTATTCAATGTACTTCTTCAGGTACTGGACGATGGACGGATCACAGATTCTCAGGGCAGAACGGTAGACTTTAAGAATACCATTCTGATCATGACCTCCAACATTGGTTCCCCGTATCTTCTTGAGGGAATTGATGAAAACGGCGAGATCAAACCAGAAGCTCAGGAACAGGTTATGAATGACCTGCGTGGACACTTCCGTCCGGAATTTCTGAACCGTCTGGATGAGATTATTCTCTTCAAACCATTGACAAAAGACAATATTGGTGGCATAGTCGACCTTATGGTCAAAGAACTCAGCAACCGTCTGGCAGACCAGGAGCTTTCTCTTGAACTGACAGATGCAGCCAGAACACAGGTAATCGAAAATGGATATGATCCGGTTTACGGAGCTCGTCCACTGAAACGTTATCTGCAGAACTATGTGGAAACACTTGCGGCCAAGAAGATCCTTTCCGGGGATGTTCATGCAGGCGATACACTGGTACTGGATGTCAAAGACGGAGAGTTTGTGATCAATACGAAATAATGTGGCTGGGATGTAGTTCACAGTCACAGGAAGTAACAGGAGGTACCTATGATACCAAAGGATCCAGTGATGCTGTTGAGCTATGTCAATACACAGCTTAGAGATTATTATGATTCCCTGGACGATTTCCTTAAAGATAAGGAGTTGTCCAGGGAAGGGCTGATAAAGAAACTCGCGTCGATTGATTACCAGTACGATGCAGAACTTAATCAGTTTGTATAAAGAATTCCCGGTGATGGGAAATTGAAAGAAGACTCTGTTAAGTGGACACCCCGTGAATTATCTCTGTGTGTGTTTCAATTCAGAACTTCTGAGATACCAGGATATACATGCCTTTGCTAAAACCGATACAGAAAATGCCGAACTCGCATCTAAAGATGCTCAAACAGCAGCATTTTCTGCATCAACGCAAAAACTTGTATAATCCGGTATCTAAACGAAGTTCTTCAGACGAAACAAACACAGAGGATAATCACGTCCGTCCCTGACAGAAGTCTTTTTTTATTTCCCCAGCACCGTACTTTATACCCGGTAGTGTGGCGTTAGCTGGGGAAATTCTTCAGTTAATTGGAACATGGAATATTTTTTACTTCTATCATATTCTCAGCGCGTTAGCGCGTCTCTGGGTGTGGTACCCACCGTGAACAAAAAAACTCAGATTAATAGCCGAACATATAGTTTCCTGAGCAAGTTAACCTACATGCTGATAAATATAGATCAACAGCCGAACATCAAGCCTCCTGAAAGGTTAACCTACATGCTGAAAATACAACTTACAGCCGAGTATCAAAGACTTCTGAGAGGGAAACATCTGCAGGAATTCTTAGAAATACTCAGGATAGTATCAGACTGTGTTATGGATTAAAAAGTGCATTGTCTGAGCGTTAGCGAGTTATGCACTTTTAATCCATGAATTTAACAGGCTGAGAATATCCCTAGTATTTCTGAATTCCGAAGCCGTTTCCACGCCAGGAGTCTTTGATACTCGGCGTGAGATATAAATATCGTTTCTACGCCAGGAATCTTTGATACCCGGCGTGAACTATATATTTTCAGAAGCCTTTACACCCGGCGTCAAATCTGATTTTTTTGTGAAATCTACAAAAACAGTTGCATTTTCTCCACAAATGCATATAATAAACAATTAGCCGACTAATCAATAGCCGACTAACCAAAACAACAGACATCACACGGAGGTGAAGACTTGTTTACAGATGAAGAACCAGACTTTTGTCAGAGAGAGTATAAATCCAGTATTCTCACAATGTTTATGCGGATTGACCGGCGTTTTATGGCCAAGTGCTTTGGACAGATGCAGGAACTGGGAATCTATCCGGGACAGATACCGGTGCTCGGTCTATTGGCACACAAAGACGGACTGAGCCAGCGCGAGATCGCAGAAAAACTGCACATCAAACCACCGACGGTCAACGTAACTGTCCAGCGCCTGGAAAAAGCAGGATTCCTTTACAGAGAAGCCGATGAAAAAGACCAGCGTATCTCAAGAATCTATCTGACAGAAAAAGGCAAGCAGGCCAAAGAAAGTGGCATGAAGAAGGTGCAGGACAACGAGAAAATCCTTCTCGATGGTTTCAGTGAAGAAGACCTTTGCCTTCTGCGTAGATTTCTGGACCAGATCACAGAGAACATTGAAAAAATACCGGTTGCATCCGGTAAGAACAACACCAGGAAAGAGAGGCAGCAAAAGTGATCAAACTGATGAAATATCTGAAAAAATCAGCTGGCTATGTAGTACTGATCATAGCACTTCTGTTTCTTCAGGCTTACTGCGATCTGTCACTGCCGGATTACACATCCAAGATCGTCAATGTGGGAATCCAGCAAAGTGGTATCGAAGACAGTGTACCTGAAAAGATCAGAAAAACATCCATGGATAATCTGAAGTTGTTTATGGATGAAGAAGACAAAAAAACTGTAGATTCATTTTATGAAGAAGCTGGAGACAATCTCGTACTCAAAGATGATGTAAAATCTGATGAACGGGATGTACTCAATGATATTTTAGCAAAACCGATGATGATAGCAGCAAGCTTTTTATCCGGCAGTGACGAAGTAAATGAGATGCTTGCCAAGATGGGAGTTCCGGAAGGAACAGATCCGATGCAGGCAATCGCACAGATGCCAGAGGAAGCACTCACGTCAATGATTGAGAAGATCAGCGAGAAGATTGACAAGATGCAGCCATCCATCCTTACACAGGCTGGCGTAGCCTATGTAAAGAGTGAATATGAGGCAATGGGCGAAGATGTCGATGCAATCCAGATGCACTACATCAAGATCTCAGGAGTCAAAATGCTGGGAATGGCACTTATCACCATGCTCTGTGCAATCTGCGTGGTATTCCTTTCATCCAGAGTGGCAGCAGCACTTGGTCATGACCTGAGAAATGCTGTGTACAATAAAGTTATTTCATTCTCAAGCCGTGAATACCATAAATTCTCAACAGCATCTCTGATCACCCGTTGCACGAACGATATTCAGCAGGTGCAGCAGGTAATGGCAATGTTTTTCCGTATCGTACTATATGCGCCGATCCTTGGTATCGGTGGCGTGATCCGTGTATTGAAGACGGATTCTTCTATGACATGGATCCTTGGTCTTGCAGTAGGCCTGATCCTTGTTGTGATCGTTGTTCTGTTCCAGGTGGCAATGCCTAAGTTTACAATACTGCAGACTCTGGTTGACAAACTGAACCTGGTAACACGTGAGATCCTGACAGGTATCCCTGTTATCCGCGCATTCAGCCGTGAAAAACACGAAGAAGAACGTTTTGAAGAGGCAAACCTAAGACTTACAAAGACAAACCTGTTTGTTAACAGATGTATGACTTTTATGATGCCGACGATGATGCTCATTATGAATGGTGTCTCTGTGCTGATCATCTACAGTGGATCTTATGCAGTAGACAATGGAACCATGCAGGTTGGTAATGTTATGGCATTCATTCAGTATGCAATGCAGATCATCATGTCCTTCCTGATGATCACAGCAATGTCCATTATGCTCCCAAGAGCAAATGTTGCAGCACTTCGTATCAACGATGTACTCAATACAAAAGTCAGCGTAACAGATCCGGAAAATCCGGTTCAGCCAGATGCGAATGTCAAAGGAACCGTTGAATTCGACCATGTAAGTTTTGCATATCCGGAAGCAGGTGAAAACGTCATCAGCGACATCTCCTTTAAGGCAGAAAAGGGCGAAACGATTGCCGTGATCGGAAGTACCGGAAGCGGAAAGAGCACACTGATCAATCTGATTCCTCGTTTCTATGATGTGACAGAAGGCCGTGTTCTTGTCGATGGAGTGGATGTTCGTGAAATGACTCAGAAGGAAGTTCGTTCCAGACTTGGCTATGTTCCACAGAAAGGTGTGCTTTTCTCAGGTACGATCGATTCCAACATCCGCTACGGTAAGACCGATATTTCAGAAGCAGAAGTAAAAGAAGCAGCAGAGGTTGCTCAGGCAACAGAATTTATTGATGCGAAACCAGAGAAATATGCTTCTCCGATCGCTCAGGGCGGAACAAACGTATCCGGCGGACAGAAGCAGCGGCTTTCAATTGCAAGAGCGATCGCCAAGAAACCGGAGATATTTATTTTTGACGACAGCTTTTCCGCTCTGGATTTCAAGACTGACAGTACTCTGCGTAAAGCTCTGAAAGAACATACCAAAGATGCTACAACGATCATAGTCGCACAGCGAATCAGCACGATCCTGAATGCAGATAAGATCATTGTACTGGATGACGGACATATGGCTGGAATCGGTACTCATGGAGAATTGATGAAAAACTGTGAAGTTTATCGTCAGATCGCAATGAGTCAGCTGTCAGAGGAGGAATTGGCATGAGTGGACAGAGACGACGCGGACCGATGGGCGGTCATGGACCTGGAATGCGCCCGACAGAAAAAGCAAAAGATTTCAAAGGTTCAATGGGAAAACTGTTCCGTTATATGAGCCGTTATAAATTACGTTTTGTAATGGTATTTATCTTTGCGGTTGCAGGAACCGTTTTTAATATTGCAGGCCCTAAGATCCTTGGTAAAGCAACAACAGAACTTTTTAATGGCCTGGTTGCCAAGGTAAACGGAACCGGAGGCATTAATTTTGGCAAGATCGGAATGATCCTGCTATGGACATTGGGATTATATCTGGCAAGTGCATGTTTTTCCTTTATCCAGGGATGGATCATGACAGGAATCTCCAATGATGTAACCTATAATTTAAGAAAAGATATTTCAAAGAAGATCAATAAACTGCCGCTCAATTATTTTGAGAGCAGAACAAACGGTGAGATCCTCTCAAGAGTGACAAACGATGTCGATACTCTGCAGATGAGTCTGAACCAGAGTCTGACGCAGCTGATCACATCCGTAACAACACTGATTGGTGTATTTATTATGATGCTGTCCATCAATGTGTGGATGACACTGGCAGCACTTCTGATCCTGCCGGTATCTATGTTTATCATTCAGACAGTGATGAAGCACTCACAGAAATATTTCCAGGCACAGCAGAATTACCTTGGTGCAGTCAATGGCCAGATCGAAGAAAACTTTGGCGGCCATGATGTGGTAAGAGTTTTCAACAAAGAAAATGATGTTCTGGAGGAATTTGAAAAGGACAACAAAAAGCTCTACGAATCAGCATGGAAATCTCAGTTCTTCTCAGGAATGATGATGCCGATCATGCAGTTTGTAG